>Ga0075160_10002082_pt1 | contig 12011 bp, 4 predicted proteins | sample JI91814C2DNA_FD_70969 | JGI IMG/M metagenome (GOLD analysis project Ga0075160, IMG submission 70969) | Wastewater effluent complex algal communities from Wisconsin, to seasonally profile nutrient transformation and Carbon sequestration -... | ecosystem: Engineered > WWTP > Effluent > Algae...
GCGGTGGCAGGTAAGGGTGGTGGTGGAGTGAGGGGTTGTACTTGGCGCTGTTCGTGTATTACCTTGGCAATATGGTCCATCATGCTGTAGTTCCGCTGCTTGACCTTAGCCCCTTCCTCAGCATGGAGAGTTTGAAACAAGCGGTCAACAAGCCCAACTTCCCTATGGCCATGAAAGCTGAGGTGTGCATCGCCAACCCCGATGCGACACAGAAGGAAGGCTTTATCAAATGGTTGGAGCTGGAGGCCAACGAGCCAATGCCCGCCTATTTGATCGCGATGATCGAAGCAAGCTGGGAGACGAAGACCTTCCGCACGGATATGGAGTTGGAGTTGGCTGACCTGCATACGGCCATTTGCCAGCGGGCCACCGAGATGCTTTACGTGGAGCATCAGAAACCCGTGCCATCGGCTGCCCAGTTGCGGTGGATCTGGCAGCAGGTGCGCACCACCGCGGCCCGCTATGCCGAAGCCAACGTGCTGCTCGCACAGGGCAACTTCGCGGCAGCGCGAACTGTCATCCAGGACATGCCGGTGGACAAGGCCTTGAAAGCCCCCGAGGTGGTTGAGCAACAGCGTATGCTTGGCTACATTACCCTGTTGGAAACAGCCGCAGGTGCAGGCCGCAGTGCTGCTGAACTGAACATAAGTGAAGTGAACCAGCTGAAGGCCCTGATCGCCGACCAATACGATCGACCTTCGAACTGGATCAGTAACCTGTTGTGCCTGTACTACGACGAATGTCGAGCACCACGGACGGGTGGCAACACTGGCGGTGAAAAAAATCTACAGGGCTCACGGCCTAGCCAGGCGGTAATGGGTCAGAATGTGATCCAGATCGCACCCAACCCCACTCAAACTTGGTCCACCATGTCCTACACGTTGATCGAAGAGCCGATCAATGGAAAGATCTTGGTGAAGGATCTATTTGGAAGAGTGGTGATCTCCAAGCAGATGAATGGAACACACGGTCAGGTGGTTCTTGATACGCGTCAGCTCTCAAAAGGGGTATATGTGGTGGAGTGCATCTCTAATGAAGAAACGCTTCGGTCGGATCGATTGGTTGTGCAATGAGATTCATTATCAACATATCGATCACGCCAGTTGCAATAGCATGGATGTTAGGTATAACGTTGCATGCTCAAACACCATTGACGCTAGACCCCTCTTTTCGAACAGCTCTTTCATCTTGGTATGTTTCCGGCTTGTTGCCCTTGGAAAATGGCAGGGTCGTTGCATCAGGACAAATGCGCTATCAGGGTGAGATCCTGTTCCGTGCATTAATGCGGTTCCATGCTGATGGCTCGCTGGATGACTCCTTTTATCAAAGTGGTTTAGGAGGAGGAAGAATAGCTCCATGGCGTGGCGACACGTTCTATGTTGCAACCTCACAGACGGTCCGTAGGATACTTCCAACCGGCTATCGGGATCAGTCATTCATAGAAATGAATACCAGCCCCCTGTTCAGCTCCCTTCAAGGCGGCGACTACCATGTGTACCCTGATGGTAGCATTGTGATGAGCGGCTTGCATAACCTGGACGATACAGCACGTGGCTTTGTGGGCCTTTACAACCTGATCTGGTTCACCAATACCGGGCATTTGGATACGACTAAGACCCATCGGAAGGGTAATGGGGCCATCTACGAGATCGAGCAGCAGCCCGATGGAAAGTTCCTCTGTAGCGGTACATGTACGATCTACGACGGACAGCCGGTGCGCAAGGTCTTCCGGGTGCATCCGGATGGGGCGTTGGATACCACCTTTGATTCAGGCATTACATGGGGTGAGGCTTTTGGCTTCCTGCCACTGCCTGATGGAAGGAGTTATGCTGTCGGCATCATGCAACAAAATAGTTTGCCGCTCGATACACTGCGCTGCATTCGGTTACTTGCTAACGGAGAACTGGATACCTCGTTCATCTACGATCATAATTGGTCGCTAGGTACAATTCCGGATTACGGTGACCTCGGAGTAACACTTGGCACGATACAGCACATTGGGAATAAGCTCTTGGTGACGGGCTATTTCCAAGCTGTGAATGGACAACCGCGCCTAGGGCTTTGCATGCTTGATAGCACCGGCGCACTAAGCACGGAATTCCATAACGCGGGGGTTGGGCCCTACACTTACCAAGACTTCGTATACGGTGGAGTGGACGGAGCGGTCCTCACCCCAGACAACATGCTCTACGTCTACGGCGCTTACCACGGCTACAGCGATGGAATCACCAACGATCCGGATCAGCGCTTCATCACCCGGTTGTACGGGCCGGACCTGACCACGGCGGTGTCAGATGCCACTGCGCCAGTGCAGGCAACGGTGCGTGTTGCACCCAACCCTAACAGCGGCCAATTCACTCTATCCTTGCCTGCCGACCTGGGCCCCGCACAGGCCCGTCTGCTGGATGCCAGCGGGCGGGTGGTGCAGCACTACACGCTGGTCGGAGGAGCGGAGCAGCAGCAGCTGAGCACCGCTGCGGAGGCGGGTACGTACCTGCTGCTGGTGGAAGCGCGGGATGGGCAGCGGTGGCAGGTAAGGGTGGTGGTGGAGTGAGGGGTTGTCCTCAGCGCCATGCTCACTTACCCCATCCCCCAAAGCCGGACCACCTCCATCCGCTCCGCGCTGGCCAAGCTCAGCAGGTGTCCATCACCCACGCTCCAGGTGTGGAGGTGGTAAGCGGGGGAGGCCAGGGCGATGAAGGCCTCGTGCCCGATGTGCAAGGTGTTCACAGCATGGTTCACCTGCAGGAGCTTCAGGTCGTCCATGATGCCCACGCCGCTGGCCTTCAGCACGGCCTCCTTGCGGGTCCAGAGCTCGAGGAAACGGCGCTTGCCATCGGTGGCTTGCGCGATGTCGTTCTGCTCGTCCGCGGTGAAATAGTGCTGGCCCACGGCCACATGGTCCACGGTGCGCGCGGTGGTCTCCAGGTCGATGCCCAGGGGCCGGGTGCCCACGGCGATGGCGATGGCATCCTTGGTATCGCTGAGGTTGAAGTGAAGGGGATGGCCTTGCAGGAAAGGCTTGCCGTGCGCACCCCGACCGAATCGCAGTTGGGCGGGGTCGGTATCGAGGTAGCGGCCAAGGAGGTGGCGGAGCAGACCGTGGGCGAGCAGGAAACGTTCCTGGTCCACCTCGAAGCGGAAGCGCGCGTGGCGTTCCTGTTCCACCGGGTCCAACAGCTGCATGAAGTCCGTGGCCCGATCGCGCAGTTCGGCGATGGTGGCGAAGTGTACGTGGTCCTCACCCGCCCGCACCGGTGCACCGGTCCATGGCTGAAGCTCGGCCGCCAGCGGTCCTTCGCAATGGATGGTGAGCGCCTGTCGCGGACGGTCCATGGTCACACGGCCTCCACGGCACTGCGTTGCAGGGCCTTGTCCATGCAGGTGGCCAGCACCTTCACCAGCTCCTTCACATGCGGTTCCTTGATCATGCTGTAGTGGTCGCCGGGCAACACATGGACCTCCAAGGGGCCTTGTGCGAGCTCCTGCCAACCCATGTCCTGCGCCCCCCACGAATCCTTTGCCTTGAACACGGTGATGGGCCCGTCCATGGGCTTTGGACGATAAGCCATCACGGCGCGGTCATAGGTATCGATGATGTGGAAGTGGCGGAGGCGCGGCGAGAGCACCTTGCCGCGTGCGAGGTCGCGGGCGATGAGGGTGCGGTAGAGGGCGGTCTTGATGGGGTCGTAGAACTTGCGGTCACTGGCCACGGCGGCGGCATGGGCGCGGGGCGCGTAGGTGTCGAACACCACCAGCAAGGGCACGTCCTCGCCAGCGGCACGCAGCTGCTGGGCCATCTCGTAGGCCACGATCCCGCCGAAGCTGTACCCGCATAGCAGATAGGGACCTTGGGGGCGCGCTTGCTTCAATTCATGGATGAAGTGCGTGGCAATGGCCTCCACCGTGGTGTGTTTGATGGCGGTGCCGTCCTCGCCCTGGTGGAAGAAGGCGTAGAACGGGTGGGCCGTGCCGAGGTAGCGGGGGATGAAGTGGTTGGCCTCGTCGCCATGCACGCAGAACAGCGCGGGCCTATCGCCCATGGGCTGGATGGCCGCGAGGTTGTCCCACTTGGCACCGGCGCCGTCCACCTTCAGCACGCGGGCGAACTCCGAGATCGTGGGCGCCTCGAAAAGCGAGCTGAGCGACAGGCTGCGGCCGAAGTGGTGTTCCACCTGCCCGAGCACCTGGATGCCGATGAGCGAGTGACCGCCGAGGTCGAAGAAGTTGTCGTGGATGCCGATCCCTTCCACCTTGAGCGCGCTGCTCCAGATGGCGGCCAGTTCGCGTTCGGTGTTGTCGCGCGGGGCCACGTGTTCCGCACGCATCAACTGCTGGCGGAATTCGGGAGCAGGTAGTGCACGGCGGTCCACCTTTCCGTTGGGCGTCAGGGGCAGCTCGGGCAGCACCACGAAGCCGGTGGGCAGCATGTGTTCGGGGAGGCGATCGCGCAAGTGCAGGCGCACACAGGCGATGAGCGCGGTCTGGTCCTCGGGTGCCGGCGCCGAATCGGCCACCAGGTAGGCCACGAGTTGTTTCTCACCGGGTCCATCGTTGCGCACCACCACCACGCGGTCCTTCACTCCCGCCACTTCGGCGATGGCGTTCTCGATCTCGCCCAGTTCCACACGGAAGCCCCGCACCTTCACTTGTCCATCGGCACGACCGATGAACTCGATGCTGCCATCCGGCAGCCAGCGCACCAGGTCTCCCGTGCGATAGAGCTTCGCGTCGGGTGCACTGCTGAAGGGGTTGTCGATGAAGCGTTCGGCGGTGAGTTCTTCGCGCTTCCAATAGCCAAGGGCCACCCCATCGCCGCCGGTGTACAGCTCGCCCTTGCGGCCCACGGCCACGGGTTGCAGCTGTTCATCCAGCACGTGCACGGTGGTGTTGTTCAGCGGGAAGCCGATCGGCACGCTGCCTTTGATGGAGGCCTCGTCGCGGATGGGATAGCAGCAGGTGAAGGTGGTGTTCTCCGTAGGGCCGTAGCCGTTGATGAGCACATCGGGCCCCAGCACCTTCAGGGCCTTCTTCACGTGGGGCACGCTGAGCACGTCACCTCCAGTGAGGATGTGCTTCAGGCCGCGCAGCTTCTCCAAGTGCTCATCCACGAGCAGGTTGAAGAGGCCCACGGTGAACCAGACACTGGTGACCTGGTGCTTACGGATGCACTCGGTGATCTCCAACAGGGTGGGCTTGGTCTGTGGTTGCAGCACCAAGCGACCGCCGTTCAACAGCGCACCCCAGATCTCCAGCGTGGACGCATCGAAAGAGGTGTTGGAGAGCTGCAGGAAGGTGAGCTCGGGGCCGAAGGGTAGGAAGTTCTGTTCGCGCACCAGCCGCACGATCGCACGATGGGGCACTACGACACCCTTTGGCGTACCCGTGCTTCCGCTGGTGTACATGATGTAGGCCGGGGCATTCACGCCGACGACCACGGCATTGCTGGACCTGCCCTCTCCGGTGAGCTCCTCCGGCAGGACCACGGTGGCTCGGCCGCTCGGCAATGAACTGCGCAAGTGGGCTTGGGTGATCACCAGGTCCACACCCGTATCCTCCAGCATGAAGGCAAGTCGTTCGGCGGGGTAGGCCGGGTCGAAGGGCACGAAGCATCCACCACTGCGCAGGATGGCGAGCATGGCCACGATGAGGTCGAAGCTGCGGTCCATGCACAAGCCCACAGGCTGGCCGGGGCGCACGCCGCGTTGTACCAAGGCCGCGCTCATCGCGTGTACGCGGTGTTGCAGCGTGCGGTAGTCCAGTTGTTGATCGCCAAGCACGAGCGCGGTACGCTCCCCAAACTGCACAGCCACTTGATCGAACAAGGTCCCGATGTCCACTTTGGGGTAGATGGTGGCCTTGCCCTCCCACTGGGTGGGTGGTGCGGTGGCATCGGCTTGCACTGGCCCATCACCCACGAGTTCCCCTAAAGTGGCGTGTGGTGCGGCGATGATGCGTTGTGCCAGCGTGGCCAGTTCGTCCATCCAGCCGCTTACGGTGGTGGCATCGAAGAGGTCGGTGTTGTAGCTCCACTCCAGGACCAGCCCCGTGTTGCTGTCGGCGCCGCTGCTGCCGGTGGCGTTGAGGAAGAGTTCGAAATTCTCGAAGGAGCGAGGGTCGCTGATGAACCGATGCTGCAGGCCATCGAAGGCCACGCCATCATCCATGTTCATGTCGATGTTGAACACCACGGGCACCAAGGGGATGCGGCCGGGTTCGCGGGGGATGTTCAGCTTGCGCAGCAGCGTGCCGAAGGTGTACTTCTGGTGGTCGAAGGCATCGAGCACCGCGGTGCGCCGCGCCTTGAGGTGTTCGGTGAAGCTGATCTCCTCATCGATGCGGCTGCGCAAGGCCAGCAGGTTGACACAGTGGCCCACGAGGTGCTTCATGTCCAGGTCGCTCTGGCCAGCGGCGGGGAGGCCCACGACGAGGTCGGTGTTGCCAGTAAGCTTGTGGAGCAGGAGTTCGAAGGTGGTGAGCAGGGTGGTGACGAAGCTGGCCCCGGTGCGGGTGGCCACCTCCTTCAGTCCGCGCACCACTGCGGGTGGAAGTTCGAGGTCGAGGCGTTCGCCCCGGTAGGTCTTCTGCTTGGGACGCGGCCGGTCGGTGGGCAGGTCCAGGCGCTGCAGCGGACCTTTGAAGAGGTCGGTCCAGTAGCGCTCCACTTCATCGTGTTCGGCGCTCTTCGCCAGGTCGAAGGTGGCTTCGCTGTAGGTGCCGAAGGGCACGGCGGGCGGCAGGTCTGCTGGCTTGCCTGTCTTGCTCGCATTGTACAAGGCGCTCACCTCGGCCATCATGATGCCCAGGCTCCAGCCATCGCACACCACGTGGTGTCCGGCCAGTCGCAGCAGGTGGGTGTTGGCGTCGAGCTTCAGCAAGCGTGCGCGGAACAAGGGACCTTGACGCAGGTCGTACGCACAGAGCATATCGGCCTTCAGCAGTTCCGCTTGTTGCGCTTCGCGCTCGGCAGCAGGCAGGGTGCTCAGGTCGGTGTAGGGCAGCTCCACTGCGAGCTGTTCCGCCACGACCATGCGGGTCCCGGAGGGACTAAGCGTGGCGCGCAGCGACACATGGCGGTCCACCAGCTGTTGCACCGCGCGCTCCAACGCCGGACGATCGAGCGTACCCGTGAGTTCCAAGCTCACACTCTCGTTGTACGCGCAGGAGGCTTCCACCCCCATCTCCGATGCGGTGAGCACTTCGCGTTGCGCCTCGGTGGTGGGAATGGTCTGCTCGATCACGGTTCCCGCGAAGGGGTCGTGTTCCACGGGGACGAGGCGCGTATCGGGGATGAATCGTTCCATGCTAGGGATGGCCTGTGAAGGAGAGTGCAGGCGCGTCGCTCATTGTTCGTCGTTCTCGATCTGAAGGTACTTCCCTTGGCGCTTTGGGTCGGGCACGAACCATGCGGGTTCCCCCTTGGCGGTGCGTCCCAGGCGGGCGCCGGGCACCGGTGCTTCCAGCGCGCTCATGACGCGTTCGGAGGCGCGGCGGGCCTTGTTTCCGAGCACGCTGTTCACCGTTTCGATGGGATAGGTGCGTTCGGGCATGAAGCCGCTCTCGCGCAACTCCTGGCACACCTTCTCCACCGTAGCGATGATGAACGCGATGTCGGCCGAGGAATGCGCGGTGGTGATGAAGTGCGGGAAGTCCAGCACGTGCACTCCGTGGTAGCGCATCAGCATGAAGAAGAGCTCGGTGTAGTTGACACTCTCGTCATACTTCGTCTTGAAGGCGCTACCGAAGTTCACCCAACGGTAGGGGAGTTGGTACTGGTCGAAGAGGCCGTTCACGCGCTTCACCATGTCCTCGGTGACGGTGTTCAAGCGCTCCTGCAAGGCCGGGCCTTCGTTCTTCATGTACACCAGCGCGGCCTTCATGGCGGCCAGCGTCAGCGGGTGTCGTACGAAGGTGCCGGCGAAGTAGGTCACACCTGCCGGTGGTACACTATCATCGCCATACTGCCAGTGGCCTCCGTCGAGTGCGTCCATCCATTCGCTCTTGCCGATCATGGCGCCCACGGGCATGCCACCACCGATCACCTTGCCGTAGGTGCCGATATCGGCCTGGATGCCGAAGAGGGCCTGCGTACCGTTCTGGTGGGTGCGGAATCCGGTGATCACCTCGTCGAAGATCAACGCGGTCCCGTTCTCCTGGGTGATGCGTCGCACCTCGCGCAGGAAGTCCACGGGGCGGAATTCCATGCGGCGGCTCTGCACCGGTTCCACAAGAATGGCAGCGGCTTCATGGCAGCGCTGCTTGATGATCTCCAGGCTCTCCGGGGTGCCGTAGTCGAGCACCAACATGTTCTCGACCGCTTGAGGCATGATGCCGGGAGCGCCAGGATAGCTTTTCTTGCTCTTGCTTCCGCGGATGATCACCTCGTCGTTGATGCCGTGGTAACTGCCGCTGAAGGAGATGATGAGGCTGCGACCGGTGACCGTGCGGGCCATGCGCATGGCACCCAGTACCGCTTCCGAACCGGTGTTGCAAACGGCGGCACGCTCGGCACCCGTCAATTCGCACAACAGTTTCGACACCTCGGCAGCAAGTGGATGCATGGGGCCGATCTCGATGCCCTGGTCCAGTTGTTTATGGCAGGCTTCCTTGATGAAGTCGGGCATGTAGCCGAACATGGAGCTGCCGAAGCCGCTAAGGATGTCCACGTACTCGTTGCCGTCGATATCCCACAAGTGACAGCCCACGCTCTTGTCCACCACCACCTGGTAGATGAGCTCCTTGGTCTGTGGCTTGAACCCGGTGACCACGCGCGGGTCCGCCATGGGTTTGCGGTTCTCCTGCGTGAAGGCCTTGCTCTTGGCGGTCTTGGCGATGTATCGTTTGCTGAAGGCATCGAACCACGCACGTTGCTGCGGGGTCATGTCGTCCACCTTCTCCTTCATGATGCGCGCCTGCGCGCCGAAGACCTTCTTCAGTTCAGGTGCGTCCTCAAATGCATTAGGAGCAGGGGCAGGTGCAGGAGCAATTACGCCGTTGTTTGCCCCTGCGCCTGCTCCTGATCTCGACCAATGCGGCAGAATGTGGTCCGCCAGCTTGTCGAGGTTGGGCACCTCCTCGTTCAGTTGCCGGAACGAGATCTTCACACCGAACTTCTTGCTGAGCGAGGTGGCCACCTGTGTGAGGAAGAGCGAATCGAGGCCCATTTCAAGGAAGGTCTCCTCGTTGCTCACCTCGGCCAGTTCAAGTCCGGAACTCTCTTCAAGCAGCTGCTTGATCTGCGCGATGAGCGCATCCTTGGGTGAAAGGTTGGTGTCCACCGCTGTGGCGTTCACCTCTGTCGCTGCGGATGCTTCCTTCACGGTCCTCACCATGGATACCGGATCCACCCAATGCCTCACCCGCTCGAACGCATAAGTGGGCAAGGAGATGCGTCGGCGCTGCTCCCTGGCATGGAACGTCGGGAGGTCGATGCCAATGCCGCATTGCCACAGGCTGCCGACAGCTTTGAGCAATTGGGCCAATTCGTTGCCATCGCCTGCTGCATCGCCGAGCGAGGGGATCGCCACTTGGCGTTTGCTGTCCGTGCTTTGCTGACGGGCGAGGGTGGTGGCGGTGGTGCGCGGTCCCACTTCCAGCATCACCCGATCGCCATGGTCACCGGCCTCGGCGCTCCATGCGAAGCGCACGGCCTGCGCGAAACGCACCGTGGCACGCAGGTGTGCGCTCCAGTAGTCGGGCGAGGTGGCCTCCTCCTCCTTCATCCACGTGGCGGTCACCGTGCTGATGATGGGGATACGGGGAGCGTGGAGCGTCACGCCTTCCACTACGCGTCGATAGGGCTCCACGATGGGGTCCATCATGGGGCTATGGAAGGCATGGCTGGTCACCAGCAGCTTGCAGGTGATGCCCTTGGTCTCCAGTTCGGTTTGTAGTGTGGCGATGGCCTCATGTGGTCCACTGGCCACACACAGTTGTGGGCCGTTGTTGGCGGCAATACTGCAACCGCTTGGCAGGAACGGCGTCACCTCCTCTTCAGCGGCGCGCACGCTGAGCATGCTTCCACTGGGAAGGTCCTGCATCATGCGACCGCGTTGGGCCACCAACTTCACGGCATCCTCCAGGGAGAACACTCCGGCCAGGCAGGCCGCAGCGAACTCACCGATGCTGTGCCCCATCATGGCGTCCGGGACGATACCCCAGTGCATCCACAACTTGGCTAAGCTGTAGTGCATGGTGAACAGCGCGGCCTGTGTGTGGATGGTGCGCTTGAGCTCGGCGGCAGCGCCCTCCTCATCGCCGATGCGAGGGAACAGGATGCTGCGGAGGTCCACCTCCAACTCGTCCTGGAACAGGTCGCAGCAACGGTCGAAGTGCTCTGCGAACTCGGGCTCGCTGGTATACAGGTCGCGGCCCATGTTCACGTACTGTGAGCCTTGACCGGGGAACATGAAGACCACACCGCTAGCCGCTTCGTGCAGTTCGCGGGTGGACATCAGTGCGGTGTCCTTCTGGTCGATGGCGTTGACGATCGCCTGATGATCGCCACCCACGATGAGGCGGCGATGGCGGAACGAACGACGGCCCACTTGCAAGGTGTAGGCGGCATCGGCCAGGGACGCGTCCGGGTTCGTGGCGAGCCAGTTCCGGAGGTTGTCCGTCATGGCGTCCAGGCTGGTGCGGCTCTTCGCGCTCAGCAGCAGGAGCTGTTTGCTACGCGAAGGGCTTGTGGGCTGCTCCACAGGTGGTTCGGCGAGGATCACGTGGGCGTTGGTACCCCCCACACCGAAACTGCTGACACCGGCGACGCGCGGTAAGCCTGGTACACGGGGCCATGCGATGTGATCGGCCGCCACGCGGAAGGGCGATCGTTCCAGGTCGATGGCCGGATTGGGACGCTCGAAGCCGATGTTCGCGGGGATGACCTCCCGGCCCAATGCCAAAGCGGTCTTGATGACACCGGCCACACCGGCTGCGGCCGTCAGGTGCCCGATGTTGCTCTTGATGGATCCGATGGCGCAATGCTTCTCGCCGCCGTTATCGTGACCGGTGCGGAAGGCAAGCGTGAGTGCTTCCACTTCGATGGGATCACCCAGCGGGGTCGCCGTGCCATGTGTTTCCACGTAGGTGATGTCCTCGGGGCGCACACCGGCGTCTGCCTGTGCCATGGCGATGACATCGGCTTGTCCGCGCACGCTGGGTGCGGTGAAGCTGGCCTTGTCGCTGCCATCGTTGTTCAATGCCGCTCCACGCACCGTGGCATAGATGTGATCGCGGTCGCGCACGGCATCCTCCAAGCGCTTGAGCACCACGATGCCCACGCCATCGCTGAACGAGGTGCCCTTGCCTTCGGCGTCGAAGGTGCGGGTGCTGCCATCGGGGCTGTACATACCACCCTCGTTGTAAACGATGCCGCTGTGGATGGGTACCGTGATGGCGATACCACCGGCGAGGGCCATGTCACATTCCCCATCGCGCAGTGCCTTGAACGCTTGTGCGATGGCCACCAGCGATGTGCTGCATGCGGTGTGGATGCTGAGAGCGGGACCGCGCAGGTCGAACTCGAAGGCCAGACGTGTGGCGATGTAGTCCTTCTCGTTGGCGGTCATCACCGCGAAGTCGCCCACCTGTTCGATCAGGTCGGGATGGCCGATGACGTTGCGGGTATAGTAGGTGTTGTTGCCCATACCGGCATACACGCCGATGAGCCCATTGTACTGTGCGGGATCGTACGCCGCATCCTCGAGCGCGGCCCAAGCAGTCTCCAGGAACACCCGTTGCTGCGGGTCCATGAGGGCCGCCACCCGCGGGTTCACCCCGAAGAAACCCGCATCGAACTTGTCCGCATCGTCGATCACCCCACGGGCGGCGACATAGTCGGGGTCATTGCGAAGTTCCTCGGGAATGCTGGGGTCCAGTTCCTCGCGGGTCCAACGGCTGATGCCGTTCTTCTTGTCGAGCAGGTTGCGCCATAGTTCCTCCACATTGGCGGCACCGGGGAATCGGCCGCTCATGCCGATGATGGCGATCTCGCGAGTGGCCTTGGTGCCGTC
>Ga0075160_10002084_pt1 | contig 11999 bp, 13 predicted proteins | sample JI91814C2DNA_FD_70969 | JGI IMG/M metagenome (GOLD analysis project Ga0075160, IMG submission 70969) | Wastewater effluent complex algal communities from Wisconsin, to seasonally profile nutrient transformation and Carbon sequestration -... | ecosystem: Engineered > WWTP > Effluent > Algae...
CTAATCGTGCAGGTTTTCCTGCTACTGGTTTAGAATTTAATCATTATATTGATAGATCAACAGGTGTTGAATACTACTGGGATCCAGTTCGTGCAGCATATATTGCTAAAGGTGGTGGAGATACTCCAATTGGTACAATCCATACATTATTTGGTTCTACAGTTCCTGCTGGTTATTTATTAGCCGACGGTTCTGCATTTAATACTACAACTTATCCATTCTTACATGCTTGGTTACAAGCAGAATATCCTGGTTATGTTTCAGGCACATTACCCAACTTAACAAATATGCATCTACGGATGACTGACGGTGTTAGAGTTATTGGTGATTACCAAGCTGATGCAATTTTACAACATAGCCATTCTGCTTCAATATCTGGAGGTATTTCCTGTGCCACCGTAATTGGTGATGATGATGGTCTCTATCGTGGTAACCGGAACTTTGGTACAAAAACTCCTACAGGTGACCTAAGTGTTTCCGTTGGGGCAGTTACGGGCGCATCTACTGCTTCTGAAAATAGAGTTAAAAATAAAGCTGTTAAATTTATCATTAAAGCAGTTAACGGTCATATGGACACTGGTGGTATTCCTGCAGAAAAAGAAATATATTTCTTTGCTACATTTGCTAACTTCCCATCTCCAGGTGTTTCTGGTAAGATCTACATTGATCAATCTAATGATAAAGCTTACTTCTGGAATGGTTCTTATGTGTCTCTTGGTTGGTCTGAGAAAAATGCAGTAAATATTGTTCCTGTAACATCTTCACCATTTAATTATACATCTGGTCAGTTCTTAGATGTACAAATTCCAAATGCAATCATTAATTTACCTTTGTTACCATCTGGTCAAAGCATTAAAATTAGTAATTCAGGTGCAGCACATAATACAGTTATTAATGCCAATGTAAATGGTGCTACTTCTAATAACAGTCTAATTAATCCTTACAATAAGATTACTTTAACAGCTCTTGCTACTGAATTTAGAATAGATTAATTGAACCAATAAAATTTAGCCACGATAAAAGGTGGCTTTAAAGGACAAAAATGAAAAAAGTCTACAATGATTATTTTATAAAACCTGATGAGTTCTCAATTGAGACAGGTACTATAGAAGCTACTATGCTTCTCCCTGATCCTAAGACTCTTCCTGCTACGGCAATTGGTTCAATCTATATAATTTCTGCTCCATTAGGTGCAAAAGTAGTAAGTGGTGTTATTTCTTCTCAGCAATTAGATTATGTTGGAAAAAAATTAAATTCAGGTGTATTTGCTAACACATCAGGTGTATTTGTTTCCGATGGTGTTGTTATGTCGGGTATGACTCCTTCATCTGTTGAAATAAAACCATTAGGTTTAAAAGCTTCTACTCAGTCATTTGTACATGGTAGAGTATTAGTTGTTTATGATGAATTAATATCTAATCCACCTGTAATTGAACCTAAGTTAGATGGTAGTACAACTTTAACAGATACTCCTAATTTATATGTTCACCCTACTGTAGATGGTAAATATGAAGTAACTTCTTCAGTTACTCAAATTTGTCGTTCATTCTCTACCATTATTAATATGGAGGGAGGGGAGTCAATCTCAAGAATTAAGGTAGATTTGTATTCTATTGATGAAAAACTTGGTATTGTTGTATTAAATCCAGGTGATGTGGGTGCTTTCCGTTGTGATGGTAAAAACTGGTATAATGTATCAGCTGGAACATCAGGTGGTGGAGGTGGATCTGCTCAAGCAGTATCCCCAGTATTTACTAGTATGTCATCTGCATATGCTATTCCAACTGCTGATGCAGTAGTAGGTATGACAGTATGACAGTATATGACTTAGCTACTAATAGAAGCTATTATTTAAATTCTTTACCGCCTAGCACACCATCAAACTGGTCTCCAGTTGGTTCAGGTAATGTACAAGATTCATATCGTGGCACAAATGCTGCTTTTGATTCTGGTGTATCTACACAAATGTGCAATTCAACTCAATCTGTAGTTTCAGCAAACATGCCAGGTGAAAAGATTTACAAAATTATTGCTACAGCTGATATGGACGTAACATTTGACTTACCTGTAATTGGAAGAAGCCCGGAATTGGTCGGTAATACTTGGCACTTATATACTGGCGATAAATTAACATTTTATAAAACTTCTGATGGGACAGCAATTATCGCGGAGGTGAGCTAATGGCAGAAAAAAATTTAGACATTGAAATGTATGGTGCCATTAAGGAATTAGGGGCTAAATTAGAGGCCTCTGATAGATCAAGAACAGAATTCCAGACACGCTTAGAAAATAAAGTAGATGAATTTGGTAGACAATTAAAAGAAGTTCATGACAGACAAGATTCCTTAGCAAAAACACAAGAAAAACACTCAGAAGATATCGCGGAATTACAGGGCTGGAAGAAACATATTGAACCTACAGTAGAAAAAGCTGATATGATGTTTACAATTTACTTTTATGTAAAAAAACATTGGATAAAAGTTCTTATATTATCATTTTTAATATATACTTTTCCAGTTATGACTTGGGTGTTATGGATTGTTAATAGTCATGCAATAGATGTTCCATTTTTTGCTAGAATTTCCGCCTTTTTCATCGACCCTTATATAAATAAATATTTAGGCGATGCTGCATATCATAATTATCTTTATGAGAGTGCTATCCAATAAAGGATTATCATGAAAACATGGAAACAATTTTGGCTAGAACAAGAACAAGATATTATGGAAGTTTTAGCCAATAATATCTTAAATTTTGCTACTTTATTGGGTGTTTTAAGTATCTGGATTAAAGCTGCTTACCCTCAATACTATGATAGCTTTAATAGTTTAATTACTGGATACTTATTAGTTGCACCTTCAGCTAAAAAAAGTTAAAAATATATCTTGACAAAAAAGATATTTTATGATATAATAATGCCTACTTATTAAGTTATAAGTAGTCTTGAATTAGGAACAAACATGCCATTAAATTCAAAACAAATAATAACAACTGAAGACTTACAAACGTATAGCGTTTGTGGGTATAATCCATTAGTCTCCTATGTTGTTGGTAATAATGTAAAAGATCCAATTACTGGTGATATTTATAAATGTACAACAAACGCCCCTGCTGGAACTTTGCTTTCTGACCCTGCTTATTACACTCCAGTAACTAGTACACCTCTACTAGCAGCAACTGATGCTCAAGCACTCGCAATGGCATCATCAGCAATAGCAGTAACTCCTGCTAACTTAGCAGCCCTCAGAGCCTCCTCAGTCGAATCTGCTGCTAAAACTATTACTAATAAATTTATTAATCCAGCGGATTTAGCTGGTATGAACAGTTTAGCTTTAGCTTCAGATACCTATAATGCTAGTACAAATAGTCCTACATTAGCTAGTATGAAAGATGGAGATATTTATAAGGTATCTACCGAAGGTATTCAAACTATTGGTGGAGTTTCTAGCTTTTGTGCTGTTGGTGATTTAATTGCCAAAGCTAATGGTGCTACTTTCTTTATGTCAGTAAATCCAGTTAGTTATAATGCTGCTAATGGTCAAACAGCTGGTGGTTTAACTGTTTCTTTTACTCAATTAAGTCAATTAGGTAGAATAGTAAATATTACTACTTCAGGCTCAGTAACTGGCGCTATTGCAGGCGCAGTAGTTGGTGCTGGGAGCTATCTAATAGCAGGAGATCAAGTACAATATTCTAGTAATGGTTTAAGCTTAGTAAATCTAGAAATAGAACCTAATACTACTATTAATTATGGAACTGGAAGTTCTTTTGGAACTTTAGGTTTATTAAATACTTACATTAATAAAAGAAGCTACATAAGTTTAACCCTCAATCAATTAAGTGCCACCACAGAAACAGCCTCTGTAGATGTTAGTAATGATTGCGATGGTGCATTAAGCATACTTGGCAATGGATTTACAATTGATTTCAGCGGAACTGCTAATACTAACTGTACATTAGCAGGTAATAACATTTACATTGATGATTTCAAGGTTAAAGCTAATGCTTATATTGGGGGAGTTGTAACGTCAGGGTCATTAGAAATTCACGGGAATGTGACTCACAATAATGGTGTAAGTGTTCAAAATATTCATGCGAATGGCTCTGCTCTTATCCTCGCAGAAGGTGGTAAGTTTGCTGGTGTATCTGTAAATGGCAATCCTGCAACCACTGCTAATATAACATTAACGTGCTCTGTAAACACAAATTACGCATCATTGGCGCAATCTGGTGCATATTTTAGCGCACACAATGTAACAACTGTTGGTAATTTCCAGGGGGGCAACTCTTGCTCAAACTATATCGGTGGAGCGATTACTACAGGTGGTGGTTCGTTCAATGGGGGCACCTCTTGCTCAAACTATTTCGGTGGAGCGATTACTACAGGTGGTGGTTCGTTCTTTGGGGGCACCTCTAGCTCAAACTATATCACTGGAGCGATTACTACAGGTGGTGGTACGTTCTTTGGGGGCACCTCTTGCTCAAACTATTTCGGTGGAGCGATTACTACAGGTGGTGGTTCGTTCTTTGGGGGCAACTCTAGCTCAAACACTATCAGTGGAGCGATTACTACAGGTGGTGGTTCGTTCTTTGGGGGCGCCTCTAGCTCAAACTATATCGGTGGAGCGATTACTACAGGTGGTGGACAGTTCCATGGTGGTAATAATTGTCAAACAGCTGTAAATAACACAATCACAGGGGTAGGAGCAACATTTATCTTTGCTAGTGGAACTAAACTATCCGTATCTGGTGCTATCTCTGGCTATACTATAGCAGGTACTCAACAAGGTATTGGTGTATATAATGCAGCTACATCAGCTGGTGTACTACGTAACCAAAATACAAATAGTTTACAAGCGAATTAGGAGCAATTATGTATTTCAATATTCTAAAAGAAACAGGTCAGATTGTTGGTCACTCTGAAACACTTGTAAAATTTAATGACCATTGCCTGCAAGTTGAATTATCAAACATTACAATTCACGAAACAGTGATTGATTTTGGTAACAATCAAACAACAATTCAGTACAGTTATACACCTGATACAGTTGATTTAGTAGGATTTAAAAAAGCTGCAGTTGCAGAAATATCAGCTAGACCCTTAGAAGTCTCAGAAGTTACATTAGCTAATGGATTGGTCTTTGATGATACTAAAGAATCAGCTAGTTATTTATCAGATAAATTAAGTACTGCTAGTGAGCATATCTATGTATATGATAAAGAGAATTCCGTACAAGAAATGTCAGGCCCACAAATTCAAACTGCAATAAGTCTTTTAACTTCAAGCAAACTAGATAAAGATGATGCTCTTAGAGCAATTATCAGTTCAGTTAATGCAGCTAATACTATTAATGCAGCAGCAATAGCTGCAGGGCATATCTCTGGCGGGTCTAGCTCAAGTTCAAGCTCAAAGTAAATAATAATTCATAAAGTGAGTCAATATGGCAAACGGTTTACAGATCTTTGGTAGAACAACTCTTCTACCAAATAAAGATGTAATTACTGTTGCTGCTGATGCTAACTTGGACTTAAATAACTATCTCGATCCTACGTATAATACAGGTCGAGAAGTTACCTTAAAGTTTACAGCAAATGCAGTAGTAACCATTCAAAATGGTACAGTAGATTCATTACCAAATGCCACAGGAAATACTGGAGAGTTCTCAGTTTCAGGTAGAACCTCCTGACAACCTACAACTATTCCAACGTCTTAAACTGTCGCAGGTCAAGCTTGTCGAAACAGTAATGTTATAATCTTCAAGCTATATAGCTAATTGTGACCAGTAATTCGTGGGTTCTTTGAGATAAGGTATTATATGTTCTATATAAATGGTTTGGCTACTAAGGTATTATCATATTTAGCTGCACTAGTTATTGGCTTTTCCGTTGGTTATTTATATTGCAATGACACTTGGAAAGTCAAAGATTATGAAGCAGTTGTACATAATCAGAAAGTTGAAATTAAAAAACTAACTGACTTAAGTTTAAACAATGAAAATATAGTAGCTACACAAAATAAAAAAATTCAACAAGGTAATAGTTTTGCAAGGGAATTACAAAATGAAATATCTAAAAAAGACGCTAATCTACGTGACTGCTCTTATACTACTCATCAGTTGCGGATTATTCGAGACTCCTCAAAAGGTAACCGTGTACAAGATGCCTCAAGCCCCATTAGGGTTGACAGAGAGTCTACCACAGTTACCAACAATGGAAGAGTTTATAACTGCTCAGATGGAATCAAGCTTTTAATAGAGCATGATCGAATCTGTCATATGTATATGAACAGAGTTACCTCTTGGGAAAACTGGTATACAGTCAGTAAAGCTATCGTAGAATCTCAATAAGGAGGTAAATTGAAACAAGTCTCTCATTTATATGCTATGACCTACATAGACGTAGCATGTCAAGTCACAACTACAGATGGGTTAGTAATTCTCCCATCAATCTCATCATTGCCTGAATACAAACTTGGATCGAATTATCTTGTTTCAGCCCCTATTGGTGCATATGTCTTAAAATCAGAGACAGTTAATAACGGTTCAGTATTATCTCAGGAAGCACTATTTACTTACACACATAATTATGTTGGTGTAGTAGCGAGTGACAATAGTTTATTAGCTACAGTAAATGGAGGAAGTCTTTCTACTACTGCGTTTACAGCCCCAACAGGTTCTATTATTTACTCTGAGTATGAAGTTACACTTCGTCCTGAAAAAGTAGAAATAGCTAAAGGCTCTACATTATCAAATATTACACTATCTGTACCTGATTTAACAATAGGTGATTCTTTTCTTGTCCAAGATTCTGGTCAGTTAAAACAAGTAGCAGTAACAGGGTTTTCTACTACAGCTAACATCTCGGCTTCTTGGGCTATAACAGAAATCTCTGCTAGTAAAAACCTAACTAATTTAGTTAAAGTTATTTATGATGGCTTTAACTTTGTAGCTATTCAAGGTGGTGGTCAAAGTTCTAATAAGTTATATTCTTCAGCAGATGGGGATGTTTGGAATGAAGTAACTTTACCTGAAATGAGTTTATGGTCAGATATTTCTTTTAGCAATGGAAAATACGTATTAGTTTCTGCTAGTTCTAACATAGTTTTGCATTCAACTAATCTATCAATATGGTTTAAAGCTTATTTACCCGTGAATGCTAATTGGCAATCTATCTCTCAAGGTAATGGTAAGTTTGTCATTACAGGTAATAGTACGGATATTGGCACTTACTCAGATACAGCAGTTAATTGGCAAAAGTCAATAATGCCAGCAGCAGGTAATTGGCAATCAGTTGCTTATGGTAATGGTAAGTTTATTGCTGTCTTATCTAGCTCTGCACAAAATAAAGTTTATGCTTATTCAAATGATGGTGTTACATGGATTAAAGGTAGTTTACCTTATGTTACCGTAAATGCATTTGTAAAATATGAAAATAACTTATTCTTTATTGTATTAAAGAATAGTAAGAAATTATTAGTATCACAAGATGGTGCAAGTTGGGGAATCGTCGACTTACCAACAAAAGCCAACTGGGTTGATATCTCTTATGGTAATGGTCAATATATATTGATTGCTAACGGTGTAAATGCCATACTCACTTCTACAGATGGCTCCGCGTGGTCGCAAGAAGTACCAGATATTACATTACCACAAATTAGTCTATCATCAATTTGTTTTGGTGATAACAAGTTTTTAGCAATTGCTTCTAACTCGGACAAAATTCTTACTAGAACAGTAAAATCAACAGTATTCTCAAATGTTACTTTTGACACTGCTCTTTCTACAATCCCTTCTTGGTTGATCCGTTCAGGTAGAGAGTTTAAGATTAGTGGATCTTTAGGGGAAGTTACCCCGGATTCAATAAGCTATTCTTATGACTTAACTACCTTAACGATTAACTATTATTTAGCCACTGTTTCCTCATCAACATACTCAACTCTTCAATTACTGAAGAATGATTCTGTTTCATCTATTAAGGTTAGGTTTCTAACTACAAAAGATGCTGGAATAGACTATATAGCTCCTTTAGCTAGTACAGTTTATTTTAGTGATGGAGAAGCATGGTACTCTATTGGATCTGGCTCAACTGCTCCTAGTAATCTAGAAGCTCAGGTCGACCAATTATCTACTGCAATAGATGCGACAGTAATCGCTCTATCTAAATTAATTTAAATTTTTAAGGAATTTCTTATGACGTATATCGTTGATCAAAACTCAAATTTAATCGTTAATGGTGTTAATGTTACTGCTGGTTTAACTGGTGTTAAATTAACTATTGCTGCTAAAGCAGAAGCTAATGCTTTAGCTGCTGAAGTTGCATCTCGTATAGCTGCGGATACTAGTATTCTTGAAAATACTAATCCGGCTGCTTTAGATAGTTTGAAAGAAGTTGTTGATGCATTCCAAGCTGCTGATTCTAACTTAAATGGTGCTATTACAACTTTATCTGGCTCAGTTAACTCTCGTATTAATACAGTTGAAGCTGCTGCTTCTACACTTACAGCCCGTGTTACTGCTGTTGAAGGTGTTAACGCATCTCAAGACACTGCAATCAATGCTATTGCTACAGCAATTGCTGGTTTGGTTCCACAAGCATAGTAATTACACCTAATGTAGTTACCCAAAAGGAGGTGTTTTACACCTCCTTTTTTAATACTTAAAGGATTTTAATATGCAAAATATAACAGTAGATTCTATTTTAGAACGCTTAAAAAAAGTAGGAATAGTAGAAAAATTAGAACAGATTCATTTCCTAGCTCAAACAGATCATGAAAGTGGTGGTTTTACTAAATTTAGTGAAAATCTTAATTATAGATATAAAACAGCTCGACTCGTTTTTCCTAAGTATGCTACAATGATTACTGAAAAGCAAAAAGAGCTTAAAAAAGCTGATATGGATTTTGTTGATCCAGTGTGGTTTGCTAATTTAGTATATGGTCAACGTCTAGGCAACCAAGATAATGGTACTAATGATAACGATGGCTATGATTATAGAGGCTCTGGCGCGATGCAATTGACTGGGAAGGACAACCATAGGGCTTTCATGTCTTATGCGTCTAAACAAGGTTTAAAGCTCAATGGTGCGACTTTAACAATAGACAACATTGATGACTATGCAAGAACACCAGAAGGCGCTATAGAGTCAGCAATCTTCTTCTGGAAGAATAATCCTAAGTTAAAAGAGTTTGCCCTTAAAGATGATACTACTAGTGTCTCTAAAATAATCAATGGCGGTTAATCACTACTGAATAGCCACCCGTCAGCGTAAGCTGGTGAAAAAATAAATTCATTGAATTGCTGGAAACTCCTGCAAGGTCTTCTAAACTACAAAGTAAAACCTACTCTGGTTTAAGCTTGAATGTTTGAAAATTAGAAGAATAAGGACAATCAGCAGCGAAGCTCGAAAGAGAACGTTCAACGACTAGCCGTAAGGCGTAGTGTCAAGTGACACGAAGTGGTGAACTCCTAACTCGCAAGAGAAGGATGAAGATATAGTCTGGACTAGCTAGAAATAGTTAGATGTAAGTTAAGTAATTGATATACTTATTCTTACTGGTTAAAATTAACGACTTTAACTGAACAAGATATAAAATATATAATAATTTTACGAATAGCACTTGACAAACCAAATTAGTTTGTGTTATACTAATGGTATAATATAAACTAAAGGAGAAATTAAGTGCTAACTGGATTCAAAATTAGAATCCATCCTAATAAAGAACAAATTAAGAAATTCTATCAATACTGGCATGCATCTAGAAGATGCTATAACTTAGCTAAACATTTATATGATTCTTCTCACGAAGAAGGAATTAAATTTAAAGATGTTAAACCTGCTAATCAGTTAACAGTAGCTCAGAAAGAAGTAGAAGAACTTAAATGGTTATCTTCTATTCCTAGAAAAGTTAAACAGTTTGCTATGGCAGATTGTACTGATGCTTATAAAAGATTTTTTAAAGGTACTTCTAGATATCCTAAGTTTAAGTCTAGGAAGAAGAGTAATGTTAGTTTTAGCTTTGAGACTGATAATAAGAAGAATAAGCCTAAGAATGGTATAATTTTTGTACCTCTAATAGGTAAAGTAGAGCTTAACTTCAAAGATAAATTAACTTTAGATCTTAATGATAAGAAACTTGCTACTAGACTAACTATTTCCTTTGATGGAAAATATTGGTATATAAGCGGAGCTTATGAGAAAGATTACGATATTCAAGAATTAACTGAATCAAGTTTGGGTATAGATTTAGGTCTGAAAGACCTTGCTATAACTAATACTGGAATTAAGTTTAAGAATATTAATAAATCTCATAAAGTTAAGAAACTAAATAGAAAACTTAAAAGAGTTCAAAGATCATTAAGTAGAAAATATTTAATGAATAAGGATGGAAATAAATTTATAGAAACTAATAATATTAGTAAACAGCTCGTAGAGCTGAAACTGTTATACAGAAAATTAACTAATATTAGACAAAATCACATTAATCAGATAACAGCGAAGCTGGTGAAAACCAAACCAGCTAAAGTAGTTATGGAAGATTTAAACATTCAAGGAATGATGAAAAATCGCCATTTGGCGGGACATATTGGCGAAGCCAATTGGTATTATTTCATTGAAACTATGAGATTTAAGTGTAAGAAATTCAATATAGAGTTTATCTTAGCAGATAGATTCTTTGCTAGTTCTAAGACATGCTCTGCATGTGGAACTAAGAAATCTGATCTTAAACTTAAAGATAGAATCTTTAACTGTAACTGTGGTTTAAGTATTGACAGAGATGTCAATGCTGCTATAAATTTAGCAAATTATAATAAGTAATATGTAGAATATTTATTATAATATGTATGGTTGAGTGAACCAGAATTTAAGCCTATGGAGAGTTATATCAAATCACAGTAGTGCCTTGGCACGAGGTGAGACTCAAAGAAGTAGGAATAGTTTATTTGATAATAAATTAATCACTCGAGTTTTGTTGCTATTGCTGATGGTAGAAATTATGCTGAACTAAGTTCAATACAAAGTTCAGCACCTATTTACTCCAACCAAGGCATTACTGAAGCAATAATACTAGGTAAAGAGGTTTTACCATCATTTCTAATAACCTTAGATAATGGACATCAGTTTATTAGTTACTCACAACAACCAGAGTTCTTACCATTTTACACTTATATGAGACCATTTAGTGGTTTATCTACTAGATATATTAATAGTACATATGATCTGTGGAAGACTCAAAGGTTTTTAATTTGGAATTTTAATAATGAGATTAAATCTCATGTTATCCCTAAAGATTTAGATGCTGATTTATTAGATAGCTTAGATAATTTAAAAGCCGTATCTCCTTTGGAGTATGCTGAGTTTATAAATAAAAATTATAGATCAAGGTCTGGTGTTCACTACTTTAAGTCTAAATTAGAAAATTCTGATATATCTGGTTACTCTTCTGGTTCTAGTAATGGTAACTTTTCTGGGCTAACTAATGAAGATCTGGTAAGATTATGTAAAGAACATTTTAAAAAAGAACCTAGTGTTAAAACTATTAGACAGTTATTAAGAAACATGAAAGAAGATGGAATTAATATACCTGAGTCTTTTTCTAAATATCGGTTTGGTGGTAAATCTGAAGGCTACAAGGTTCTTCAAGAAATAGTGTTTAATGATTTGCCTTATGATAAAGAGTCAGGAGATAAATTATCTACTCTAATATCATCTGAGGTTCAAAATGATAAACAAAGAACAGCTTACTTAAAAAATTACAGTCCTAAAATAGAGAGTGTTGAGAAAATCGAATCAAGATTATTCTATAAGGTCAAAAGTGATAAACCAGTTGCTATTGTATTAAACAAGGACAGCTTAGGTTCAAATTTAGAGGGAATCTGTTTATGTTAGATTCAAGAACCTCTTTAAATGGCATTTAATCGCTCTCTATTACATTCAATTAGGTTAGGTGATACATTTACTCATCTGACCTATTTTAAAAGGTTAAAACACGTTGAAAATAA
>Ga0075160_10002085_pt1 | contig 11998 bp, 4 predicted proteins | sample JI91814C2DNA_FD_70969 | JGI IMG/M metagenome (GOLD analysis project Ga0075160, IMG submission 70969) | Wastewater effluent complex algal communities from Wisconsin, to seasonally profile nutrient transformation and Carbon sequestration -... | ecosystem: Engineered > WWTP > Effluent > Algae...
CGCCCGCCGCAAGGGCGTCCCCCTGGCCCAGGCCGAACGCTGGCTGGCCTCCAACCTCGACTACGACCCCGAGTAAAACCGGGGGAAACCGGGAAAAAACCGGGGTCAGAGCCCGATTTCCGAAACCGGATACGGCGATCTGGCGGGAGCTTCGCGTTCGGAAATCGGGCTCTGACCCCGGTTTTTTCCCGGGTTCCCCCGGTTTTACTCGGGGTCGTAGTCGAGGTTGGAGGCCAGCCAGCGTTCGGCCTGGGCCAGGGGGACGCCCTTGCGGCGGGCGTAGTCGGCCACCTGTTCGCGCGACAGGCGGCCCACCACGAAGTACTGGCTGCCCGGGTGTGAGAAGTACAGGCCGCTGACGGCCGCCGCCGGGTACATCGCGAAGCTTTCGGTCAGCGACAGGCCCGTGTGTTTCTCCGCGTCCAGCAGCCGGAAGATCGTCGCCTTCTCGCTGTGCTCGGGGCAGGCCGGGTAGCCGGGCGCCGGGCGGATGCCGCGGTACTGCTCGCGGATCAGCGCCTCGTTGTCCAGGGCTTCGTCGGGCGCATAGCCCCACAGCTGCGTGCGCACGAGCTGGTGCAGGCGTTCGGCCAGCGCTTCGGCCAGGCGGTCGGCCAGGGCCTTGAGCAGGATGGCGCTGTAGTCGTCGTGGTCCTTTTCGAACGCCGCCACGTGCGGCTCGATGCCCAGGCCCGCGGTGCAGGCGAACGCGCCCACCCAGTCCTGCACGCCGCTGCCCTGCGGCGCGACGAAGTCGGCCAGGCACAGGTTGGGGCGGTCGTCGGGCTTGTCGGCCTGCTGGCGCAGGCAGTGCAGCACGGCGTCCTGTTCACCCTGCAGGCGGATGTCGTCGCCTACGCTGTTCGCGGGCCACAGGCCGGCCACGGCCTTCGCCGTCAGCCACTTCTGCCCGATGATGCGGTCGAGCATGGCGTTGGCGTCGGCGAACAGTTCGCGCGCCTGCGCACCCACCACCGCGTCGTCGAGGATGGCGGGGTAGCGGCCGGCCAGCTCCCAGGTCTGGAAGAACGGCGTCCAGTCGATCACGCCGCGCAGGTCCTGCAGCGGGTAGTCGTCGAACACCGTCAGCCCCGGCTTGAGCGGCGTCGGCGGCACGTAGTCGGACCAGCCGCCGTCGAACTTCTTGGCGCGTGCGCGCTCGAGCGGCATCAAGGGCTTGGCGTCGCCCTTGTTGGCGTGGCGCGCGCGCACGTCGGCGTAGTCGGCCTCGTTGGCGGCCACGAAGGGCGCGCGCAGGTCCTGGCTCAGCAGCGACTGCATCACGCCCACCGCGCGCGAGGCGTCCTTCACCCACACCACCGGCGAGCCGTAGTGCGGGTCGATCTTGAGCGCCGTGTGCGCGCGCGACGTGGTGGCGCCGCCGATCAGCAACGGGATGTCGAAGCCCTGGCGCTTCATCTCGCGCGCCACGTGGCTCATTTCCTCCAGCGACGGCGTGATCAGGCCCGACAGGCCGATGATGTCGGCCTTCTCCTCGCGGGCGCGGTCCAGGATCACCTGCGCCGGCACCATCACCCCCAGGTCCACCACGTCGAAGTTGTTGCAGGCCAGCACCACGCCGACGATGTTCTTGCCGATGTCGTGCACGTCGCCCTTCACCGTGGCCATCAGCACCTTGCCCTTGGCCTTGCCCGCGTCGCCGTTGAGCGCCTTCTCGGCCTCGATGTGCGGAATCAGGATGGCCACGGCCTTCTTCATCACCCGCGCCGATTTCACCACCTGGGGCAGGAACATCTTGCCGGCGCCGAACAGGTCGCCCACCACGTTCATGCCGGCCATCAGCGGGCCTTCGATCACGTCCAGCGGGCGCGCGGCGGCCAGGCGCGCCTCTTCGGTGTCGGCCTCGACGAAGCGGTCGATGCCGTGCACCAGCGCGTGCCGGATGCGATCGGCCACCGGCGCGTCGCGCCAGGCCAGGTCCTCGGCCCGCACCTCGCCCTTCCTGGCCTTGTGCTTGTCGGCTTCCGCCAGCAGGCGCTCGGTGCCGTCGGCGCGCCGGTTGAGCACCACGTCCTCCACGCAGTCGCGCAGCGCCGGCGCGATGTCGTCGTACAGCACCAGCGCACCGGCGTTGACGATGCCCATGTCCATGCCGCTGCGGATGGCGTGGTAGAGGAACACGGCGTGGATGGCCTCGCGCACCGCGTTGTTGCCGCGGAACGAGAACGACACGTTCGACACGCCGCCCGAGATGTGGCTCAGCGGGAAGCGCCGCTTGAGCTCGGCCGCGGCCTCGATGAAGGCCACGGCATAGCCGTCGTGCTCCTCGATGCCCGTGGCGATGGCGAAGATGTTGGGGTCGAAGATGATGTCCTCGGGCGCGAACCCGGCCTCGTCCACCAGCAGCCGGTAGGCGCGCGAACAGATCTCCACCTTGCGCTCGAAGGTGTCGGCCTGGCCCTGTTCATCGAAGGCCATCACCACCACCGCGGCGCCGTGGCGGCGCACCTTCGCGGCGTGTTCCAGGAAGGCGGCTTCGCCTTCCTTCATCGAGATCGAGTTGACAATGGCCTTGCCCTGCACGCACTTCAGGCCGGCCTCGATCACGCTCCACTTCGAGGAGTCGATCATCAGCGGCACGCGGGCGATGTCGGGCTCGGCGGCCACCAGGTTCAGGAAGCGGGCCATCGCGGCCTCGGCGTCCAGCATGCCTTCGTCCATGTTGACGTCGATCACCTGGGCGCCGTTCTCCACCTGCTGGCGGGCCACGGCCAGGGCTTCGTCGTAGCGGCCTTCCAGGATGAGCTTCTTGAACTGGATGGACCCGGTGACATTGGTGCGCTCGCCGACGTTGACGAAGTTCGTCTGCGGCGTGATGACGAAGGGCTCCAGCCCGGCCAGGCGCGTGTGCGGAGCCACGGCCGGGAGGGCGCGCGGCGGCAGTCCGGCGACGGCGCCAGCAATGGCGGCGATGTGCCCGGGCGTGGTGCCGCAGCAGCCGCCGACGATGTTGAGCAGGCCGGCTTGCGCGAACTCGCGCAGGGTGCCCGCGGTTTCGTCCGGACCCTCGTCGTAGCCGCCGAATGCGTTCGGCAAGCCGGCGTTGGGATGGCAGCTGACGTGGGTGTCGGCCACCTGGGACAGCATGTCCACGTGGGCGCGCAGGTCGCGCGCGCCCAGCGCGCAGTTCAGGCCGATGGACAGCGGCTTGGCGTGGCGCAGCGAATACCAGAAGGCCTCGGCCGTCTGGCCCGACAAGGTGCGGCCGCTCCTGTCGGTTATCGTGCCCGACACCATCACGGGCAGGCGCACGCCCAGTTCCTCGAACAGCTCCTCCAGCGCATACAGCGCGGCCTTGGCGTTGAGCGTGTCGAACACTGTCTCGACCATCAGGATGTCGGCGCCGCCCTCGGCCAGCGCGCGGCCGGCCTCGACGTAGTTCGCCACCAGTTCGTCGAAGTGGATGTTGCGGAAACCGGCGTCCTCGACCTTCGGGCTGATGGACGCGGTGCGGCTGGTGGGGCCCAGCACGCCCACCACGTAGCGCGGCCTGGACGGGTCGGCGGCTTCGAACTCGTCGCAGCAGGCGCGGGCCAGGCGGGCGGCTTCGCGGTTGAGCTCCGGCACCAGGTGTTCCAGGCGGTAGTCGGCCTGCGACACGGCGGTGGAGTTGAAGGTGTTGGTTTCCACCAGGTCCGCGCCCGCGGCCAGGTAGGCCTTGTGCACGCCGGCGATGATTTCGGGCCGGGTGAGGGTGAGCAGGTCGTTGTTGCCCTTCAGGTCGCCGGCGGCACAGCCGCAGTGCGGGCCGTGTTCATGGCCTTCGGAGAACCTCAGGCCGTCATACCCTTGCGCGAAGCGTTCGCCGCGATAGCCCGCTTCGTCCAGCTCGTGGCGCTGGATCATGGTGCCCATGGCGCCGTCCAGCACCAGGATGCGCTCGGACAGTGCCTGCAGCAGGCGCCCGGTGCGCGCCGGGTCTTTCCAGGGAAGGGTCTTCAAGGTTTGCGTGCCAGCAGGGTCAGGACTTCGAAATGGGGCGGGCGCTTTTCGCGCGTCACCGATTCGCACACGGTCACTTCCAGGCCGGCCTTGTCGGCGTAGCGGCGCAGGTCCTTGGCGGTGAAACCCAGGTTGACGTGGCCGTAGGGCGTCACGGCGGCCTGGTGCTCGTGCTTGCCCAGGCAGGTAACCACCAGGCGGCCGCCCTGGCGCAGCACGCGCCCGGCTTCCACGATGGCCTGGCCGGGCTTGCCGGCGTAAGTGAGGGCGTGCATCAGCAGCACCAGGTCGAAGCTGTTGGTTTCGAAGGGCAGGGCCTGCATGTCGCCCTCGAGCACTTCCACGTGGCGGTATTTCTTCAGCCGGTCGCGGGCGGCGCCCACCACGCGGGCGCTGGAGTCCACGCACACGTAGCGGCGGGCGTGCGGGGCCAGCAGTTCGGCCAGCACGCCGTCGCCCGAGGCCACGTCCAGCACGTCGCCGGGCTCGAGCAGGGGCAGGGTGGAGCGGGCCAGGGCTTCCCAGGTGCGGCCCGGGGAGTAGTGCCGTTCCATGTCGCCGGCCACCGAATCGGCCCAGTTCTGGTCGCTGGCGCGGGTGGCGAGGATGGCAGGCAGGCGCTCGGCGTCCTGGCGCAGCAGCGGGTCGTCGGTGCTGTCGCGCAGGGTTTCCCACAGGCGGCCTTCGGCCGGGTCCAGCGATTCGGCGTTGAAGCGGTAGTAGGCCGACACGCCGGCGCGGCGGTCGCGCACCAGGTCGGCTTCCTTGAGTTTGGCCAGGTGGGTGGACACGCGCGGCTGGGCCAGGCGGGTGACCCCGGACAGCTCGGCCACGGTCAGCTCCTCCTGCTCCAGCAGGGCCAGCAGGCGGACCCGCGTCGGGTCGGCCAGGACCTTGAGGCAGGCCGACCAGGCATCCAGGTCCATGCTTTATCCTTTCATCCGGATTTAAAGATATGCGGAGGTTAGGCCGCGTCGTTGGGGCCGTCAAGGCGCGCCACGCCGGGTTTCACGCCGCATGGACCTGTGCCCGGCGGTGCGAGCCGCTACAATTGCGTACTTCCCCGTATCGAATTGAGGGCTTGCCGTGGACTTCCGATTCACCGAAGAGCAGCTGATGATCCAGGACGTCGCCCGGCGCATCGCCCAGGAAAAGATCGCGCCCAGCGCCGAGCACCACGACCAGACCGGCGAGTTCCCGCTCGACAACATCCGCACCCTGGGCGAGAACGGCCTGATGGGCATCGAAGTGCCGGCCGAGTACGGCGGCGCCGGCATGGACCCCATCAGCTACGTGCTGGCCATGATCGAAATTGCGGAGGCCGACTGCGCCCATTCCACCATCGTGTCGGTGAACAATTCGCTGTTCTGCAACGGCATCCTGAAGTTCGGCACCGAGGCGCAGAAGCAGCTGTACGTGCGCGCCATTGCCGAAGGCCGTGAAATCGGCGCCTTCGCGCTGACCGAGCCGCAGTCGGGCTCCGACGCCACGGCCATGCGCTGCAAGGCCACCAGGCAGGCCGACGGCAGCTACGTGATCAACGGCAAGAAGAGCTGGATCACCTCGGGCCCGGTGGCCAAGTACATCATCCTGTTCGCCATGACCGACCCGTCCAAGGGCGCCAAGGGCATCACGGCCTTCATGGTGGACACGGCCAAGCCGGGCTTCCACCGCGGCAAGACCGAGCCCAAGCTGGGCATCCGCGCTTCGGCCACCTGCGAGATCGAGTTCCAGGACTACGTGGCCACGGCCGACGAAGTGGTGGGCAAGGAAGGCGAGGGCTTCAAGATCGCCATGGGCGTGCTGGACGCGGGCCGCATCGGCATTGCCTCGCAGGCCGTGGGCCTGGCGCGCGCGGCCTACAAGGCGGCGGTGAAGTACGTGCAGGAGCGCAAGAGCTTCGGCCAGCCGATCGGTTCGTTCCAGATGATCCAGGCCAAGATCGCCGACATGAAGTGCCGCCTGGACGCGGCCGAGATCCTGACGCTGCGCGCGGCGTGGGCGAAGGCCGAAACCGAGAAGACCGGCGGCCGTTTCAGCACGGAGGCGTCGGTGGCCAAGCTGACGGCCTCGGAGGCGGCGATGTTCATCACGCACGCGGCGCTGCAGATCCACGGCGGCATGGGCTATTCGAAGGAAATGCCGCTGGAGCGCTATTTCCGCGACGCCAAGATCACCGAGATCTACGAGGGCACCAGCGAGATCCAGCGCCTGGTGATCGCCCGCAACGAGACCGGCCTGCGCTGAGGCTCCGGCCAACGGCGCCTGGGAGGCCCCGCTTCGGCGGGGCCAGTGGCGTGGGCTCGATCCGGGCTCACTGATGGCACAGGCGCCCGTCGCTGCAGAGATGGACCCGCTTCATCATTCTTCCTCCATCTCGAAGCTTGCAGGCCGGCCCTGCGCGATCCATTGGCAGATGTAGGGCTCCAGGACGCTGGTTCCGAAGGCCGTCATGGTGGACATCATCTGTTTTGCCATCGCCGGGTCATCAATGCCCAGGCCTTTCTCCACGGCGGCGAAGAAGCCGGATTTGTCGGCGGCCGAGATCGGCTTTCCCGCACACGTTCCCGTGTCCGACAGGGGGTCGTCTCCGGCGACGGCGCCGCCCGCCGTATGGGCGGCCACTTCGGCGCGCGTCTCCGGCGTCATTTCATCGTCTGGCAGCAGGTCGGACCGGTCGGACAGCGGCGAAAGCATCTGTACGGCCAGGTCCCTGTCGTACTCGTACTGCCGGAGGGTGCGGGAGGAGTCAAGTTCACGCGTGCCGCCCGGGCCGATGAAGAACATGCCGGGCGTGGCGAAGGATCCGCTGACTTGCCCGGCAGCGACGCGCGGATTGCGACAGGCGACCTCGTAGTCCTCGCTGCTGTTGGCTTCGTAGAGGTTGGCCGAGAACGAGCCGACAAGCAGGCCGCCTTCGTTCACGGTGAGCGTTACGGTGCCGTTGGTCTTCAGGCTCAGGATGGAAACGCAGCCATTGAGGTCGGTCTGCGTCCGGAGAGGCGCCAGCGAGTTCAGGCCGTCGCGCGACGTATCGCCCTTGTCGGTGGGCTCCACCTGGATCGTGGCGGGGAACGAGCCGGTGGTGCCCTCGGCGATCCGCTTCATCGTGATGACGTACTTGGCGCCTTGGACATCCCCGGAGATCGCGCGCTGCATTACCCGGTTCGTGATTGTCGACAGGTCCATCCGGGAATAGATTTCGCCGAGGCTTTCAAGCCCGTCGCGGGTGATTTTTCCCGGCCCGTAGTGCAGGTTGGTGCTGCCAATGACGGTGTTGGCGGCCGCGACTTCCGTCTCCGCAAGTTCACCCACCACCACGGCGAAGCTGACGGTGTCGCCGCATAGGAAGACGGCCGCATCCTCCGGGGCGCAGGCTTCGGTGGTTGTTTCCAGCGGGACGAGATGGGGCACGTTCGCCTGCACGTCGGCCTGCTTCCTTGACTTGGGCAGCGGCTTTTTCTTCGGGTTTCCGCCGCGGTCGACGCCGGTGTAGGACCCCGTGGCCGAGACCGACGCCACCGGCTGCACGATGGAGACGTTGAAGGTTTTTGCCGCCCGGTCGCCGGTCGGCACGGACGGCGCGTAGATGAGCGTCACTGTCTGCCAGCCCCGCAGGCCGTTGGGGTCATGCTCGTTCAAGGGCGCATAGCCTGCCTGCCAGTTGATGACGCAGTAGCCCGCGTCCTTTGGCTTGAGCAGCACCGGATGGTTGACGAGCTGGCCGCGGGTGCCAAGCTCAAGCTCGTCGCAGCTGTCATCGCCCATGGCCGCAACGCTGAACGGCACGGGCAGGGTGTTCACCGCTTGCCAGGTGGCGCTCTTGGCGACGAAGTTGATTTCCTGCGGGCCATAGGTTGGCATTTTTACCCGCAGGCATCTTGCCGAATAGGGCAGGATGTCCACCGAGACGCTGGCTGCCGGTGACGCGCTCAGGTCCAGCCGGATGCAGGCTTTCGACCAGATCATCGGATCAAACCGGCCAGGTGCCAGCTTGTCGGTGCGGTCGCGCGCCACGATGTCCGGGAAATCGGCGTACTCGGCCACCATCTCGGAGAACACCTGGCGTACGCCGCCGCGCCAGATCGGCACATCCTTGTAGCGGGCGGCCTTCAGGCCGGCGTCGGTCCACTGCAGCCAGGCCAGGGAGGATGTCGGGTCAGCGGGCCCTTCGCGATCCAGCATCTGCCGGTAGGCGTTGAACCCCTGGGGGCGGCCGCGCATCACCTGGCGCCAGAAGCTGCCCGTCATGTACCCCGCCATCGTTATGTGGTCGAGTTCGTCGGCGGTTTTTGGCGCGGGATACTCCGGGTGGTTCTTGGGATAGCTGTCCCGCCAACCATCGACGTCCAGCGGGTGGTCGAAGTAGCGCAGCCCAAGGAAGAAGGAGAACTCCCCGTTGTCCTCGCCTTTGGTCTGCAGCGCGATGCCGCGGCGGCCGGGGCCGGGCGAACGCTCGTACATCCCGTAGCCGATGCCGTTGGCTTGGCCCTCCACCAGCCAGGACGGGGCGCCGGCGTCCTTGGTCCCGGGAATCTTGTCGTACTGGCGAAGATGGATGAACTCGTGGGAGACCAGCAGGTCGGTGTTCCAGTCTCCCATGCGGTCGGCGAACAGTTCGGCGGAGTAGCCGCCGTTTTCACACCAGTTGACCAGGTTGCCCTGTTCGCGGACAGCGGTACCTATTCCGTTGTTGCACAGGTCGGCCTCGCGGTAGGTCCTGACCGGCGATGCGAGCGCCGACTCGCTGGTGCTCAGCACCTTCGAGGTGGCCGATTTGAACGGCAGGTGATTGCCAGCGGCTGCGGCGGTCTTGTTGGTGTCCTTGCGCCGGACGTAGAACAGCGTGTACTCGCCGTTCGTGGTTATCGAGATCTCTGGCGGCGTCGAGAAGGCGTCTTCATGCTTCTCGTAGACGCTCAGCGCCTTGGTGACGATGGCCGCTGGGACGTCGACCGGCTCGTAGGTGTCGCGGTCGTAGCCGACCAGTTTCAAGGGTGTCGGCAGGGGCTGGTCGCTGGCAAGGGCGCTGAAGGCGCAAGAAAGACCGGCCGAGCAAAGCAATCCCTTGATGACGAATGGCAACATGGCCCTGGCTTGAACAGACATCGATATCTCCTGCGTGATTTCAATCCGCGACCCGCGCTCGAGCCCGTACCCGCTGTCGGCTCAAGGCGGGCCGGTCCGGGCCGCGTGTTCGAGGGCTGGTTACGCAAGCCGGGAAGCCAGACGGACATGGGCCTGCGGGGTGCACGCACGCTGAACGGGTCGCGCCGGCCGTACCCGGGCGTATTTGCCTTGGACCCGAGGGCCGGGCCGGCCTTTTAGCTGGCCCGGGACGGAGCGGAGGGCTACAATTCCGCACCTTTTTTCGTCCTGCGAGAACGCGGTCAATGAACGCCCACGCCCTGGCTTCCGCCGATACCCTCGATGCCGTCATCGCCGCCCTGCCGGCGGGGCTGCCCACCGCCGAGAAGGACCTGCTGGAGCGCTTCACCCGCGGCTTCTACGAGCGCCTGCCGCAGGACGAACTCGAGGCCCGCGATCCGGCCGACTGGGCCGCCATCGCCCGGTCCTTCCTGGGCTTCACCGGCCAGCGCGCGCCCGGCGCCCCCAAGATCGCCGTGTTCAACCCGACCCAGGCCGCCGACGGCTTCGACAGCAGCCACACCGTCGTGCGCATCGCCAACGACGACATGCCCTTCCTGGTGGATTCCGTGCGCATGGCGCTGGCCCAGTTCGGCGCCACCCTGCACCAGATCGCCCACCCCGTGATGCGCGTGTCGCGCGACGCCGCCGGCCAGCTGCAGGGCCTGGGCGAGGGCGCCGCCGAATCGCTGATGTACCTGGAAATCGACCGCCAGGCCGACGCCGAAGCCATGGCCGCCATCGAAGCCGCCCTGCGCGCCGCTTTGGGCGACGTGCGCGAGGCCGTGTCCGACTGGGAAGTGATGCGCGAGAAAATGCTGCGCATCGCCGACGAGTTCGACACCCGGCCCATGCCCGTGGACGGCGCCAGCCGCCTCGAGGCCCAGGCCTTCCTGCGCTGGGCCGCCGACAACCACTTCACCTTCCTGGGCTACCGCGAATACGAAGTCACCGCCGACCGCCAGCTGGCCGCCGTCAACGGCAGCGGCCTGGGCCTGATGCGCGGCAAGGACCACCTGGTGCAGCCGCGCCCGATCACCGGCCTGGCCGCCGCCGACCTGGCCCCGGGCGCCACGCTTGACGCGCTCATCCTCACCAAGACCAACGCCCGCGCCACCGTGCACCGCCCCGGCTACATGGACTACATCGGCGTGCTGGTGTTCGACGAATCCGGCCGCGCCGTGCGCGAGCAGCGCTTCCTGGGCCTGTACACCTCCAGCGCCTACAACCGCCGCCCGTGGGAAATCCCGCTGGTGCGCCAGCGCCACGAGTCGGTGATGCAGGCCTCGGGCCTGGCCCTGAACAGCCACAGCGGCAAGGCCCTGCGCCACATATTGGAAACGCTGCCGCGCGAAGAGCTGTTCCAGTCCAGCACCGAGGAACTCGAGCGCACCGCGATGGGCATCCTGGGCCTGCAGGAGCGCGCGCGCACCCGCCTGTTCCTGCGCCGCGACCGCTACGGCCGCTTCTTCTCCGCGCTGGCCTACATCCCGCGCGACCGCTTCAACACCGGCATCCGCCACCGCATCGAAGCGCTGCTGATGCGCGAACTGCAGGGCGAGCGCCTGGACCACAGCGTGCAGATCGGCGAATCGCCGCTGGCCCAGCTGCACATGGTGATCCGCCCGAAGGCGGGCGCGGCGGTGGCGTTCGACCAGGACCGCCTGGAAGCCGAACTGGCCAGCATCGTGCGCGACTGGCACGACGAGCTGCGCGAAATCCTGGTGCGCGACAACGGCGAGGAAATGGGCCTGCGCCTGTTCCAGCGCTATGGCCGCGCGCTGCCCGCCAGCTACACCGAAGCCGTTTCCCCCGCGCTGGCCGCCGCCGACGTGCTGCAGGCCGCGCGCCTGGCCGGTCCCGGCGACCAGCGCATTTCCTTCTACCGCCACGGCGACGACCTGCGCCTGAAGCTGGTGCGCCGCAGCGGCGACGTGGCGCTGTCGGACGTGCTGCCGGTGATGGAGAACCTGGGCCTGCGCGTGCTCACCGAGCATCCGTATGAGTTCGAGGTCGAGGGCGAGCAGGTCTCGATCCAGGACTTCGAGGTGCAGTCGCGCCGCGGCGCGATCGACGTGGACGCAGCCCGCCTGCCGTTCGAGGAGGCCTTCATCGCCATCTGGAACGGCGACGCCGAGAACGACGGCTTCAACCAGCTGCTGCCCAGCGCCCGCCTGGAATGGCGCGACATCGCCATGCTGCGCGGCTACACCAAGTACGCGCTGCAGACCGGCGTGCCGTTCTCCCAGCCGTACATGGAAGAGACGCTGCAGCGCTACCCGGTGATTGCGCGCCTGCTGTTCGAGCTGTTCGCCGCCCGCTTCGAGCCGGGCCGCGAAGTGCCGCTCGACGCCGCCGGCCAGCAGGCCCTGCATGACCAGATCGCCTGGCTGCTGCCCGCCGACAGGCGCCAGTCGCTGGACACCCTCCCGCAGGAAATCGCCGCCGCCCGCGGCCTGGACCGCAACGCCCAGGTGGATGCCTGCACCGACGCGCTGGAGATCCTGCTCGACGCGGTGGTCACCAGCATTGACGACGACCGCATCCTGCGCGGCTACATGTCGTTGATCAACGCCACCCTGCGCACCAACTTCTACCAGACCCGCGACGGCGCGCACCGCGACTACATCAGCTTCAAGTTCGACCCGGCCCAGGTGCCCGACCTGCCCAAGCCGCGTCCGTACCGCGAAATCTTCGTCTACTCGCCGTTCGTCGAGGGCGTGCACCTGCGCTTCGGCCCGGTGGCGCGCGGCGGCCTGCGCTGGTCCGACCGCCGCGAGGATTTCCGCACCGAGGTGCTGGGCCTGGTGAAGGCGCAGATGGTCAAGAACACCGTCATCGTGCCCGTGGGCTCGAAGGGCGGCTTCGTGGTCAAGCGCCCGCCGGT
>Ga0075160_10002086_pt1 | contig 11997 bp, 10 predicted proteins | sample JI91814C2DNA_FD_70969 | JGI IMG/M metagenome (GOLD analysis project Ga0075160, IMG submission 70969) | Wastewater effluent complex algal communities from Wisconsin, to seasonally profile nutrient transformation and Carbon sequestration -... | ecosystem: Engineered > WWTP > Effluent > Algae...
CCGAGAAGTACGTCACGCTGCCAGTCCCTGATGGCGTGGGCGGCCGCTTCAGCGTCCTCTCGCCCGTGGGCCTTTTCTCCGCCGCGATGTGCGGCATCGATATCGACTCACTCCTCAACGGCGCGGCGGACATGGACCGCCGCTGCTCCACGCAGAACCTCGTGGACAACCCGGCCGCCATGCTCGCGTTCCTCCTGGTCGAACTCGGCACGAGCAAGGGCAAGACGAACCACGTCATGATGCCCTATGCAAACCAGTTGTACCTGCTCGCGGACTGGTACCGCCAGTTGTGGGCCGAGAGCCTGGGCAAGCAGCACGACAAGCAGGGCGAGGAAGTCTTCAGCGGGTTCACGCCCATCAAGGCACTGGGCGCGACGGACCAGCACAGCCAGATCCAGTTGTACCGCGAAGGCCCCAACGACAAGGTCATCGGCCTGCTCGAAGTCACCAACTTCTCGCGCGACGTGAACATCCCTCGCGGCCTCGGTGTCGAAGCAACGGCCTACCTCGAAGGCTCCACGCTCCAGACCCTCCTCAACGCCGAGAAGCGTGCGACGGAATACGCCCTGCTCGAAAGCCAGCGCCCCAACTACACGATTCGATTCCCCCAGATCGACGCGTACCACGTCGGGCAGTTCATCCAGTTGTGGCAGGTCGCAACCGCGTACGCCGGGCTCCTGCTCAACATCGACGCCTACGACCAGCCCGCCGTCGAGTTGGGCAAGCAGGCGACCTTCGGCCTCATGGGCCGCAAGGGGTACGAGCAGTTCAAGGCAGAGGTCGAGTCGAGCCTTGGAGCGTCGCGGACGGTGTAGGTTCTGAACGGATGCAAAGTTTCGCGGCCTGGGCGCCATTGCCTTGGGTGCCGTGGGTCACCCGCTGCCTTGAGCGGGAGACCCACGATGGTGGGTGCGCCTCGTCAGCAGTCTCTCTCGCCAAGCCGAGAGCGACTGCTGGCACCCAGCAAGACCTGATACAGTCCTCCCATGAAGATCCACGCCCGCGTTGCGTTTGCGTCCTTGTTCGTTCCCCTGTGCTTCGCCAGCACCGTCTCCGCCCAGATGATGGCGCAGGTTTGGAGCCAGCAGTGCGCCTCCTGCCACGACAACAGCGGCGGCGGCGTGGCCCCCGTCAAAACACTCCTCGAGTCCGCGCTCTCCTATCAAGACACAGACCGCCGCTTCTTCGACTCCATCAAGAGCGGCATGAAGGACGTCAAGGACCACGCCTTCGGCGAGGGCAGCCCAACTAACCTCGACAACACCAAGGTCTGGGGCCTCGTGAATCACCTCCGCGAGTTGCAGGCCCGTGCCCTCCGCAAGCAAGTCAAGCAGATGAAGGCCGACGGCAATGGACTCTGCAAGACCTCACTCCTCACCTACAAATCCGAAACAGTCGTGAAAGACGGCCTCGACACGCCCTGGAGCGTCGAGTTTGTCACCACCGGCGCGATGAAGGGGATGATGCTCATCACCGAACGCCCCGGCACCATCAAGATGCGGCGTTTGGACAGCGACACCGGCTCGCTCATCAACATCGAGGGCCTCCCCAAAGTCCGCAACAACGGCCAGGGCGGCCTCATGGACATCGCACTCCATCCCAACTTCGCCGAGAACGGCTGGATCTACCTCTCCTTCGCCGACGAGGAACTCAAAGAGTCCAACGGCAAGACCAACAACCTCGGCATGACCAAAATCGTCCGCGGCAAGATCCTCTTCGACGAATCCGGTGCCCGCTGGACCCAGCAGCAAACAATCTTCGAAGCCAAGCGCGAGCACTACCTCCCCGGCGGCGTGCACTTCGGCAGCAAGTTCGCCTTCGATCCCAACGACCCCACCATCCTCTTCTTTGCCATCGGCGAGCGTGGCCATCAGGACATGGCTCAGGACCTCACCCGCCCCAATGGCAAGGTCCACCGCGTCAAGGACGACGGTTCGATACCCAAGGACAATCCCTTCGTCGGCGTGAAGGTGGACCTCCTCGTGCGCAACAAGGACGGGACCGTCAAACAGGAGCTCGTGGACGCGTACGAATCCATCTGGTCCTACGGCCATCGCAACCCGCAAGGCCTCACCTTCGATCTCGAAGGCAACCTCTGGGACACCGAGCACGCACCCCGCGGCGGCGATGAACTGAACTTGGTGAAGAAAGGCCTCAACTACGGCTGGCCCCTCGTCTCCTACGGCATCAACTACAGCGGTGCCGCCTTCCAAACCCCATGGGTCGAAACCACGCCCAAACTCGACCCCGCAACCAAGATCGAAATGCCCCGCCTCCGCTGGATGCCCTCCATCGCCGCCTGCGGCCTATGCGTGGTCGACGCCGCGAAGTTCCCCGCATGGAAGGGCGACCTCCTCGCGGGCGGCCTCGCGGGCAACTGCGTCGATCGCGTCCGCATCAAGGACGGCAACGTCGAGCAGGAGCGCGTCTTCGAAGGCATGGGCCGCGTGCGTGATGTGGTCAACGGCCCCGACGGCGCGATCTACATCGTCCTCAACGGCCCCGACCGCGTCGTCCGCCTCGTCCCCGGCGAGGAGAAGCCGAGCCGCACTCTGGGTGTTGATGGCAAGTGACCTCTACACTCCGCCATGCCCCCGATCGTCCTCCTCCATGACGGCCTTGGACAACTCGCCCCGCTGACCGACCTGCGCGCCTCCTTCGACGTGCGCACGGGCGCGTTCACGCTCCGCGAACGCCTCAGCGGCGCGACCTTCACACCCATGGGCGAGAATGCAACCGGCGTCGGCCCTGTCGTCAGCGTCTACGTCCCCCCCTCGCACGAACCCCTCTATCGCGAGAGCATGTACCACAACCGCGAGCCCGCGGTCCTCACCAACGAAGTCCCCGCCGGGCTCTCCTCGGTCCTGCTCATCAACGGCCGCGCCCCGCTCGCCCCCGCGAAAGACCTCGCCACCCTCCCCATCGGCCACGGCTACCGCGAGAGCGACGAGCACGCCGATCCATCCAACCCCGCCGCCAACTTCATCGCCGCCCACGTCGAGCCCACGATGATCCCGCGCATCTTCGGCGGCGACGTTGCCAACCTCACGCTCTCCCCACTCCCCGGCCGCAACCTCCTCACGCGCCCCTGGCACGTCCGCACACTCCGCGACGCCTGCCTCGCCCACGATCTCAAGACCGTCCGCGCAACCCTCGGCGTGCGCCTCCCCTTCCACGCCACCGTCATCACGGGCCGCCACGAGGTCCTCAACTTCGGCACGATCGAGCCCGGCGTCATCCTCGACTGCTCGCACGGCGACATCGTCGTCATGCAGGGCGCCGTCGTGCGCCCGGGCGCGATCCTCATCGGCCCGTGTTACGTCGGCCCCGGCTCCACCGTCCTCGAGCGCGCAACGATCCGCCCCGGCACGTGCATCGGTCCCATCTGCAAGGTGAATGGCGAGGTCGGCGGCTCCATCTTCCAGGCCTACAGCAACAAGGCCCACGACGGCTACCTCGGGGATTCATACGTCGGCGAGTGGGTCAACTTCGGCGCGGGCACCACCAACAGCAACCTCCTCAACACCTACGGCGAGATCATCTGCAAAGCCACGCCCGACTCACGCAACGAACGCACCGGCGAAACATTCCTGGGCGCAATCATCGGCGACCACACCAAGTTCGCGATCTGCTCACGCATCATGACGGGCAGCATCCTCCACACCGGCAGCATGTTCGCCACCACCGCCCCCGTCAGCGGCTGCGTCGCCGGCTTCACGTGGGCCACTGATACCGGCACACGCCCCTACCGCCTCGACAAGTTCACCGAAGTCCTGCGCGCCGCTATGGCCCGCCGCAAGATCGAGCCGAGCGGTGGGTACCTCAAAGTGCTCGGACAGGTGCATGTTAGAGAATCCAAGGCATGACACCGCCGAAGTCGAGCGAGACATCGTCCGCGTCACTCCTTGGCTTGACGCCCAAGGGGTGGTATCGCGTGCAGATGGCCGGGGGAGCACTGCTCTTTGTGGCGATCGGCCTGGCGGTGATCAGCCGGCTGGACTCCTTGATCGCCACGACCGACGATCGCGCCTCCTTGTTTATGTTCGCGGTCCTGCTCGCCATAGCCGCTCTGGGCAACATCTTCATTGCAGGCCTGTGCATGGCCGTGCTGCCGCTGACGAAACTGAAGCGATAGATGAGGATGAGGCGGTGACCCACGATGCCCTCGCCCGACCGCTGAACAGGCGGGCGGCCCGACTGAGTTCTCTCCGCGGTTGTCACCCTCTGTCTTCCGGGGTCGCGAAGCCCGCCGAGATTGCAGCATCAACCTCGCACCGACACCGGCCCTCCTGTTGAACCATGGGCCAACCTCTAACTCGTGGCCGAACGCACCCCACCACACTCCGGACACCTCGACAACCCCGTCCAGTCATACCCGCACGATGGACATCCAGCGTTCACGCTCGCCCGCGGGAACAGCGCAACAGCCGCGAGCGCCACAACACACGGGCACAGGCTCATGATCCAGTAGTCACTTACGCGCTCCGCGCTGATCGTCAGCGCTACGCCCTCGACCGCGATCGTCACGCCGCCCGCGATCAGGCCGCACACGCCCCATCGCACAATGTGCACAAGCGCCGTGCGCTTCCGCTTATCAAACGGCCGCACAATCGCCGCGATCTCCGCGCCGATCCACGCGCACACAACAGGCACCAAAACCACCGGCAACAAGAACCCGCGCCATGTTTCGTCATCTGCCTCTGCATAGTCCAACGCACTCACGTACGTGCCCCAGACCCACGCGACGACTTGCACCAGCGCAAACGCAACGATGAACGGGATCATTCGCTATCCTCCTCGCGAGGCAACACGCCAAGAACCTTCGCGTGATCGAGGGGCGTCGGTGGCGGCGGCTGAAGCAGTGACGAACTCATGCGCCCCATGAAGATCTGCCTCACCACGGCTGGCCCTTCCTGCCCCAACCGCTCCGAGATCCACGAGAAAGGCCTCACACTGCGGCACGCGCTATCAAACGGCGAGTACCCATTCATCGCCTTCTGCTCCGCCCGCGCCTCTTCACGCTTGAGCGCGAGGCACGCCACCGCCACGACCGACGCAACTGCCATGACTCGCCGCAATCCAGCCCATGCTCGTTGCCTCATCGCCGCCACTCCCTTCGAACAGTTCCTGGTCAGCACAGTCCCATCCGCACGCACACGTCCTTGCCGTCCGATGCCGCCGCCAATGCCTCAGCAAGAAATCGCTCCGCCTCCTCGCGAGTCATCTCGGCCACATTGTGCACGTGCATCCCGCACTCGGCACACTGGCGACTCCGCTCATCGCCCGACATGTCCTCCCATCGAGCCGAACACGGCGAAGCGATTCTGATTTGATCGAGCGAGACTCGAACGGGTGGACAAGTTGGGCCGGCCATGCACGCACCTCCAATGTACACCTAAGACCGCAGAGATCGGTCTTCGGTTCCAACACGGATCAGTGGTCGTGACACAGACGTGACATGCTTCCGTCACGCTATACCAAACACACGCCAATCACTTCGAAGTCACCCTGCCGCGTTCGGTGAGCCCGCTCGGAAGCGCAAAACCAGCCCGTTTCCGCACCGTTCGGCCCCTTTTTGGCGTCCCAACGCCGCTCCACTCGACCCCAGCCTCCGAACGCCCGATATCAGGGCTGACGTAGGATGAAAGCACCGGCTTCCTCTTCCCCTTTCGCTGCTTCGCTGCCGCTCTCCACCCCCTCCTCACCATGTTCCTCATCCGCCAATCACAACCCAAAGACGTCGGCACCCTCCTCAAACTGGCGAGGATGGTCTTCTTCATCAACCTCCCGCCCGACGAGCAGATCATCACGGACAAGATCGCGCACTCCGCGCGTTGCTTCAAGCACGCCGCCGGGGTCGCGCCCGAGTCGGGCCACCGCGCGCCTCGCAAACGCAAAGAGCCGCCCAAGGGCTGGGCCGAGATGGACTCGGACCTCTTCATGTTCACCCTTGAAGACACCGAGGCAGGCGGCGTCATCGGCACCTCACAGGTCAAAGCCCACATGGGCGGCCCGGGAAATCCCAACTGGTCCATGCAACTCATCGAGAAGAACTTCTTCTCGAAGGAACTGGGCCAGGGCACCACGCACACCGTCATGAAGTTGTACGGCGACGAATCCGGCCCCTCCGAAGTCGGCGGCCTCATCCTGCAACCCTCGCACCGCGGGCATCGCCTTCGCCCCGGTCGCCTCCTTTCGTTCGTGCGATTCCACTACATCGCGCTGCACCGCGAGTTGTTCGCGGAGCGGGTGCTCGCCGAGATGCTCGGCGTCGTCAGCGACGAAGGCGACAGCGCGTTCTGGGATGCCTTCGGCCGCAAGTTCATTCCCGTCTCATACGTCGAAGCGGATCGTTTCTGCCAGCACAATCGCGCGTTCATCAGCGAACTCCTGCCGCACGATGAGTTGTTCATCACGCTCCTGCCGCTCGAGATCCAAAATCTCGTGGGCGTCGTCGGCAAGGAAACGATCCCAGCACGGCGGCTCCTTGAGAAGCTCGGCTTCGCAAATCGCGGCTTCGTCGATCCCTTCGATGGCGGGCCGCACCTCGACGCCCCCACCGATGAGATCACGCTTGTCAAGACCACGCGTCGCCTCTCACTGGGCAAGGCAACCACGCGCACCAACAACCACGGCATCGTGAGCGTCATTGCCAAGGATGGCGCGTTCCGTGCCGTCGAAGTGTCGTGCCAGGTCGATGGCGACACCATCCGCGTCTCGAAGGAAGCGATGGCGCTTCTTGAAGCCAAGTCGGGCGCGAAGGCGGGATTCACTCCCTTGCCCGCACCTGAGAATGCCAACGATGCGCCGGCCAAGGCCGCCAAGCCAGCCCGCGTCGCGAGAACATCACGCAAGCCAGCGAAGCGCAAGGTGCGGGCGTGACGATCGCGGGCAAAGACCTGATCGCGGGAACTTGGCGCGACATCCCGGGCGATCGCGTGACATCACACAACCCGGCACACCCCGATCAGACAATCTGGTCCGGCTCACCCGTGCACGCCCACGTCGACGACGCCGTCGCGGTCGCCCGCGCCGCGTTCCCCGCGTGGTCGCGGTTTTCATTCGCCGAACGCTCAAACGTCCTTCGCAAGTTCCAGGCAATCTGCAAATCCAAGGTCGATTCGCTCGCGGCGCTCATTCGCGATGAAGTCGGCAAGGTGCACTGGGACGCGCTCGCCGAGGCGCAACTGCTCGCGAGCAAGGTGGACATCACACTCGACGCGAGCGAGCATGCGGCCCTGCGTCGCGTGTCCGGCTATGAGGTCACGCTTTCGCCATCGCGCGCGGGACGCTGCTGGTTCCGGCCGCACGGCGTGATGGCCGTGCTGGGCCCATTCAACTTCCCCATGCACCTGCCCAACGGGCACATCGTCCCTGCCCTCGCGATGGGAAACACGATCGTCTTCAAACCGAGCGACAAGGCCCCCGCGTGTGGCCAGGCGCTCGCGGAGTTGTACCAGCAGGCACTCGACGAGGCCGGCGCACCCAAGGGCGTCTTCAACCTCGTGCAAGGCGGCGCCGATATCGCGGGTACGCTCGCGTCCCATGCCGACATCGATGGCGTCCTCTTCACGGGCTCCTGGCCGGTCGGCCGACGCATCATGCAAGCCAACCTCAATCATCCGGGGCGCATTCTCGCCCTCGAGATGGGCGGCAACAACGCCGCGGTGATCATGCCCGACGCGGACCTGAAGCAAGCCGTGATCGAATGCGTGCGCAGCGCGTTCGTCACGACCGGCCAGCGTTGCACATGCACGAGGCGTGTGATTGTGCACAAGGATGTCGCGGGTCGCGTGATTTCTGCCATCTGCAAGGCCGCTGGCAACCTCTCTTTGGGACATCCGAACGAATCGCGCCCGGTGTTCATGGGACCCCTGATCTCGAAGGACGCGCGACAGAGAGTGTTCGATGCGCAACACGCGTTCCACTTGAATGGCGGCGACATTCTGATGTCGTGTCTGCCGATCGACTTCGGCGACGAGCCAAAGGTACCGGGTTGGTTCGTCACGCCGGGAGTGATGAAGGTCGATCGATTCGTTTCTGAGATCGTGGATCCCCTGCTCCCCACTTCCGGGGTCCACCCCGGAGCCGACGTCGAGATCTTCGGCCCCCTTCTTCGCATCTCAGTCGTCGATTCTCTCGACGACGCGATCACGCAGACCAACGCCACCGCCTTCGGCCTCGCCGCGTCCATCTTCACGCGCGATGCGAAGGCCATCGAACGCTTCGCGACCGAAGCCCGCGCCGGATGCATCAACGTCAACACCGGCACCGCAGGCGCGTCCAGCGCATTGCCCTTCGGCGGGCTCGGCCTCTCCGGCAACCACCGCCCCGCGGGCGCGTTTAGCCTCGACTACTGCGCGTATCCAGTCGCGGGCATGATCGAGAATGGCAACACGGCCGCGATGCCCAGTGGCATGACGTTTGATGAGGCGTGGTTGCGATAGCCGGGCACATCGTGTAACGACCACGCCTGCGCGCACAAAACCGGTCTTCCACCACGATTGGCCAGGCGGCGTTCTGACGACTCGTCCGGTCCTTTGCATCAACGCCGCAGCGACACTTGTGGAAGCCTCTAATGACCGCCGCAAGCCCGCGCGCACAAAACGGGTCACTCCAATGAAAAACGGCACGACCCATGAGTCGTGCCGTCCTCATTCTCGTTCACACACACTCAACGAACGACAATCACACCCGGATCCATCAGCAAAACCGGTTCGGTCCGCAGTTGCATCAGGCCCTGCAGATTCGCGCGGATGCTCGGCCAGGCGTCCTCGCCCACGACGTCGCGCATCGTGCCGAGAAGTTCCTGCGTCAGGCGCGATGGGCCCTTGGAACCGACGCCCGGCGCTGCGGCGAACTGGCCGAACATCTCCTCGATGATCTCGTCAAAGCCCTTGGGACCCGGGTAGTGCATGACGTCGTAGTCGCCCATGTCGAGTTCCTTCGCGAGCGACTCGATCGTGGTGTCGAGCCCGCCGATCGCGTCGGCCATCTTGAGGCCCAGCGCCTTGTCGCCCGTGAACAGGCGTCCCTCGGCGGTCTTGGCGAGGTCGATCCCCTGGCGCCCCGTGGTCACGCGCTTGGTGAACTGGTCGTACGTCTCGGTCATCTTCTTGCGGACCATCGCGACCTCGTCGGGCGTCCAATCCGTGGTCGAGCGGAACATCCCGCCCGCGGGCCCGCGCGACTGTGAGAAGACGCGGACCTTGACCTTGTCGTAGAGGCCCGCCATGCTGATCTTGCCGCCGACAACGCCGATGGAGCCGACGATGCTCGAGGGATTCACGTAGATCTTGTCGGTGCCGACGGCGCAGTAGTACCCGCCCGAGGCGGCCATCGATCCGACGCTCGCCCACACCTGCTTTTCCTCGGCGAGGCGACGCAGGCCCTGCCAGATGACCTCGCTCGCGGTGGCCGATCCGCCCGGCGAGTCGATGCGCACCACGACGCCCTCGATCTCGTCGTGCTCGAGGATCTCCTCGATCGCGCGGCGGATCGTGCGGCTGCCGACGCTCCCCTCACCGCCAAAGAGCCCCCCACCGCTGCTGTCGCCATCGATGATCGCGCCCTCAATGTGCAGGACGGCGATCGTCGGCCCCTTGGGTGTGTGGTCCGGCTTTTTGCTGAGCATCGCGAGCATGGCGAAGGGATTGGCGGCGTCGAACTTCGACGTGCCCTTCTTGATCAGGTTGTTGTCCCACGACACGCCGTCTGAGTATGTCGTCTCCAGTTCATCGCTCAGGTTGGCGAGATCGATCGTGCGATCGACGAGTTTGAGGCGCACGGCGGCGTCGCCGTCGGCCATCCATGCTTCCTTCATCGCGTCGTCGAGTTGCTGATCGCTCAGTTTGCGTCCAGCCTTGATGCCGCTGCGGAGGTTGGCGTAGAGACTGTCGAGCAACTGGCTGAGGTTCTGCTCCCACTGGGGGCTGGGCGCGTTGCGGGCCATGGTTTCCGACGCGCCCTTGTAGTCACCGACCTGGACCATGTCGGCCTTGAGGCCCACCCACTGCAACGTGTCGGCGAGGAACATCTGCTCCATGTGCACGCCGGGGAGCGAGATCGGGCCGCCGCTTTGCAGGAGCACCTCGTCGGCATACGCCGCGAGGGCAAGATCGGTCTGGCCATAGGACTCGGAGAAGATGTGGACTTTCTTGCCCGCGGCCTGCGCCTTCTTGATCGCCTCGCCCAGTTCCTGCACGTCCGTCTGCGACAGTGCGGCGTCCTTGAGGCGGATCATGATCCCCGACAAGTCAGCGCGTTTGGCTACGCCTTCGATGGCATTGACGAGCGTGAGGAGTGTGGGCTTCTCTTCGCCACTGAGCCACGCCATGGGCGAGGGCGCTGTCGCAGGCGCGTCCTTGATTTCGAGCATCCCGATCTTGGCGGGCGCGGCCCATGCGGCGGCCGCGAGAGAGAGGGCGGACAGTGCCGCGAGGGGCTTGAGGCACGAGGCGAACGATCCACGCATGTTCAGTTCTCCGATGGGGCGCTCTCGCCCTGGTGTGATTCGATGGCTAGTACTTCTGGATGCACGAAGGACAACGAGCCGTCGCGATCCGTCATTGACTATTGATATCCCAATCGTTCGAGATCTTGCTCATCCAATCCGAACTGGTGACCGATCTCGTGCAGGAGCGTAATGCGGATCTCCTCGTAGATCGAGTCTTCGACTTCTTCGGCGTCCTCGCCTGGAGATTCCCAGCCACCCGCCTCGGCGAGGATTCCTTCGCGGAACAGGCGGATCTCACTCGGTAGATCCCCGGGCGACTGGACGGATCGCTCGGTCAGGGCGATGCCGGTGTGCAGGCCACAGAGTTCATCGGGGGCGATCGGCTCCCCGGCTTCCTTCGAGAGTTGTTCGAGGAGTGTGGGGTCCGGCACGTCCTCCACGATGACGGGCATCTCGTCGGTCATCGCCCGGACACTTTCTGGGAGTTCGTCCATGACTCTTTCCAGGATCTCGTCGAATCGGGCGCGTTCCGCGTCGGTCACTGCGTGGTCCCACCTTCCGCCATTGGACGGGGCGCGTCCTTGGGGCTGGAAATAGTAGTGGGCGTCGCCGAACTGCGGCCGAGCACTTCTTCAAGGGCCAGGGGCGGCCTGAGCACAACCGCCCGGATGCGCCAGCAGTCCATGGCGATGCTGAAGACCCCCACCGTGAGGAAGATCCCGCCCACGAGGATGATGAGTTTGGCGATCATGCGGAGGATCTCGTCCTCGCCGCCATGCATGCGTGCGGCGATGAGCACCATCAGGTCCGCACACACCCAAAGAAGAACCACGCCGATCATCGCGAGCATGGTCTGCCTCGTGACGGCACCGATCCTCATCAGGAGCCAGCGGCTCTGCAACGCCTGAGCGTTGGGCCTCAGGAATAACAGGATCGCGATGCCAGCACCGGCGCCGATCAGTTGCGTTGGGACGTGTGGCTCCATGGTGGCCGAGTTGAAGGCACTACCCATGCCCGTGCCCCAGCCAACAAACATCTCATGGACGGCGGCGACGAAGGGGATGTACGCAAGCACGCCGAAGAACGCCATGGCGCGCCAGCGGAATGGAAGTCCGGCGTGGGGGCGAATGAATGCGATGGCACCAACACCAGACGCGGCGACGCTGGCGACGAGCACCCACTCGAGAGCACGCGTCGCCTCGGTCACGGGCAGGCCCTGGGGTCTCCAGAAGTACGCAGCCTGCAAGATCCAGGCGATGACGCAAGCCACCACGCCCGCCCACGACCAAAGCGTGACGCCTAGCGCCGTCAAGCGCGGGAACTCGACGCGTTGGAACTCGCGTGCGCGCGGATCGACGACGGCGAGCAGCGTGGTGCGCACGCTGACGCCACACTCAGGACACATGCCCCGGACGGTGAGCCCCTTGAGGTTGTACCCGCATTGGACGCAGGGGAGATCGCCCGAGAGTTCGCGCGACAACGAGCCGCCGCCATTCCTTGACGGTCGACCGGCACTCTTGCCATTGGGCTTCAGCGGCTCG
>Ga0075160_10002092_pt1 | contig 11984 bp, 12 predicted proteins | sample JI91814C2DNA_FD_70969 | JGI IMG/M metagenome (GOLD analysis project Ga0075160, IMG submission 70969) | Wastewater effluent complex algal communities from Wisconsin, to seasonally profile nutrient transformation and Carbon sequestration -... | ecosystem: Engineered > WWTP > Effluent > Algae...
TCCAGGTTTGATGAGTGGTGATTTTTTGGGGGCAAATGGTAGGCAAAGTAGGTTTTTAAAGCCTGTTTTAGGCTTCTACATGATAAAATGGATTAAGGAAACCTGCAGCTTTACCCAGACAAAAAGTATAACAAAAGAAAAATAAAATATATTTGAAAGCTGCAAGTATAAAACACTGTATTTTCAAATCACAGCTGATTGAACTTAAGCCTGTCGTTACCCTTGTTATGAAAATGGCCGGTATGTTGATATTATAAACGTAATATTTTTTATAACTTATTTGCAGAAAAATAAATACTGAATAACCACATTAATAAGGAGAGGACCGAATTGTTCTGACTGAAACCCGGTTATAAACAATGGATAAACAATTTATCATAAGAGCAATACTTCTCTCTGTATTTCTGGTTTCCTATTGTGTATTTACCATTCGTTATAGCCGCAAACTGAAAAATAATATAGTGTTTTCAAAATCTGTACTCAGGTTTCACCAGTTTATGATATGGATCATTCCTTTTGTGTGGGCACTGCTTCTGGCTGCATTAACCAGATCAACACCCGGCTCTTATGAGATCGAAAATAAAGTTGACCCGCAGCCTTTCTCCAAAACCGGTGGGCCTACACCTTAAATTCGTTATTTTCCTGAACTTATGATTGTATCACCTGCCGAGCCCTCACCGGGTATTAGCTCACCGCTTCGTGTACTTTCATTGTATACCTTGTTAATCTTTTTATAACAACTAACTTTCCTGTAACACTGGTGCTTATATTGTTCGTATATTACTAAAGGAGGATACATTTATGAGATACATTTTTTACACTTTAATAAGCCTGGTTGTTTTAGCCGGTTGCAGCAGTACCAGCAAAGACTATTTATCACGCAGTGATAATGATAACACGTTGTTTGATGCTATTAAAACACTAAAAAAGCATAATAGCGACACAACGGCCCTAAATGCATTACCGGTTTTATATACTGCGGCACAACAAAGAAACCTTCGTAAAATAAACAGCTACTCCAGCTCTCCCAATATAGATCGTTGGGATAAAATACTGAATGCCTATGCCACCCTGCAGGAAATGCACGATGCCATTGTTGAAAGTGATGCCGCCAGCCGTGTGGTAACGCCGGTTAATTATCAGCAAACCATGTACGATGTTAAACAACAGGCTGCCGCTGATTACTACAGCGTGGCAAATGATTTTTTAAACAAGCCTGGCCGCGATGATGCAAAAACGGCCTACAGCTATTTTAAAAAAGCTGATAAACTGGTACCTGGCTACCAGGATGCCAAATTGAAAATGGATGAAGCTTATCAGAATGCTATTGTAAACGTGGTGATAAACCCGGTGCAGGATAATTCTTATTTCTTTAATACCGGCTGGGGCAATTATGGTTACAACTATAGTAATGAGTATTTTCAGCAAACGCTGGTACGGGAACTGAAGGGGATTAACAGCAACCGCTACCCTGCCCGTTTTTACACCGACTGGGAAGCCAGGCGTGATAATGTGCAACCAGATTGGGAGGTTAATCTTACACTTATGAATATGAATATACCAATTCCTCAGACGTATACATACAGGAATAGTGTAAGTAAACAGGTTGAAAGAGGCCGGGATACCAGTGGGAAAATCATCTACAAAACCATATATGCTACCATAAATATCACCAAGCAATCATTTACAGCCAGAGCCGACATGCAAATCGTTATTTCAGATATTTCTACCCACAAAAATATCAGTTATAACACATTTAGTGAAGATTACCGTTGGGAAGAAGAACACGCTACATTTTCGGGGGATAGCGAAGCACTGAGTGAGAATGAATGGAGATTAATAAATAACAATAATTACAACCAGCCGCGTAAAGAAGATGTTTTAAACGAACTCTACCGCAAATTATATCCGCAGGTGAAGAATAAGATCAGTTACGCCGTGGATTGGTAGAAGCAGATATTATTACCACAAAGGACACAATTATTTGGATTGATCTTCTTTGTGTGCTTAGTGTATAAGCTTTGTGCACTTTGTGGTTATGTTAGATCTCAGATAAAAATCCTGTATACAACCCAGCTCATAAAATACGCCAGGCCGGTCATATAAAAAAGCTGAATTACTGGCCATTTCCAGCTGCGGGTTTCTCTTTTTACTACCGCTAATGTACTCATACATTGCATGGCCAGCACATAAAATACCAGCAGCGATAAACCGGTTGCCAGGTCATACACTTTGCTTCCATCGGGCCTTACGGCAGCACCCATTTTCTGGCGCAGCGTACTGTTGTTTTCATTGGCATCTTCCCCAACACTATATAAAGTTGCCATAGTACCAACAAACACTTCCCTGGCTGCAAATGAGGTTATTAATGCAATCCCGATTTTCCAATCATACCCAAGCGGGCGTATTGCCGGCTCAATGGCTTTACCCAAAGTGCCCGCAAAAGAGTTTTGCAACAGTGCCGTTTTACGCTGTTTGTTTAATTCATTTGCCTGTTGCGGATTGTCTTTTGCCAGTTGCTCATATTTAGCAGTAACTGCAGCCATTTTTTCTTTAGGACCATATGTACTTAATGCCCATAACAGCAGGCTGATCATCATAATTATCTTACCGGCATCAAACACAAATATTTTTGCTTTTCCAATCATGGTAGTTACAGCATTCGTCCACCTGGGTGCCCGGTAAGTTGGTAATTCTAAAATAAAAAAACTGCGTTCGGTACTTTTAATAAACCATTTCATTACCCAGGCAACAATCAATGCCATTACTGTACCCATTAAGTACAATGCCATCATCACCAACCCCTGCAGGCTTAAAAAACCAAAGTATAATTTAGAAGGAATAACCAATGCAATGAGGATAGTGTACACCGGCAGCCTGGCGCTGCAGCTCATCAGCGGTGTTATCATAATGGTGAGCAGCCTTTCTTTTTTGTTTTCAATATTCCTGGCGCTCATGATGGCAGGTACCGCACACGCAAAGCCGCTGATCATCGGCATCACGCTCTTTCCGTTCAACCCAACCTTACGCATCAATTTATCCGAAAGAAAACTGATACGGGCCATGTAGCCGGTATCTTCCAGTATGGTTATTATTCCAAACAATATCATGATCTGCGGCACAAAGATGAGAATGCCGCTAAGACCTGCCACTACGCCATTTATCAGCAGATCGCTCCACCAGGCTACCGGTAAGTTATTACTCAGCATTCCGCTAAATTGCCCAAACACCCATTCAATGCCATCCATAGGATATTTTGCAACCCAGAAAACGCTTTGAAAAAGCAGGAACAATACTGCCAGCAGGATGATGTAACCCCAACGACGATGCAGTAGTATATCATCAAGCCTTTCGGTAAACAGGGCTTTCTGCAGCGGATCGGCTTCTATAACCGTTTGCTGCATGATGTGTTTGATGCGGCCATAGCGCTGCATGATCTCCTCGGCCTGTGTTTTTGTTGGGTTGAATTTATTATCAACTTCTATCTGTTCAATTGTATCCTGCATTCCGTTCCGCAACACAAATTGCTCATGATTGATAAGATAATGAATAGCGGTATAGCTGCTTATATCAGGATAATGAAGTTTCACAGCTTCAATGGCATTGGAAGCCAATGCATGGTTATCGATAAAATTACGGGCAGGCGGCTGCAATAAATTTTCTGCCGATTGGTCGATCACTTTCTTCAATTGATCGATCCCTTTATTTTTTCTTGGATTGATGGGTACAATAGGTACTCCCAGTTCTCTTTCAAGCCCGGGTATGTCAATCTGGGTTCCTTTACGCTTTGCAAGGTCCATCATGGTAAGTGCTACCACTACCGGAATGTTCAGGTCGATTATTTGTGAGCAGAATAAAAGATTGCGTTTTAAATTACTGGCATCTGCCACCAGCAGTACCATGTCCGGTTTAATGGTTTCGTCCTGGTTTAATAAAACCCGGTAGGCCACCCATTCGTCGGCACGCTTGGGGTATAAACTGTACGTACCTGGTAAATCAATTATCGTTGCAGAAAGATCAGCAGATATCCTGCTTTGTCCCATTTTTTTATCAACCGTAACTCCCGGAAAATTACCCACCTGCTGGTTTAAACCAGTCAGGTAGTTGAACAGCGAACTTTTTCCGCTGTTGGGGTTACCTACTAACGCTATGTTTATCTTTTTTTTCAATATTACCTGCAAAAATAACGGTAAACCCTCTTTTAGGGTTACGAATTGAGAAAGTTGCAGTAGCAATGCGGAAATTTTTATTTTCAGTCATATTATTTTTTGCATTCTATTTACACATTTAGCAAATTGCTGAATTACCTTTGTCGTTCTTCAACAAACGCATTTACATGAAACGTATTTTTTGGTTGCTCCTGCTTGTTTCAACAATTGCAACTGCACAAAAAAAGAAAAAAGCACAATTAAAGGCTGATAACCTGGTAGTAAATTCCCTTAAAAGCCATATTGGTTATTTGGCAGATGATAAGCTGGAAGGAAGAAGGACCGGAACTGCCGGAGAAAAACTGGCCTACGAATACATCAGCAAAAAGTTTGAAGAAGCCGGCCTGCAGCCAAAAGGCGAGAATGGAACTTATATTCAGTCCTTTGAAGTAATGGAGGGCAAAGAAATAAAACCTGCAACTTTTTTGAATATCAGTGGGTTTAACCTGCGAATGGATGTTGATTATTTCCCGCTGAGTTTTAGCGGAAATGGAAAAATAAGCTCCTCGGCTGCCATGGCAATGCCACAAGCTGATGCCATTTGGTTTTGGGACTTAAAAGAAACGCTTGAGCAGAACAAGAATAACCCTCATTTTGATTTGGAAGATGCAATTATAAAAAAAACAGACAAAGTTGCTTCCAAAGGTGCAACAGCCTTGCTTATTTTTAATAGTTCAGATATTAAAGACAGCCTTAAGTATGATCCAAGATCAAAAACAGAAGCAACCAAAATACCGGTGCTGTATATAAGTAAGGAAATGAAAAAAAGGTTTTTAGCTGATGAACTGAGTTTTGTTGATTATAAACTGGAGGTTGCTATTGGTGAGAAAAAAAGGATCGGGCACAATGTGATCGGGTATATCAACAACGGCGCAGCAAACACCATTATATTGGGTGCTCATTACGATCATTTGGGTTATGGCGAAGATCATAATTCTTTGTATGCAGGCAGCACACCGATGGTACACAATGGTGCTGATGATAATGCAAGTGGTACTGCGGCTTTGATAGAGTTAAGCAAACAACTTAAAAATTCAACCTTAAAAAACAATAATTATCTCTTTGTGTCTTTCTCTGGCGAAGAGCTGGGTTTATTTGGCAGTAAATATTATACCGAGCACCCGGCTGTTGATCTTAGCAATACCAATTACATGATCAATATGGATATGGTAGGCAGGCTTAATGACAGCACGCATGGCTTTACTATTGGCGGTTACGGAACTTCACCTGTATGGGGACAGGAGCTTTCATCAACAGATCAGTATTTTAAAATTAACTTCGACAGCAGCGGCACCGGGCCAAGCGACCACACTTCTTTTTACAGAAAAGATATTCCGGTACTGTTCTTCTTTACGGGCGCCCACAGCGATTATCATAAACCCAGTGATGATGCAGATAAGATCAATTACACAGGTGAGCTGCAGTTGCTGAAATATATTTATGCAGTAATTGAAAAAACCAACGACAAGGGTAAACTTGCTTTTACCAAAACCAGGGAAGCGCAGCAACAGGGCAAGCGCAGTTTTAGCGTAAGTATGGGCATTATGCCTGATTATACTTTCAGTGGCAACGGTGTAAGGGCCGATGGTATCAGCCAGGGCAAACCTGCTGAAAAAGCTGGATTGAAAACCGGGGATATAATCATACAGATAGGCGATTATAAAATACCCGATGTACAGGGATATATGCAAACCCTGGGTAAATTTAAAAAAGGGGATGCAGTAAAAGTGATAGTGAAAAGAGGAACGGAAGAGAAGATTTTTGATGTGGTTTTTTAGACGTAAACATGAAATTAAAAATTGACAACGAAGCTTTAGCCGAAGAGTTTTTTGAAGACTCTGTACTACTGGGCATTGTTGCACCTGTAAAAGATTACCAGTTTAGCTGGCAGCTGAACCAGCTGCTGGGACTCGATTTCAGGGTGAACAACGATATTGAGATACAGCTTACCAAAAAGCAGCGAAAATATTTTTTCAGTATTTATGAATATGCCTTACCGGCCATCAGCATTACCCATTACCTGTACAACAATGAAAACGACGGCGAATATTTATTACCCGAATTCAAGCACCTTGATTTTTTGTGGCTGATCAAAGGTGATCCGGTACCAGCTGAAGAACTGAAGGCGCTGATACAATCCATACGCAGCCTGCCCGGAGTGCAACTGGTTAATGAAATGACCAATGAAAAAATAAAGCACAAGCAGCATCTCATATTTTAGTGGCTTGATAATTGTACTAGCTCTCATCTTACATGGCTTAACAATCACTTCAATTAATTTTTTATGTGGAAAGAAGAAAACAATACACTTTATAAAAAATTTCAGTTCAAAGATTTCTCTGAAGCTTTTGCCTTTATGACAAGGGTAGCGTTGGCTGCAGAGAAAATGGATCATCATCCTACCTGGACAAACACGTACAATAAAGTGGAGATATGGCTAAGCACGCATGATGCGGGGGACATTGTAACTGATAAAGACCGCAAGCTGGCAGACATCATTGATAACTTACTGCCCGACCTTCCTCAGATAGTTGATTAATGCAAACACAGAAACCATCGTCCAGCTTGCTTCTAATACTACAAAAGGAATATAGCTAATGAGCCAGGATGCCAGGCATGCAAGCCCTGCACCTACAATATTCATGACAATATAAGTCAGGCTGTTTGAAGTTATCTTTTTTAGCAGGTTCAGTAAAAACGCCAGTAGTAAAACAGAAACTCCGGCAGATCCTATCAGGTCGTTTGTATTCATTTTACTATTGCACTATTGCCTATTTTGTTTCTATCTCCTTCAACGCAATATAAAACCCATTTTTCATCCGCAGAATAATTGGCATTTTAGGAGAATTAGAAAAGGTAAAATAAACCTGGTCTTCAGCTGCGGCACCAGCAGCATTTGTATCATTTGCTGTAAACTCTTCAACCGTTTCCTTTTCGCCATTCACAATTATTTTCAGCTCTGCAGGGTCTTCTTTAGTAACCGCCATTTTTTTTGGGGCTTCGTTGGTATTCATTTTCAGCATTACACTCTTTGCACCCTTGGTAAGGCCGGTAAAACTGTTCTTACTTATCCAAACGCTCAGGGTATTATCGTCCAGCGTTTTTGCGCCCGGCGAAAAATAGTTGAATAAGGTATTGGCAGATACCATTGCGGGTGCTGTATGTGTTATAGTACCACTGCTTTTGTTATCATTCGTCATTTCCCAATCAAATACCAAAGCAGGCACAAGCGCCTTTACAGTAACTATAAAATCATATTTCTGTTCATTTGCTTCTACTGCGTAAATAAGTTTGGTACCTGGTTTTATCAGGGTCTGCAGGTTAACCTGCGCAAAAGAAATAGTGAACACAAATAGCAAAGCATGCAGCAATAGTATCTTTTTCATACAGTATGTTTATGGTAAAAATAGACGATTCTTCTAAAATAAAGAATATCAACAGATTGATATTTCATTTTTATTCTATCGTGACCGCTTTATCCTTATCTTGCTGTTTTAATAAACTCAATATGAAAAAGATCCTCGTACTTCTGCCTGCAATAATTATTGTTTTCGCATCCTGCAATAGCAACAGCGAAAAATATTCACTTAAGCCAAAGATGAAAGCAGGAGAATCTTATACGATGGAATATAATATAGATTTTGACCAGGATGCAATGGGAATGAAGAACGAAATGCAGATGACCATGAGCTACCTGATGAAAATTAAAAATGTAAATGCCCAACAGGATATTGAAATGGATTTTATGTATAACCGGATGGTTATGGGAATGAAATCCAAGGCATACAGCATGTCCTATGACAGTGACAGTACATACTTACCCGGCGGCGATGAGAACAACTCCGAAAAATCAATGCGAAACATCTATGCCAATACAATGGGTAAGCTAATTAATAAGCCGATGCAGATAACTATTGACTCTACCGGCCAGGTAAAAGAGGTAAAAGGGTACAGGGAGCTCATTAACTCCATTGAGGATTCTATGCCTGGCAGCAGTAAGCCTGCAGCAAATGGCATCATGAGTGAAAGCCAGATCACCCAGTTGTTTCAGCAAACTTTTGGCACGTTTCCTAAAAAGCCGGTTAGTATAGGGGAAGAATGGACCAACGAAATTAATATGACGCAAAGCAGCATGCTAATGAAGTACACCAATACGTATAAGATCAGGGAAATATTAAAAAAGGAGAATGAAGCTATCATTGATGTTAAGGGAGTTATTTCCATGGGTATGAGCCCTGATAGCTCTGCAATGAAAATGACTGCGAAGGGAAATTTAACCGGCAATATGGTTGTTGATATGAGTACCGGGCTGGTAAAAACCGGTAAACAACAAATGGAGGTTAATATGGAGATAGATATGATGGATAAAAAAATGCCGATGACAATGAAAGGCACTGTTACCCTTAAAGGAAAAAAGCTTTAGTACTTCTATATTTTTACTGTTATTATTTTTTCAGTGCTTTCAACAAAACTTCCTATTGGTTCTGAAAAAGCCTGGAGCCCGTTTTCTTTTAATAAACCCTTTACTGCTTCTACAGCTGTTTTATCAACAGCAATTAATAACCCCCCATTGGTTTGCGGATCGGGCAATAAATTAAATGCCTCCATTACATTCACGCCTTTTTCAAAAGCAGTTTTTGTGCTGTAGCTGTTCCAGTTACGGTAAGTCGCATCAGGCACAATACGCTGCGTAAGATATTCCTTTACGCCACCTGCAACAGGCAATGCCGAATAGTTTATTTCGGCAGAGCAGCCGCTTCCTTCGGCCATTTCAATCAAATGACCAAGCAAGCCAAAGCCGGTTACATCTGTCATAGCTGTAACGCCTTCAAGCTTACCCAACGCTTCGCCAACTTTATTCAGTTGTGTCATTTGGTTTATCATTACAGCAACATGCTCTTCTTTTATTACGCTCCTTTTCTGAGCGGTAGATAAAACACCAACACCCAATGATTTGGTAATAAAAATTACATCTCCGGGTTTTGCCGTGTTGTTTTTTTTCAGGTTTTTAATATCCACCAACCCTGTTACCGCCAACCCAAAAATTGGTTCTGCGCTATCAATGCTATGCCCGCCGGCTAAAGGAATTCCTGCTTCCTCACAAATTTTGCGGCTGCCATCCAAAACCTGTTGTGCAAGCTCTGCCGGAAGTTTTTCAACCGGCCAGCCCAGTATAGCAACAGCCAGTAAAGGTTTGCCACCCATGGCATATACATCGCTGATGGCATTGGCACTGGCTATACGGCCAAAATCAAAAGCATCATCAACAATGGGCATAAAAAAATCAGTTGTGGAAATCAGCGCTGTGCCATTCCCCAGGTCATATACAGCAGCATCATCTTTACTACTATTGCCTACCAGCAGTTTGCTATCCGAGGGCATTGCAATATTTGTTTTTAATATCTCGTCAAGTACTTTGGGCGCAATTTTACAACCACAACCTGCACCACGGGAGAATTGGGTTAATTTAATTTTTTCTGACCCCTCTACATTTACTATGTTATTTTCCATTCAATCAATTTGCTTTTAAAATCTGTGAAATCATTCCTCAATCATTACAATCAGTGTTCCTTTCGTTTAAATACAATGGCCGAATTCTTTTTCAGATCACCACTGAAACGTATCTCATACCTTTCCTTACCATCGTTTACGATCAGCAATCCTGTATTGGGCGGCAGGGTTCCCAGGTTTTCGGCATACATCACAATTTGCAAACTATCGGTTATGTCTTTTGTATAAATTGTTTTGCGAACCGCATTGGTACTCAGGCCAACCATCGGCATAATTACTTTACCATTCATTAAAACACTCACAGTATCGCCATCCACTTCACCGTTATCATACAAAGTAATTACCAGACTGTCAGATGAATAGTTAACCGATTGTATGGTTTCTATGATCCTGCCATTGATATCTGCGGCAGGTTGCCTTGGCTTTATTTCCTGCGGCTTCTGTGGTTCGTTCCTTACTGTCACTTCTTTGGTGGGTTCTGTTGTTTCTTTTTCTTTAGCAGGCTTAACTTGTACAGGCTTTTCTTTGGCAGTATTTTGCGGGTTAGCAGGCTTTTCTTTTTCAACAGGTTTTGACTTTACAGCAGGTTGCTCTTTTACCGGCTCTGTTTTTACAACAACAACTTCTTCTGCTGGTTCTTCAGCAGGTTTTTCTACGGGTATAAATGAAAGGTCGTTATCCAGTCCCAACACTTTTAATTGCTTTACCAACGGCGATTCTTTAAAATCTATTTTCTTTTCAACATGAATATAGCCGGTAGCCGGTGCATATTCCTTTGTTCTGTTGGTTGAGAACATTCCTTTTAAAACCATCACATCATTTGTCATCTGAAAGTTGAGTACGTTTAAAACATAAACCCCTTTAGGTGGTTTGATGGGATAATTATTGTCAAGCAGTTTAATATCCTGGGTAATAACTTTATCGCCATCGATGGTGATCTTAATTTTTTTAACACCCCAGTATTCTTTGCCATCCAGTATAAAAAATGTTTGTGAGTAGCCAACCAGTTTTCCGTTCTTTTCGCTGATGGCGATTTCGTACCGGTAATTGAGTTCTGTGGTGTCGTTAAACATCAGGCCGGTCCACAAACCCGTCATGTCGGGCGAAGACTGGGCAAATGATGTTGCTGAAAAAAAGAAAACGCAGCAGGTAATAATTAAGCGCTTACAATATTGCATGTTATAATTTTATGGGTATTGGTTTTTGTATCAACGCCGGTACAGGTGATTTTATTTAATAAGGCAGAAATATTTTCCCGGTTATAGAGGCCCTTGTGATACCATTTATCATAATAGCTGAGTAAAATACGGAAACACTCCTTCAGATCACCTTCTTCTAAAAAATTAAGCGCATTTTTTGTTTCCAGCCCACCCAGTCTTTTTTGAATACGTAGTATAGCTTCTTTAATCGTTTCTTTTTTCAGTTTTCCATATTCCTCTGTAATATAAACAAGCCTTTCTTCAAATGGAATGTCTATAAAAAAAACAGGTGATTTTCTCATATTGTACCAGAGCGGCATGGGTATTTGCAAGTTGCCAATGCGTTGGCTTTCATCCTCGATGTAAATACAAGACACTGGATGCTGGATGCTGGGTTCCTGATTTCGAACGTACTCATCCTGTATCTTGCATCCAGTATCAGCGAGGGCCTGTGCTAAGGAATTCTCAAACATTTCCTGCCCTGGCTGCGGCAAGCCTTCAATTGCTCCAAACGCCGATCCTTTATGATTTGCCAGTGCTTCCAGGTCAATGATCTTCTTTTGTTGTTTAGCCAGTTCCTGCAGCAGTAATGTTTTTCCACTTCCGGTATAACCACCGATAATATTAAAACTATATTCTTTTTCAAATTGTGCCAGCACCCATTTGCGATAAGCTTTATAACCTCCAACCAGTAAATAAACTTTAAAACCATACAGATCCAGCAGCCAGGCTACTGCAGCGCTTCGCATACCGCCACGCCAGCAGTGAACGAGAACGTTCTTTGTTGTTCGTTGTTCGTTGTTCGACTGGCCTTGTTCTACGGCCAACGATTTACGGTCAACTACCAACGCCTCTGCATCCTCAACCATCTTCCGCATCTTCACACCAAAATAATCGAGGCCGATTTTTATTGCTGCTTCACGGCTTTGCTGCTTGTAGGCTGTACCTACCTGTTTTCTTTCTTCATCGGTGAACAATGATAAGCTGTGTGCTGCCGGTATATGTGCATGCGTATATTCGCCCGGGCTGCGTACGTCAAAAACAGGATATTGCTTTGCCAGTGATA
>Ga0075160_10002094_pt1 | contig 11980 bp, 5 predicted proteins | sample JI91814C2DNA_FD_70969 | JGI IMG/M metagenome (GOLD analysis project Ga0075160, IMG submission 70969) | Wastewater effluent complex algal communities from Wisconsin, to seasonally profile nutrient transformation and Carbon sequestration -... | ecosystem: Engineered > WWTP > Effluent > Algae...
ACCACGGATGAGGACATGCTGAACCTGGCGCTGTGGCTCAAGCGCAACGGCTTCCGCCCGGACCAGGTGCAGGCGTTCCTGCCTTCGCCGATGGCCAGCGCCACCGCGATGTATCACACCGGGAAAAACCCGCTGCACCCGCTCAAGCTCGACTCCCCGGTGTACGTGGTAAAGACCCTGCAGCAGCGCCGGCTGCACAAGGCGTTTCTGCGCTACCACGACGCCAACAACTGGCCGATCTTGCGCGAGGCGCTGCGCCGCATGGGCCGCGCCGAGCTGATCGGCAACGGCAAGCACCACCTAATCCCGAGCTGGCAGCCAGCCGGCACCGGCGAGCTCTCCGAAGGCCAGCGCGGCTCCCAGCGCCGACCGCCCCGGCGCGGCGTCGCCCTGACCCAGCACACCGGGCTGCCCCCGGGCCCGGGCAGCCAGACCCGCTGAGCGTCGGTCAGGGGGTGGCCGGGGTCCCCCGAATGACGCGGTGGATGAAGGTAAGCAGCGGCAGCGACAAGGTGTCGCGCGCGGTCCCGAGGTTCAGCAGCATGCTCATGTGATCGTCGGTAGGCAGCTCGACCGCGGTGACCCGGTCGCCGGCCGGGGCCAGCGCCTGCAGCATCTCGCGGTGCTCGGTGACAAGGAACGGAAAGTCGCGCTGGGCGACGACCAGGAGCATGGGCGGCGCATCGGCCCGCGCGTGCAGCGCCGGCGCGAAGGTGGTGAGCCCCGCGGGGCCGCCGGCGCACTTGACCAGGATCGTGGCCTCCTCGGGCTTGAGGGAGGGCAGGATCCGCTTGGGCGAGTAGGTGCCGGCGATGCTCACGTAGCCGCGGACGCGCGCAGGGTCGCTGCCGGCGCGCTGCAGGTACTGCGGGTCCAGCGCGAGCAGCGTGACCAGGAGCCCGCCGTTGGAGTGGCCGGCGACGACCACGGCCTCGGGGTCGGCGCCCCACTGCGCGGCGCTGCGCAGCACGAACGCCACCGCCGTGGCCAGGTCGTCCATTCCCTCACCGAAGCCGGCCTCGGGATACTGCCGATAGCCGAGGACCGCGACCCCGACCCCCTGCCGCGCCAGGCTGACCCCGACCGCCCCGTACAGGCCGGTCGCCGGCTGAAAGAAGCGGCGGTCCTGCGCCTTCCAGATGCCGCCGTGCACGAACACCAGCAGGGGGAACGGCCCGCTCGCCTCGGCCGGCAGGTAGAGATCGAGGCGCTGCTTGTCATGGGTACTGCCCGGCCGATACGGCACGTCCTCGCGGATGCGGACCCCGGCGCGGTGGCCGTAGAAGTTGCGCAGCGAAGGCGCAAAGGCGATTCCCACGGCCAACATCGCCAGGAACAGCGCCCCGACCACGAAGACCCAGCGATGCTTGGCAAGCGACATGGGAAGCGATTATACCCGACTGTGCCGGCAGCTACAGCACGGGGTTTTAGGCGAGCCAGTCCTGCGCCGCCTGGCCGGTGGCCACGGCCGTCCGTGCTGACAAGGACGTTGTCGGGCTGACCGTCAGCTCCCAGGGAGACGCCGGGTGAATCGGTCCGCGCAGCATCGGCAGCCCGTGCGGACATGTCAGATCACCGCAGACGTCCGATCTGCCGAGGCCTAGGAATTTTCCTGATCGACGGCCTGACGGCGGAAGCAAGGTACAGGAGCAATTTCCCGCTATCTCCCCGAGACGGCATCCCTTTCCCACGGCGTGCCGAGGGGGGCACTTGGACATACTGTGACGGCGTGCACTATACTGAAGAGCTACCATGCGCAATACGATGATCTCGGGTCGGTATCGCTTGGAGCAGCAGATCGGCAGCGGGGGCATGGGTACGGTCTGGGTCGGCTTCGACACGCAGCTCCGTCGGCAGATTGCCGTGAAGTTGACGCGCACAGATCACAGCAATCTGCCGATTATTCGGACTCTATTTGCTCAGGAAGCACGTGCGGTTGCGCAGCTGCAGCATCCCAACGTGGTACAGATTCACGACTTCGGAATCGACAGCTCTGGGGACGGCGACCTGCCGTACATCATCATGGAGCTGCTAAGCGGAGAGGATCTGGAGACCCGCCTGCGTCGTCATCGGCGGCTGGCCAAGGCGATGGTGGTATTGCTGATGAACCAGGCGGCGCGGGCGCTGAACATGGCGCATACGGCCGGGCTCATTCACCGCGACCTCAAGCCGGCCAATCTGTTCCTGGCGCGCACCGATGGCGGCGAGGTCTTGAAGATCCTCGACTTCGGCGTCGCCGCGATGCTGAACCATGGGGAGGCCCCCGCGACCGGCGGGACCGGCTATCTCTGCGGGACGCCCCATTACATGAGCCCGGAACAGCTGCGCGATCCGAGCAGAGTCGATCACCGAAGCGACCTGTATTCGCTCGCCGTCGTTGCTTATGAAGCGCTGACCGGGCAGCTGCCCTTCTCGGCGCAGTCGGTAGAGGATCTGGTGACCAAGCTCTATGATGAGAGCTTCAGCATCACCCCCCCATCGCAGGTCGTGCCCGAGCTCGGCCACGCCACGGACGAGTTCTTTACCCGCGCCCTCCACCGCGAGCCCAAGCAGCGATTCCAGTCGGCGCGCGAGATCGCCACCGCCTTCTCCGCGCTCGGCGAAGAAGGCCAGAGCCCGGTCACGGTGCTGGTGGTCGATGACGAGCCGGACGTGGCGATCCTGGTCCGCCATCGCCTGCGTCAGAAGATTCGCAGCGGCACCTACGAGTTCCTGTTCGCGAGCGACGGAGTGTCGGCGCTGGAGCAGCTCCGCCGCCACCCGAATATCGACCTGCTGCTCACGGATCTCAACATGCCGGGAATGGACGGACTGACCCTGCTTGAGCGGGTCAATGAGCAGTACCCGGCGCTAAAGGTGGTCGTGGTGTCCGCCTACGGCGACATGCGCAATATTCGTGAGGCGATGAACCGCGGCGCGTTCGACTTCCTGACCAAGCCGATAGACTTTCTCGATCTCGAGCGGACGATTGAAAAGACTGCGCAGTATGTCCGAACGCTGCGCCGCTCCATGGAGTGGGCGGAAGAGAACGCGCTCTTACGTACGCTCATCAGCTCCAGTCTGCGCGACCGCTTGATGCCGGTGGCTCCGGGCGCCGGCGCGCTGCCGTGCAACGCGACCGGAGCGACGGTTGCGGTGCTCAACCTGCGCTGGAGCAGTGAGGCCCAGCCGGGGCGGGACGGCGAGCCGATGCGGGACTCGCCCGACGCGGTCGTCCACGGCCTCAACTGCGCCTTCGATGCAGTCGCGCCGGAGATCGTTCAGCGCGGCGGGACCATCGAGAGGTTCCTGGGTAACAACGCGCTGGTGGTGTTCCGCGATACCGGCCACGCGGCGTGCGCCCTGGACGCCTGCTTGGCGGTAAGCGCGCGGTTCGCGTCGTACCGCCATGGCCTGCTGAAGGACTTCCGCGTCAGCATCGCCGTCGATGTCGGCTGGGTCCTTTACGCCAGCGTTGGGGCCCCGAGCCTGAGGCGCATGGAATATACGGTGCTCGGGCAGCCGGTGAGCAACGCGCTCTGCTTGCAGACGCTCGCCGCCGGCGAGCAGATCCTGGTCACCAGCGAGGTGATGCAGCAGGTTGCCGACCAGTTCGACTTCCAGCGGCGCGGCAGCTATATACCCCCGGGCGAGGTGGATAGCCGCGACATCTTCCGGCTGGTCGGGCGGCGAGCCGCTGCTGGCGACGAACCGGTGCATGTCGGCGACCTTGCGGCCGCTCTGCCCAATGCCCTCGACGACACGCTCTTTCCCAGCTCTCCCGGGCAGCCCAGAGCCGGTGCCAAAGCCCAGCAGAGCTGAGGGGCGGAGGATGAACCGTGAGAATCCCTTCGGGTTACACCAAGCTCCACGAGCTCAGCAGCTCAGCGACTACGGTTGTCTACTGCGCCAGACGCGAAGCCGACAGCGCGCCCGTGGTCATCAAGACCTCGACAGGTGACGCCTACCCCATCGAGCAGCTGGCCCGCCTCCAGCATGAATTTGAGCTGCTGCGCCAGGTCGACTCCCCGCACGTGGTGAAGGCGTATGAGCTCGTCGACTCCCATCCCGGGCTCTCCATTGTCCTGGAAGACCGCGGCGGACAGCCGCTCGCGCGCCGGGGCACCGCGACGGCGATGCCGATCCCCGATGCGCTGCGAATCACCGCCGATATAGTCGCCGGCCTCGGTGCGATGCACCGCTGCGGCATCGCTCACCGCGGGATCAACCCCTGGAACATCCTGCACAATCCCCTGACCCGGGAGACCCAGCTCATCGATCTGAGCCACGCCTCGCGCTTACGCCGCGGCCGGCTGATCGAGGCCAATCCCTACGCGCTCGACGCCCCGATCGCCTACATATCCCCGGAGCAGACCGGGCGCACCAGCCGACTCATCGACTATCGGACCGACTTCTATTCCCTGGGCGTCACCCTGTATGAGCTGCTCACCGGGACCCTGCCCTTTGACTCCGCGGACCCGCTGGAGATAATCCACGCCCACATCGCCCGGCGCCCGGTCCCGCCCGCGACCCGCAATCGAGATGTGCCGCCTCTGCTCTCCGAGCTGGTCATGCACCTTCTGGAGAAGAGTCCGGAGCAGCGGTATCAGAGCGCCGATGGGATCGCGGCCGACCTTGAGACCTGCGCCGGGCAGCTGGAGAAGGCCCCCCCGCGCCTTCCGGTGCCGCGCATCGGCGAGCGCGACACCCCGCTATGGTTCGAGATTCCGAACAAGCTCTACGGACGGGAAAAGGAGCTGGCGGCGATCCAGCGCAGCCTCGAGCTCGCTGTGTCCGGCGCGGCGCGGGTCGTGCTGCTGGCCGGCCTGTCAGGACTTGGGAAGTCCTCGCTCATCGGCGAGCTCGGCGGACTCCTCACCCAGCACCGCATCTACTTCGGCTACGGGAAGTTCGAGCAGTTCGCCGGCAGCACGCCGCACTCTGCGATCATCCATGCGCTGCGGGTGCTGGTGCGGCGAATCCTCACCGAGCCGGAAGCCACGCTCGCCGCCTGGAAGCGCCGCGTCGAACAGACCCTGGGCCGCAACATTCCGCTGATCACCGGGGTCATTCCCGAGCTGGAGCCTCTGTTCGGTCCGCAGCCGCCGCTCCCCGGGGTCGGCCCGCTGGAGGCCCGCGCCCGCCTGAACTTCGCCTTCCGGGCGTTCTTACAGTCGATTGCCCGCCCCGAGCACGCGCTGGCGCTGTTCCTAGATGACCTGCAGTGGGCCGATACCTCCTCGCTGCAGCTCATCGAGTCGCTCTTCCTCGACGGCAGCATCCGGCACCTCCTGCTGGTCGGGACCTACCGCAACAACGAGGTCGACGCCTCCTGCCCGGCGGCGCTGACCTTGCGGAGGCTCCAGCAGGATGCCTGCTGCAAGACGGTCGAGCTGACCCCGCTCAGCATCGGCAGCGTTGCCGCGATGCTCGCCGACGCGCTGGCGACCACTCCGCAAGAGGTGGCGGAGATCGCCGAGCTCTGCGTCGAGCGCTGCGCCGGCAACCCGATGCTCATTCGCGAGCTGGTAAACTCGCTCGTCGATGCCGAGATCATCCGCCGGAGTGTGCGCCCAGGCAGCGCCCGGTCGCGCCGCTGGGAGTGGGACATCGCGGTGCTCCGCCGCTCACCGCTCACCGACAACGCAGCCCGGCTCATATCCCAGCGGATCGATCGCTTGCCGGAGCCGGCGCACCGCCTGGTGCTGTACGCTGCCTGCATCGGGCCCTCCTTCCATCTGTCGCATCTGGCGCGCGCCGCCGGGGTACCGCTGCAGCCAGCGGTGCGCCTGCTGCGCGACCTGATCGCCGCAGATATCTTCTACGTCTCGCCGCAGGACGAGATCAAGCTGTCGTCTCTGGCGTCCGAGCGCCAGGTCCTGTCCCAGTTCGCCGGCGACACCGACCTCACGCTCGCGTTCCGGCACGACCTCCTCTTGCAGGCCGCGTATGAGGCCATCCGGCCGGAGGACCAGTCCCGGATGCACCTCAAAGTCGGCCGCGCGATCCAGGGCGGGGCGCAAGCCGATGAGGACATCTTCCCCGTCCTGAGCCAGCTTAATCGGGCGCGCCCGCTGCTGCAGACCCAGGAGCAGCGGCGCGAGCTCGCCCGGCTCAACCTGACCGGCGGCAAGCGGGCCGCTGCGGCGAGCGCCCACGAGGCGGCGCTCGGCTACTTCACCCTCGCGCTGGAGCTTCTGGATGAGCAGACCTGGGAGGATAACCACGACCTCCTGGCCGAGCTGCATGTGCGGGCGGCGGAAGCCGCGTGCGTCGCTGGCGCGCTCGATCGCAGCGACGCTCTCATCGAGGCCGCCCTGGCCCACGCCAGCTCGCCGGGAGAGGAGGTCAGCCTGCTCAAGGTGAAGGTGATTCAGCGCACCTTGGCGGGCCGCTGCGCCGAGGCGCTCAGGGTCGGCAGCGAGGCGCTCGGTCTGCTGAGCGCGGAGCGGATGCCGGAGGCGCACGAGCTCAGGAGCGCAGTGGACAGCGGACTTGGCTATCTGGAGGAGCAGTTTCGCGCCCGTCCGATCGCGTCACTGCGCACGCTGCCGACCGCCGTCACCCCGGTGGCCCACCTGGTGGGCGAGATTCTGGCGACGATGAACGCGCCGGCGTACTTTACCAGCCCGGATCACGTGGCGTGGCTGGCGACCGCGATCGTCAAGTCCACCCTGCGCCACGGCAGCACGCCGGCGTCGGCGATGGGGTACGTCATCCTCGGCAACATCTACTCGAACCTGCTCGGCCGCTACGAGGAGGGCCGGGAGCTCGGTCAGCTGGCGCTGGCGCTGGCGGATCAGTTTAGCGACGGCGTTGCGCGCTGCCGGACCCGCCTGATCTTCGCGAACAACTACTTCTGCTGGACCCGGCCCATCCGCGAGTCGTTCGCGATCAACGACGAGGGATTCCGCGCCGGCATCGAAGCGGGCGACCTCCCCTACGCCGGATACTTTCAGATGTTCCGGCTCTTCCATCCGCTGTCGGCCGGCGAGGCGCTCGCCAAGATCGAGGCCCTGATTCCCGAGCACGCGAGCTTCTGCCACCGGACCGGCAACCAGCTGATGTGCGACGTCATCGAAGGCCTGCAGGCGTTCCTCGCGAACCTGCGCGGAGCGACCCCGGGGCCGCTATCCTTCGATCGGGACGGCAGGACCCAGGCCGGCCTCCTCGACCAGTGGCGGGCCCGCCAGAGCGGCATGGCGCTCGGCAAGTTCCACGCGTTAAAGAGCCTGGCGCTGTACCTTCACGGCGACAGCGCGGGAGCCCTCCGCGGCGCGCTGGAGGCCGAGGCGCTGCAGGCGTTCACCCTCGGGCAGTACACCAACATCGAGGCGCTGCACTACGGCTCCCTGAGCCTCATCCGCCTGCTTGAAGGCGCCGCGGCAGCGGAGCGCGCGGAGCGGCTGGCGGAGGTCCGGAAGCGCCAGCAGCAGATGAGGGTCTGGGCCGAGCTCTGCCCGGCCAACCTGCTGCACTGCTACCTCCTGGTCGAGGCAGAGCTCGACCGAGTAGAAGGAAACCGCTGGGAAGCGGCGCGCGAGTACAACGAAGCGATCCATCTGGCCCGGGAAAACGGATTCCAGCAGGCGGCGGCGCTCGCCAATGAGCTCGCCGGCCGCTTCTGGCTTGAGCAGGGCTTCCCGCAATATGGGGAAGCGCATCTGCGCGAAGCCCAGCGCGGGTACGCGACCTGGGGCGCGCTGCGCAAGGTCGAGCTGCTGAAGACCGAGTTCGGGCTCCGTCCGGACGCCGAGGTCGCAAGCTCCAGCCAGGGCGCGCCGCCGCTTGCCGCGGACCATGGACAGCCGCCGCAGCCGGAGCCGGACGACGACACCCGAGTCGCGCCGGCCGTGGCCCCGCCGACAGCCTTGAGCCGCCCGAACGCGGAGGGCCTGCTCAACTCGATTGATCTGTCCTCAGTGCTCAAGGCGGCGCGCGCCATCTCGGGAGAGATCGTTCTTGAGCGGCTCACCAGTACACTCATGAACATCGTCGTGCAGAATACCGGCGCGGAGCGCGGACTGCTGTTCCTGCCTCAGGACGGCGGCCTGCGCCTGAGCGGAGCCTACACGGCGGCCGGGTTGAGCGACAACATCGACTATCCGGCCGGTGTCATCAACTATGTCGCACGGACCAGCCAGAGCGTGGTCCTGCATGACGTCGTCACCGACCTGCTGTTCGCTACCGATCCGTACATCAGCACCCGCCAGCCCAAGGCCGTGCTGTGCGCGCCGCTCATCGAGCAGGGTCGGCTAGAGGCGATCATCTATCTGGAGAACAACCTGACCCATGGCGCCTTCACCCAGGAGCGCCTCCAGGTCGTCAACCTCCTGGGCGCCCAGGCGGCGCTGTCGTTCAAGAACGCTGCGCTCTATACGACGCTCGAGCAGAAGGTCGCCGCGCGCACGCAGGAGCTGCAAGAGAAGAACACCGCGATCGCGGCAACTCTCGCCGAGCTGCGCGCCACCCAGAGGCAGCTCGTCCAGCAGGAGAAGCTCGCCTCGCTGGGCGCACTCACTGCCGGGGTGGCGCACGAGATCCGCAACCCCCTGAACTTCATCTCCAACTTCGCCGAGTGCGTGATTGACTTCGTCGAAGGAATCGCGGCCGGCATGAAGAGCGGAATCGACGTCAGTGACCTCATGAATGACCTGCGCGAGAGCGCGCTCAAGATTCAGCACCACAGCCAGCGCGCCGATGGGATCATCGACAGTATGCTCATGCACTCGCGGCATGGCAGCGGCGAGCGGGAAGAGACCGACCTGAACATGCTGGTCAAAAAGAGTCTCGACCTGGCCTACCACGGCATGCGCGTCAAGGACGCGCGCTTTCATGTGACCTGCGAGACCGTGACGGACCCGAGCCTGCCGCCGGTCTCGGTCATACAGGCCGACATCAGCCGCGTGCTCATCAACATCCTGAGCAATGCCTTCTACGCCGTGCGCCAGCGGCAAGGCGAGCGGGCGGCCGGCTACCTCCCAAAGGTGAAGATTCAGACGCGGTCAAGGGGGGATCATGTCGAAGTGGTGGTGCACGATAACGGCACCGGCATTGCTCCGGAGCTCGTAAGCAAGATCTACACTCCCTTTTTCACCACCAAGCCCGCCGGTCAGGGTACGGGGCTCGGCCTGTCGATAAGTCACGACATCATCCATGGCTACCAGGGTGAGATCCGTCTGGATACGGTGCTCGGCGAGTTTGCCGAGTTTACCATCGTGCTGCCCCGATCGCGCAGAGCGCCATGAGGCGTCAAGCTGAGCTACCTCTTGACGACCGCCGGGTGGCGTGGTCAGGATCGATACTGACACCAGCTTGCGCCAACGCTCGGGAGCTCAGCTGCGATGACCGTGCGACCCGGCATGAGCTCTGTATTGAGTGGGAATGAATGCCTGCACCTATGTCCTCTGCCGATCCCAAAAATACTCCACCTGCCGGACCCCCGCCTGGAGCTGCGGGGCGCCGAGACCGGAGGCTGGAGCGCGCGCTGATCCTGCTGGTGATGACCGGGCTATCGTCGCTGGCGTCGGGCGCGCTGGCGGCCGGATCGGGCGGCGCGCGAGCCGGGGCGCACGCCACCCGCGCCGGCGACCGGCTGCTCCGGCAAGCGGAGGAGGCGCTGCAGGCCAAGGACTACGAAGCGGCGGCGCACGCCTTCACCGAGCTTTACAAGCAGACACGCCAGCCGGACATACTCTATCGGCTGGGGATGCTCGCCGAGGCGCAGGGCCGTCTGCTCGATGCGCAGGATCTGCTGCGCCGCTTCCTGAGCGACCCGCGCTTCGACCCCGCGGCCAGCGTGGTCGAGGAGGCCGAGGCGCGCCGCGTCCTGGCCCTGCCGCGGCCGCCGAGCGGCAAGGTGAACATCATCGGCGCGAGCGGCACGCTGGTCTACCTGGACCAGCGGCTCGTGGGGAGCCTGCCGCTGGCCCGGCCGCTGCTGGTCGCCCCCGGCAAGCACGCCCTCACTCTGGAGGATGGAGCTCGCCGGCAGCAGGAAGAGCTCGAAGCCGCGATCGGCCGCTTCATCGAGCTCACCTACGAGCGCAGCACCGCCGCGCTGCTCAGCACCGAGCTGCCGGGCGTCCTCCTTTTGGAGGCCTACCCGGGCCTTGCCGAGGAGGTCGCGCGCCAGCTCGGTCAGGCGGTCGATGATCTGGTCCAGCGCGAGCGACTGTCGCCGTTTCCGGTGGCGCTGGCCATGGAGCGCGCGGGCACCGCGCCGAGCAGCGGGTGCACCGAGGTGCCTTCCTGCCAGTGCAAGCTCGCCCAAAAAAATGAGCTGGAGTACGTGCTCAGCATCCGCATCGCCCAGCGCGCCGCCGGCCAGCCGTGGCAGCTGCAGCTCGATGTGCTCGACGCCGACGTCGGTGAGTCGGCGGCGCGCAGCGAGACGGAGTGCGCGGCGTGCGACCTGGACAAGGCCACCGCCGTCCTCCGCACGACGCTGCCCGCGCTGCTCGCCGAGGCCCGGCGGCGGTCGCGCGCCGAGCTCACGGTGGCTTCGACGCCGCCCGGCGCCGAGGTGCGCGCCGGGGGACGCCTGCTCGGCACGACGCCGTTATCGCATTTTGTGTGGGCCGGCTCGCTGGACGTCGAGCTCACCCTGCCCGGCCACGAGCCGCAGCGGCTGCAGGCGGTGCTGTCCGAAGACAAGCCGACCTCGCTTCAGGTCACCCTGCTGCCCCAGGTCGCCGAGCCGGCCCCGCCGCCGCTGCTCCTGCCGCCCTCGCCGCCGCGCCAGCCCGCGCGCCCCCGCTGGCGGCTGGCGCTCGGCGGGACCGCGCTCGGCGTGGGCGCGGTGCTGACAGGCTTTGGCGGCTCGGCCCTGGCGGTCGCCGATAGCTGCCTGCCGGGTACGCCGGCCGAGGCTGCGGCGTGCCGCCAGCTCTTTGCCACCTCCGGGGTAGGCGGCGGCCTGCTGGCGGCCGGGCTGGCGGTAGGAGTGGCCGGCGTGCTGCTGCTGGCGATTCCCGAGCGCCGGCGCTCACCGACGCCGAGCCTCGCCGCTGCCACCGGTGGGCCGGGCTCGCGCTGAAAGAGCCTGTGGCGCGGACTCCCGCGCAGCGCTCCGGCCGCCTGGGCCCCGCCTGGCTTGACCCTCGGCGCTGGCGGGAGTTATGCTGACCTGGGGCTCCATTTGCTCCCCAGAGTTCCATGGACGCCGCCACAAACGACCCACCCCAGGATCTAGTCGGCTCGGTCATCGACGGGCGCTACCGCATCGAGCAGCGGCTGAGCCAGGGCGGCATGGGCGTCGTCTACCGGGCCCGGCACGCCGTGCTCGACAGCGCGCTGGCGGTCAAGGTACTCCTCCGGCCCCAGGATCTCGCGGATCAGCAGCGCTTCCTGCAGGAGGCCAAGCTCGCCTCGGTCGTCAGCCACCCGAACACGGTCCAGATCGTCGACTTCGGCGTGCTGCCGAGCGGGCAGTCCTATCTGGTCATGGAGCTGCTGCGCGGACGCACCCTGGCCAGCGACATCAAAAAGGGGCCGATGGACGCGCTGCGGGTCTGCCGCATCGGGGCGCAGATCGCGCGCGGGCTGCAGGCAGTGCACGACCGCGGCATCGTCCACCGCGATATGAAGCCCGACAACGTCTTCTTGCTGACGCAGGACCGGAACCCGGACTTCGTCAAGATTGTCGACTTCGGCATTGCCAAGGCGGGCGGGGCGACCGACAGCGCGCTCGCCCAGGCGCAGGATCTCGCGGCGACGATGGCCCCCACCGAGGCAGCCGGGATGGTCGAGACCATGGCGGGGCTCATCCTGGGGACGCCGCCGTATATGTCGCCCGAGCAGTGCAAGGGCGGGATTCCGGTCGACGCGCGCGCCGACCAGTACGCAGTCGGCTGCATCCTCTACGAGATGCTCGCCGGCGAGCGACCTTTTGTCGCATCGTCGCTGGTTCAGCTGCTGATGAGCCACATCGTCGAGTCGCCGCCGCCCCTTGCCGAGCGCGCGCCGCAGCAGAAGATTCCCCCGGCGCTGCAGGCCGCGG
>Ga0075160_10002095_pt1 | contig 11978 bp, 9 predicted proteins | sample JI91814C2DNA_FD_70969 | JGI IMG/M metagenome (GOLD analysis project Ga0075160, IMG submission 70969) | Wastewater effluent complex algal communities from Wisconsin, to seasonally profile nutrient transformation and Carbon sequestration -... | ecosystem: Engineered > WWTP > Effluent > Algae...
GAAGTAGCACATGGACAATAATAAAAAAATTAAAGTATTCATTGTTGATGATCAACGAGTTGTTAGAAATGTAATCCGAAAAATGATAACTACCGACCCGCAAATTGAAGTTGTGGGAGAGGCATCGAATCCATTCGAAGCAAGCGAGTTGATTCCTGAAGTAGAGCCAGATGTTCTAACTCTCGATGTAGAAATGCCTCGAATGGATGGTGTAGAATTTTTAAAAAAGCTAATGCCACAATATCCAATTCCGGTTATCATGGTAAGTAGCACAACCGAAGAAGGCTCTGAGAAAGCGATTCAAGCTATGCAAAATGGAGCTGTCGATTTTGTTACAAAACCCGACGGAGGCGCAATTACATTAGAATCTACACAAGAAGAATTAATCCAAAAAATAAAAAATGCTTCTACTGTAAATATAGAGCGCTGGCTCAAACAAGTTAAGTATAAGTCTTATGCACCTACTTTAAATCCCACTGCTGTAAAATCATTTAAGAGTAAATACAATCTAATTGCAATCGGCGCCTCTACTGGAGGTGTGACGGCGATACGACAGGTGCTCTCTACTGTTCCCAAAGACTTTCCATGCATTGTGATTACCCAGCATATGCCGCCTGGATTTACAGCAACCTTCGCCAAGGGTGTCTCCAAAGACTATGGCCTGGATGTAAGAGAAGCAAAGGACCAGGATCTAATTCAAACTGGAAGAATCTATATCGCTCCAGGGGATTATCATTTAATTGTAAATAGGAGAAATGGGAATACTCACACTGTAGGTCTTACCAGAGCTGAAAAAGTAAATGGTCATAGACCTTCGGTTGATGTTCTATTTCATTCAATCGTTGAGAATAAACTTGCCAATGAGACAATTGGTGTTATATTGACAGGGATGGGTATGGATGGAGCTAAAGGGCTCTTGGCAATGCGAGAAGCTGGCTCTAGAACGCTTGGTGAAAGCGAGCAATCTGCTTTGATATATGGAATGCCAAAGGTAGCTTATGAACTTGGAGGGGTAGAAGAACAACTCTCTCTTTCCCAAATGGTGCCCAAATTAAAAACCTATTTGAATTATTCGGGTCAATATGTCTGAAAGAATATTATTATACAGTCAAAACAAAGAATTAACAGAGCAAGTAAAATCCTACATTAAAGATATAATGTATTCGTTAGAGTCAACGGATAATATTGATAAGCTTTACTCTCTTCTAAATTCTCAAGAGTCTAGTTTATTAGTTTATGACTTTTTAGAAACTACAAAAGAAAATCAAAATAACCTGGCAAATATCTTATCCGAATATCCATTTCAATTAGTGATTCTTTTAATCAACCGAGAAGAAGGAGATGAGTTTCTTCAGATGATGGAGAATTATCATGTGTATGATATAGTCTCTTATCCGATCTACAAATTTAAATTTCATTTTGCTATCACAAAAGCTGTTACCTACGGAAAGGTAATGTCTAAAATTTCGGATTTCAAATCAAATGAAAAACAAGTCTTCGAATCGATGATCAAAGTTTTTGATTGGAGAAAGGAATTAGACACAAGAAAAGTAGAATCTCTTGCAAACGAACTTATACACCAAATCAATATTAGCTTCTTCCATGGTAGTGGACTGGGATCTCTAATTAGCACACTCAGTATTTTATTTTCAAAGGCAAAATTCGATGAAGAAAAAAAAGTCTATTTGGTTCATGAAAAAATTTATCATTTACTAAAAGATAATTACGATGAAATCTTAAAACTAAGTGATAGTCTCACTAAAACACAGGCAATCCTAGCTGAAAAAGACTATTATACTGAAAAATTGCCTCTAAAAGATTTTTATAGTGCGTTAACCGCCATGGTAAAAGGTATGAAACCTATTGCGGGAATTAAAAATCAAAAAATAGTAATGGGAGATTTCCCAAGAGAGCTAGCTTCCAAATCAATTATTGCAAGTCCAGAAAATTTGAAACTCGTATTTGATGAACTACTCACCAATGCAATTAAGTATTCCGAAGATGGCGATACTATCTATATTCTATTTTCTCATGATAAAACAGATTTGGGAATTAGAATTCTAAACCCTGCCTATAAAAATTCTGACGGAACTGTGGGGATAACAGAAGGTAATGCGCATAAAATCTTTGAGCCTTTTTTTCGTTTGACTAATGTTGTCGATGATAGATTTATGCAGGAAACATTTCGTTTTGGTTTGGGCTTAACGGTTGTAAATAAAATTATTGATTTACATAAAGGAAGTATTTCCTTTTATACAACGGACAATAGTATGCGAAAAGATACCAACACTAAAGATGTTTGTGTTTGGGTTCGTTTTCCTATTTTATAGTAAAGACAAGGATTGAATATGAAAAAAATTCTTATAGTAGATGATTCTCCAATGGTTTTAAACATAATTGAGACAGCACTCAGCTTAGAAGATTATGATGTAGTTAGAGCGTCTAACGCAGACGAAGCTCTTAAAAAAATTGAGGAAAGCAAATTCGATTTTGGAATTTTTGATGTAAACATGCCAGGCAAAACTGGAATTGAATTAGTTCCCCTTATTCTAAATCATCCCAATGGAAAATCCATGAAGATTGTAATTCTAACAACAGAGTCTAGTGCAGAAATTCGTAAAAAAGGAGAAGACGCAGGAGCTTCCGCCTGGATGGTCAAACCTTTCAAAAATGCAGAGATGGTTGAATTACTAAAACAATTAGGAGAATAATCTCTAAGAAATCAATTATACCGCGAAGGCACTATGTCTTTGTAGCAAAACTTTTACTTAATCCCACTATTAATCTTTTTTCTACTTGCTAGTTCTATTTATAAATATAGAATTTACCCATAAATAATATTTAGGAGTTTTTTATGGCAGTAGAAGAAAGACAAAGAGAAAGAGATCTAATCCTATCCCCGAACGAATTTGCATTTATTTCGGACCAGACAAAAGGAAATATAAATATTTACGTTGGTCCATACAAAGCTAGTCTTTCCAATACAGACCAACCTATTATATTTAACGAGAAGACAAAGCGTTTTGAAAAATGTTCGTTAGAATCTTCTATTCAAACATTTGCAATTTCTCCTGAAGGCTGGTATTTAGTATTAAAAAATCCTGCAAAAGATAATTCCAATCCAAAGACAGGAACAGTGAATAGCCTTATCGAACTTAATGTGGGGCATAAAGTAAATATCCCCGGACCAATATCTTTTCCTCTCTGGTCGGGGCAAATGGTAAATGTCGTTAAAGGACATCATCTTCGATCCAATCAATATCTTGTGGTGAGAGTTTACGATGAAAATGCAGCTAAGGATAATTGGAATAAGGCAGTAATCAAGACCAGTGAATCAAGCACAGGCCAACCTCAATTTGATATTTCAAAACTTAAACTTGGAAAACACCTTATCATCAAGGGAACTGAGGTTTCTTTCTATATACCGCCAACTGGAATTGAAGTTGTCAAAGACTCAAAGAATCAATACATAAGAGAAGCAGTAACATTAGAAAGATTAGAGTATTGTATTTTATTAGATGAAGATGGAAACAAACGTTATGTGCGAGGTCCCGAGGTAGTATTTCCAGAGCCAACGGAAACTTTCATTCAAAAAGATGGAAGTAGAAAATACAGAGCAATCGAGCTAAGTGAAATCAAAGGAATTTATATCAAGGTAATTGCTCCCTATTCAGAAGGAGATAAACAATACAAAGAAGGCGACGAACTTTTCATCACTGGCAAAGACCAGATGATTTATTTTCCACGCAAAGAGCATGCGATTGTTAAGTATGAGGATAACGAGGTGCACTACGCTGTTGCAATTCCACTTGGCGAAGCACGCTATGTAATGAATCGTCTTACAGGTGAAGTAAAGCTTCGTCGTGGCCCTGATATGTTTTTACCAGATCCGCGTTTTGAAGTAATCGTCAGACGTATCTTAGAAAATAGACAGGTCAATCTCTGGTTCCCGGGAAATGATAGAGCAGTAGAAATTAACTCCGAACTTCGCAAAAAAGCAATTCAAGCAGACAAACCAGCATTTGCCGCTAGTCCGCAAATTGCTACTCCTGCAGCTTCGGGATTTTCTATTTCAGATGAATTATTAGCACGCTCTCCGGCTGAAGAAGAAGAAAAAGAACAAATAGCAAGTGATTCTTTTCAAAGAAGAAATAAATATACACCTCCTCGCTACATCACACTGGATACAAAATATGATGGCGCAGTTTCCATTGGTGTCTGGGCAGGCTATGCAATCATGGTAGTTGGTAAGTCGGGAGAGCGCAAAGTCATTGTTGGACCTAGCACATATCTTTTAGAATTCGATGAAGATATGCAGGTATTTTCTCTATCAAAAGGAAATCCAAAATCGGATGAAAACCTGGTTCGTGATGTATACCTTAGAGTGGCTAACAATAAAGTATCCGACACGATTGATGTGGAATCAAAGGACTTTGTGAGTATTCAAATCAAACTTTCCTACAGACTCAATTTCGTGAATGATTCTTCTAAATGGTTTAATGTTGAGAATTATGTAAAATTTCTAACTGACCGGTTTAGATCTGTTATCCGCACAGCTGTCAAAAACTACCGTGTAGAAGAATTTTATACAAACGGAATTAACATTATCAAAAAAACAATTCTTGGTGAGGACAATGCAGGTTACCACTTCACAGAAAATGAGATGAAAGTCTATGATGTGGAAGTAACCGGCATCATAATAAGAGATGCAGTCATTGCCAAGCTTATGATGGAATCGCAGCAGGCACTAATACAAGAATCAACTACTCTCACAAGAGAAAAGTCGAAACTAGAAATACTCAAATTCATGGAAACAGTTAAGCGGGAGACAAGTGAATCGCAATATACAACACAAAAAGCAGTTTATGGTTTTGAAAAAGAAGAATTGGAAAAACGATTAGAGCTAGAAACTACAAGGGCAAAATCTAATGCAATGATTGAAGATTTGAAATTGAACAATCAATTGAATAAAGAAGATTTGATGAATAAGATTAATTTAATTCAATTGACTAGAGATAAATCAAGACTCGATCAAGAAGTATTCTTCAAGGAACAAAATATCAATCTCTCTGCGAAAGAGCTTGATACACAGGTTCGAGCAATGGTTGAGCGGGCAAAAGCGATTAGCCCCGATTTCATTGCAGCACTTCAGTCCTTCAATGACAAAGATCAGCTGGTTAAAATTGCAGAAGCAATGGCTCCTCTCGCCATTCTTGGCGGAGAATCTGTAGCCGAAGTATTTTCAAGACTTCTATCAGGAACAAAACTAGAAGGTGTATTTCTAAATATCGGTGGAGAAAGTCTGGGAAAACTACCGATTAAGCGCAAAGAAGAAGAAAAATAACTTGGAGAAAAGTATGAAAATAAAATTTTTAATTTTAGCATTAACTCTAAATGGATTTGGAGTAGTTGCAAATGATTGGAGTTCTAGTTATATTAGTTCTCTTTCATCCGGCGATTGTAAGGGAATTGCAAGTAAGGATAAAAGTTGGTGCACAACTAATGATTGCAAGGGAATAGCAAGTGGAGATAAAAGCTGGTGTCAATCCAATGACTGTAAGGGTGTAGCGGCTAAAGACAAATCCTGGTACAAATCAAGTCTCTGCAAAGCCTGGGCAAGCTCTGACAAAAGTTGGTGCAATGATAGTGATTGCAAGGGAGTTGCTTCCAAAGATAAATCCTGGTGCAGTTCATCCCAATGCAAGGCAATTGCTAGTGGTGATAAAAGTTGGTGTAATTGATTAACGCAAACTAATAAAGGTGTAAGAGTATTAGAATCATTTTAATATTTTTGCACCTAGTTTAAATATTTCTTACCTATATCCCCTATCGCATAATGGTCTTCATAAACTTTTCTTTCAACTTCATTTAGTTTAAAATTCAAAAACATCAGTTGTATTTTTTTATAGTTAGTGAAAACTTAGGAATATGCAGAGGCTTTTCTTCCTTGGTAATTCTATACTAATTGCCATTTCTTTTTTTCTATTGGCAAAACTTGGTTTACTTCTCTCCTTTGTTCATTCAAATGTCACGCTAATATGGCTCCCGTCCGGACTTTCCGTTCCAATATTACTATTTGCGGGAAATAAGTATTTGCCTGCAATATTTATTGGAGCTTTTCTGGCTACCTTTTCAACTGGAGCACCGTTAGAGTTTGCAATATTAACTGCAATCGGTAATAGCTTAGAGCCATTAGCCTCAAGTTACGTTCTAAAATTTAAGAATACGTCGGAAAATTATTTAAGTAATTTTAAAGAGGTAATTTTATTTTTCATTTTCTCTGTTTTTTTAGCTCCCATAATCAGCGCAAGTATTGGAGTCTTTGGATTATGCGCAATGGGCATGACGCCCTGGTATACTTACTTTACAATAGCATTTGACTGGTGGGCGGGAAATGCTTTCGGAGTTTTAACTTTAGGCTCCTTTTTAATTATACTTTTTTCAAAATCAAATATTAAAGTTACCAATTTTAGAATAGGAGAACTATCAATTCTATCTATTCTTTTAATTCTTACACAAACAACAATTTATTTCGAATTAATTCCAATACTAATTTCGAAACCATTAGCGTGGACAGCATATCCTTTTTTAATTTGGGCATCTGTTCGCTTTCATCCCAAAGTTGCCATTTCAATGACATGCCTCACGATCTTGATAATCGTAATTGCAACTATTCAGAACAAAGGTCTTTTTCATATGGCGAGTATTTCGGAAAGTCTATTTTTGATTTATGGATTTGCCGCTGTTACAATTTTAAATACTTTGTTCTTTATAGCAGCGACATCCGAAAGAATTATAAAAGAAGGAAAACTTGCGCATAATACCGAGTTACTCGAAAGAATGGGTAGCATTGCAAAGATAGGTGGATGGGACATTGATGTTTCATATATGCAACGCACCTGGACAAAGGAAATATTTGAGATTCACGAACTTCCTTACTCAGAAAACGCACCTCCCTTTTCACAGGTAATTCAATTTTATCCGCTGGAAGCTCAAGCCACTTTGAAAAGTGCTATGCAGAATGCCATTGAAAAAGGAATTCCTTATAGCCTCGAGCTTCCTTTTATTACTGCAAAAGGTAAGCATTTATGGATACATACTCAATGTAGAATAGTTACTGATAAAAATGCTAAAGTTATAAAGCTAATTGGAACTTTCCAGGATATAACTTCTAAGAAAATAATTGAATCTCAATTGATTTATTTAAAAGACAAAGCAGAAGCGGCTAATAGATCTAAGTCGGAGTTTCTTGCAAATATGAGTCATGAACTTAGAACTCCTCTCAATTCTGTGATAACGTTAACTGATCTATTGATTAAATCAAACTTATCCGAGCTACAAAATAAATATTTAAAAATTGTATTACATTCTGCTAATTCTCTTTTAGATTTATTAAATAATATTTTAGATTATGCAAAACTTGAGAGCGGTAAAATTGAACTTAAAACAGAAAAAGTAGAATTTGCAAAACTAATAGAGCAGGCAGTTAATATTGTAAAAATAAATGCCCAGGAAAAAAAGCTAACTGTCCACTTAGAGGTTCCAGAGAATTTCCCAAAGTATATTTTTATAGATTCTGTGCGCTTAAGGCAAATATTATTAAACCTCATAATCAATGCAATAAAATTTACAGAGAAAGGAAATATCATAATTCAAGTTAGTATTTTACACTTTAATCAGTCGTCGAAGAGAATACATTTTTTAGTCTCTGTTCAAGATACGGGTATTGGAATTTCTATCGATAATCAAGAAAAAATCTTAGAAGCATTTACACAGGTTGATACTTCAACAAACCGAAAATACAAAGGGATTGGACTCGGACTCAGTATTTCAAATGCTTTATTAAAATTAATGAACAGCAAATTGCAATTAGAAAGCCAAATTGAAAAAGGAAGTAATTTTCATTTTACTTTAGAAACTCTTTTTGAAGAAGAGCAAATTTCGACTTTAGAAAAAATTAAAAAGGATGAAAATGTAATATTCAATCCAATAGAATCTTTAAACAATAATTTTAAAATCCTGGTGGTCGATGACGATGAAATTAATATATTTTTAGTCAAGACTATCCTAAAAGAAATTCTTCCTACTGCATTTTTATTTGAAGCCGTAAATGGAAAAGAAGCACTAGATGTTTACTTTAAAGAAGAGCCGGATTTAATATTTTTAGATATTCAAATGCCAGAGATGAATGGTCTTGAAGTGACAAAAGCAATTCGGAGTTCAGAGCAGAATAAAAAAACAATCATAGTCGCATTAACTGCCGGAACAATGAAAGGAGATAAGGAAAAATGTTTAGAAATTGGAATGGATGACTACGCAAGTAAGCCATTCGTCAAAGATACGATTGCCAATCTTATAAATAAATGGCTGCTAAATAAAATATAAATTATTCAATTCGTTTTTTTAATTCAGAATATATTTTTCTGGAAACAGGAAGTGCTTTTCCATTTTTTAATTCTAAAATATATTTTCCTCCACCTTTCGACTTCAAATACTTTGCTTCTCGTAAATTCACTAAATAGGATTTATGAATTCTAAAAAAGTAGGAAGGTAGTATTTTAGTAAGAGAGTCGAGCGTTTTACGATGTGTATCCGCAGTTAAATTTTTTCGATAAATGACTGTATTATTGTTTTGACCTTGAATATAAGCGATCTCTTTTAAAGAAATGATTTCAGCCTTATCATCCTTTCGAACGCTTAAATATTTAGTATAACGGGAATTAGCCGCTACATCTTTCCATTTTTTGAGTGCTTTTTCTAATCTTTCTTTTTTTAATGGCTTGGGAACAAAGTCAAGCACTCCAAATTCAAATGCCTCGATTGCTTTCTCGGTCATTCCGGAAACTATGATAGTATGAAAAGACTGAGAAATAATATTTCGAAGCAAATCAAATCCTTCCCTTCCATCGAGGTTCAGATCAAGAAAAAGTAAATCAATAGAATGCTCTTCTAAAAAACACTCGGAGCCCATAAGGCTCCGCTCTACTTTTAAAGATGTTATTTCTTTACCATATATTTCACGAAGCATTTTTTCTAAGCCTCTTGCGGCTATCGTTTCATCTTCAACGATTAAAATTCTCATTACTCTTCTAGCCTGGATTGAATATTGGAGAAATTCAGAAAGAAACCTATCATAGCTTGATAAGAATTCAATGTCCTGGTGGAGAACTGGTCTGCTTTGAGATACTCATTATAATAAGCTACTTCAGTTTTAAGCCCAGTGTAACGTCCAAAATAAATATTGAGTCCACCGGCTAATCCTACTATACCTCCAATTCCATTATTTACTTTATTTGTATAAGCATAACGATCTGGAAAAACACCGGAGTGTGCTTCTCCTGTGAATCCAACTACACCGGCACGAAAAGCAACATAGGGATCAAAAAAAGTTTTAGGCAAAGGATGAAAGGTAGCAAGAAATGTCATAGAGTTTCCTTTGTAAAGAGTTCTCTTTCGAGGAGACAAGTCAACATATTCTTTGTTGTAAGAAATAGGTCCCGCAATCACATCTTGCCTGACTGCCTCTAAAGAATTTTGCATTACAGTAAAACCAAATCCAATTTTATCTTTCCATCCATATTCAAAATCAAATTGTCTTGCAATTCCGGGATTATAACTCGGCTGAAAATAGAATCCACGAAAACTTGGATTTACATCTTGATTGACCTGACCGGAAATAATTTTATTTTGAATGGTTTGGTCATAAACTTTTTCATGGGAAATATAACTACCACTCGGTGCGAGAGTTGTCCCACCCATGAAGCTAACAAGAAATGCCCCTTCATAAAATCCGGGAGGGTTTTTAAGCTTTGCATAATATTTTTGAATTAACTTTTGCTCTTCTTCTTTTCGTTTTAATTCAGCAGCTTCTTTCTCTGTATTAATTTCAGATTGCTCGGTCTTCTTTGCAGCCTTTGCCTGGGCAAAGACTTGATTCGCTGTAAAAATAATTAAGATCGATAGAATGAATAATTTTACTTTCATTTTGATTCCTCACTTGAATGAATCAAAATATATTAGAGTTAAACCTGGATTACAAATCTATTGGGGTAAGATGCAATTAACCAGTGGCAAAATACACTAAGATAAGATGGTAATACAATTCTCCCATCCACCCTTCACAGGTTTTGAGTAAAATTCCCATTTGCCCGGAAATGCTTCTTCTAGTCTAGAGCGAATGTATTTAATTCCTGTTCCAGACGTTTCCTTTGAAGATTCAACTGGCAAACCATCATTAAATAAAATAAATTTAGTCTTTTTGCCTTCCTGTTTTTTTGTAAGAATAAATTCTCCTGACTTTCTACCCGGATAACCATGAGTAACTCCATTTTCGACAAGAGTGTGCAAGGCAACGGGAGGAATTAACTCCTTACCGATAATTCCTTCCGTGCGAAGCGAAAACTTAACGTCTTTTCGTAAGCTCATAATTTCTAAATACCGTTTGCAAATCTGAATTTCTTCTGAAATGGAAATCGTTTTTTTATTGGAGAGCTTTAGAATATAGTGAAGCTCATCAGAGAGAGCAGATAGAAGTTTCTTTGCATTAGCCGGGTCTTCATCCAACCAGATAATAGTAGCATTGATCGAATTCAAAAGAAAATGAGGATGAATGCTATTTTTTAAAAGCTCTACTTCCATCCTGGCAGAAACTAATTTAGCATCCTGCGATTCCTGCCTGTAATGAGATGCTCTTTGTTCTGCTTTTGTTTTTTCGCGGTTAATAAGTGTTATCTTGTAAGCAAGACCAAGTGAGAGTAGGCACATTTCTACTGCAGAGCCTACCTGCAATCCATACTCGGTAAATACATTGGTCGGAAAAATTCCAAGACCTTTCATAGCATAAATTCCTACACCAAATAAAAGAGAAACCCAGGCGATAATAAAATATCTTGCCGGCTTATAACCCTTATCCCAACAAACAATTCCTACAATAAAAATAGAAATTGCAAATACAATGACGAGACTCGCTAATAGATAAATATTTATAAAATAGGAAAAGATAAAAGAAGATAACATCAAAAGTCCCATACAACCCATGAGAGCAATTTGCAATTTATCTAAAAGAGGGACATTCTTTTTAGTATTTAAAAAACTTCTAGTAAATTGAATTCCCCAGAGTAGAGCAAACCCACCCAAGAACGGCAAACTGATATTAGCCCAAAAAGGAAAATTTGGCCAGAGATATTGAAAAGCTAACCCATTTAAAATAGATTGGCTTGCTCCGTAGTTAATTACATAGAGTAAATAATACAAGTATCCAATATCGCGAAGCATAAAAAGTAAAATCAAATTGTAGATAATCAAAACAAGTAGAATTCCATAATAAACACCAAAGGCAAACTCTTCTCTCTCGCGAAGTTGAAGAAATTTTTTAGGAGAATAAATTGTTAGTGGAAATTGAAGAGTTCCTTCACTTTGAACCTTCATATAATAATGATATTTTTTATTTTTCTCAAGAGATAGAGGAAAAACAAAACTTCTATCATTAAATTCACGATTTCCAAATGGATAGGTATCGCCAACTTTGATTAGCCTCCATTTACCTGTAACCGCATCTTTCTCATAAAATTCAATTTTATCAAGAAGTGGATACGACAGGTAAAGATACCAATCTTTCTTTGAAGATTGGTTTTCCAAAGTAAATCGTAACCAGAATATATCACGGGTAAATCCAAAATTAGGAATGACCTGTTTACTTTCCTGAAAACGCGTAGAGGTTTTTATTTCTTCAAAACCTTTTGAAATCGTATCTCTATCAATTTCCAATGCAAGACCAAGCTGAAATTCTTCTGACCTCTCATCAAGAATCGTATGGATTCTTGGATTGATTTTTTCAGCAAAAATAGGAAGGCAAAAGATAATTAGAATTAATAAGAGAAGAGTTTTTTTCATAATAATAATATTTCCATGGTAAATTAAAGGAAGCTTTTCCATCAGTCACTTCGAACGGCCTCATCGTGAGAAGTCTATTTTACAAA
>Ga0075160_10002099_pt1 | contig 11959 bp, 10 predicted proteins | sample JI91814C2DNA_FD_70969 | JGI IMG/M metagenome (GOLD analysis project Ga0075160, IMG submission 70969) | Wastewater effluent complex algal communities from Wisconsin, to seasonally profile nutrient transformation and Carbon sequestration -... | ecosystem: Engineered > WWTP > Effluent > Algae...
ACTGCCGAATACAAAGCACAGATAGATTTACTAAAAGCAAAAAAGGAACTGCAAGATGAAAAGAAAAAAGGAGACGAGAATCCCTGATACAGTCAAATCGATAGACCACATATCATTATAAACGTCTAAAAATGAGATACATTTTTAGAGCTAACAGGGGCCGTATTGGTGGTTAACAATGCGGACCTTATTGGCTATGTAATTTTTTCTTAGAATTCGCATCGATAGTAATCAATAAGCAAGCTTCGTAGAAAGTGACGCTAACAATCCCTTTTCATCCTGAATACGCTTCCAACGCAATTCCAAAGCAGCGATACTCACGACATACATCGCTACCACAATCACAGGTTGCAAAACGAAGCTGTGTTCAGGATACATAATCCAAGCGAGGGTGCATAAAATGGTGCGCACGACCGCATGAAAAACGCCGACCCAATGCTGTATCAACACACTCAGCGGTAACCACATCAAGCCCGTCAAGATCGCTACTGTAAAAGGTAAGCTACGATAGTTTTCCAAGAAAAATGGAATCGCCAATGCATAACATAAAAAGCTCATCGCGACTGCTGAAAGAAACAGCGTATCGAAGAAATTACGCTTTTTATTTGACTTAAATTTCAATTGCTCGCCAGTCAGCTTTGCCAAAAACATCGCCAGATAAACAATACTGCCAGTACCGACAAATACCGCCAAAACTTGCGCTCTAGGGCTAAGGAATAGGCCAGTAAAAATCAGCGCAATCCACACCAAAATACCCGCCAAAGGCATCGCTAAAAAACGGCGTTGGCGGAATTCGGCTAGTTGTTGATCCAAAGAGAGAGTAGAAGCTAAAGATGATGTCATGATGTACTCCAGATTAAATAGGCTGCTCAAACCATTTGTGCAGCGATGGAGACATCATGCAGGAAAACAAATAGCTCGCGTAGTAGCGCTTGTCATGACTTTAAATGACATTTGTCATTTGATCGTAGCGCCGATCAATTTAGCTAACTTTGCCCAATTTGCCGCCTAATTTGCCAGCCAAAGCTAGGCCTTGCGCTCCTAGAAAAATGATTTCAGATGCGACGTCAAGTATCAAATTCTGAGACTTCACATAAAAATTTAGTCCCATATCTGCATCCAAGATAAGCTCCGCCAGCCTTTTCACCCCATCAAGGATCTTATGAAAATTCTCAAAACTGTCGCCAGCTTGACGCTGCTACTTTGCTCTCTATTTTCTCTCAGTGGCTGCGCAAGTATGGCCGGACCGCGAGAATCCAAACAAGCGGCCAGCATCGTCGATTATCTCTATCCCAAAGCGACACAAGCACCGCAGCTCGCGCCCAGCATCACCTATCTACGACCACCGATTCGCGTTGGCATTGCCTTCGCTCCTAACGATCCTAGAGTACACATGCTTCCTGAAACAGAAAAAATAAAATTAATGGAGCGCATCAAAGTAGCGTTTGCCACGCAATCCTTCATCGCATCGATCGACATCATTCCGTCGCAATATGTAAAGCCCGCAGGTGGATTCGGTAATATGGAGCAAGTTGCTCGTATGTTTAACGTCGATGTGATGGCAATGGTGTCTTACGATCAGATTCAGTTCACCGATAGTAATTCTCTGTCGTTTTTATATTGGACGGTGATCGGTGCGTATGTCGTCCACGGCAATCAACACGATACCCAAACCATGCTGGACATTTCGGTGTTTGATGTCGCCAGCCACAAGTTACTCATGCGTGCGGCAGGTACTAGCCAAGTCAAAGGTAGCGCTAATTTATCGAACTTCAGCGAGCGCTCCCGCGCCGCCCGCACCGAGGGTTACCATAAAGCCGCTGATCAATTAATTCCTGGCTTACAGACTGAGATTGACCTGTTCCGTGAAAATCTCAAAACGAATAGCAATATACGAGTTGAACCGCGTGCTGCCTATCAAAGCAGCGATGGACTAAAATAAGCTTGGTTCTTCTTGTGAGGAAAAAGACGACAGAAAGATAACACTCAGGTAGAAAAATTGTGGCATGTTCCGCCTAAGGTATATAACTCCTGCAAGACAGCTTTCCACGCAGCTGTCTCAGGATCAATCAAAGCAAAGTGACCGCAGTCCGACAAGCGCAGCAATCGCGTTTTCGGAAAGGCCGCGCAATAGGCGACTGCAAGCTTAGGCGGCACAATCTCATCGTCCTCACCTTGTACGATAGTCACCGCCACCGATGGCGCAGACAAACACATGGGATTTACATCCGCGCGATGTACTGGGTCTTGTCCCAAGAAGCGCTGTACCGCACCTTCTCCCAAATTCAGCGCATGCGCCATCTGCAAATCAGCCGCCGGTGCCAGCGCTAGTACACCTTGTATGTTAACATTCGTGCTCTGCACCGCCGCCCACAATGCCAAATGCCCGCCAGCGGAATGGCCGACTAATAGGATTTGACCATTATGTTTTTGCACCTGCGCTGGCAATTGTGCTAGCGCCGTCATGACGTCATCCAACGTGATATCTGGCTCACCTGAGATTCTTCGGTATTCCATAGTCAAGGTCGTCCATCCCGCCTCGGCCAAAGCACACGACATAGCTTCGGCATGAGTACGGTCATACTCAGGCTTCCAAAAACCACCATGTATCAGCACGATTAATGCTAACTCGCTGCCTTGACGTCCATAGCGAATATCGGCGACTTGATCGGCATGATCACCGTAGCTAAGAGTCAAGTCGGGAGGGTAGGCAGTGCGACTGAGGATGGATAAATCTTCGGACATATCAGTTTGAATTTAGGTTTGAAGAATCCATTCTAACATTCGCTTAGCCATGAATTCAAAACCAACTTGATTGGCTGTTCCTTGCTTTTTTTAGCTACCGAATTTAGTTTCTGAACTGAATTCGTCAATAGCCAAATCAAACCGACTTGGCTATTTCCAAACACCTGCAACTACTTAAGCAATTTGGCAGCATCCACCAACTGCACTTCATGCATCATATTCAAATACGCATCGAAGTAAGGCTTATGAGAAGAGCCAACCACAGTTAACACTTTCGCGCCGGGTTGATTGCCAAATGCACTGCGAATATTCGCCACCATACGCAAATTGCGAGTCTCCCACCAAGCGACGTATTGGCGACCATAAAGCTCCGGCGTTGCATGTTTAATGCCACCACCAAAATCGGCAGCAATAAAGGCGCGCACTTTGATTGGATCATTATAGAAGCGATATAAATTCATCACACCTTGTGCAGAATCCAACTTCGCTTCTAATGCGAGCGACTCTTTTTTCTCCGGGATATTGATTTTGCTCCACATATCTTGCAAGGCATCGCCATACTTAGGCCCTGCCTTGTCGGTAATATCGTCCGCAGTATGATCGTCGGTTGCGTACACGCGTTCCAAACCTAGTCGCGCCGCCAACACCGCTGCTAGCTCATAGTTCTCATTGTATTTAGGCACTTCACGATTTAAGAATTTCAACATGCTTTCAGGAATACCATCCGCCACCTTACGTTCGCTAACATCCAGTCGCAACCATTGCACCAAGGCTGAAGCACGATCATTCGCTGCCAAAAACACCGCTACTAATCGACGTCGCTCCGAAGCGCTAACTGTTGCCTTGGTTGGCTTTCTCCACAATGTGAGTGTCGTTTGAATTTCAAGTAAGGCGTCCTGCAAACTGAGGCCTAAGGCTTTTTGTACTGGCGCAGGGTCCCAACAATAATCCTTGAAGACATCAGGATGCGTAACCGCATTAGCGCGCACAAATTCGCACTGCTCGCCAGATAAAGCTTCAATCGTGATGATATCGGGCTTAAATTGCGCCAATCGATCGAGCAAACCCGATAGATGCGCCGGATTCAATTTATTGCCATAGGCGCTCAAATGCGGTGATCCCAACACCAAGACTTGAGTCGCCGGACCGTGTACCTCTTTTTTCCATGAACGCGGATCAAAGTCCGCCGTATCTACCGTTTGTGCTTGTACAGCATTATGAAAAAAGCTGGCGCAGCACGCCAAAGCCAACAAGGTTTTTTTCATCGTTCGTCCCCTTCAGTGATTAAAGTGAGATTAGCTTACCAAGCGCGGTAGATGGGTGACATGGAAGAGCGATAGATTACAAAAACGCGGGAATACGCTGCATAGTTTGAGGAATGAGTGGCAACGAATATTAGACGCCACTTTGATACGAGGCACGAAGCGCATCCCCAACGCCATGCTGAGGATGCGGTGATTTCATTTAAAACTTATATTCGTAAGTCATACTGAAATTACGTGCGGTCGGTACGGCGCGCCCTGATTGGCTTCTGGCGTTACCTACACTGGCGTAGGTGAAGGAATCGTAGGCTTTACCGCCTAAGAGATTGTTCAATGCAAAGCGCAATTGACTTTGTTTGTCGAATTTCCATAAGGCGTAGATATCGACGTTCTTAGGTGTCTTCAAGTATTGGCGCTCAGTCAAACTAATTTGCTGCCAATGTGAGTCTTGAATTTTGGCACTAACACCAGCCGTGAGAGGAATATCTTTAGCACGGTAATTCGCACCAAAAGTCACGACGTATTGATACGGCGTTAGTGAGTTATACGGTGTCGCTAAGTCTTTGACATTCGACCAGAAGTGAGAATAGCTGGCAGAAAAATCCATGTCAGGCGCATTATCCATCCAACGTTTTAATGGAAATTGTGTGGAAAGCTCTAAACTTTGACTTTGTGCAGTGCCTGCATTCACAAATCGTTTCCAATACGCGTTGTCGGCTTCAAACACCACTTCACGATGAATATCCTTGATCGCCTGTGCTTTAGCGCGAATCGCGTAATTGAGGCCATCTTTGCCGTTATGTTCAAACGCAGCATCTAAACTCCATGAAAGCTCAGGACGCAAGTTAGGGTTACCGACAATGTTCGGGCTTTCGATAGAATTATTGATGACATAAATTTTCGGCATCAAGAGTTGCGTGCCTTCTGGCGCCTTAAAGGTGCGCGATACACCGAGACGTATCCGTTCTGTGTTTTGCGGATTGAGCTGCCACATAGTTTGGATCACTGGGCTCAACACACTCGCGCGATTAGAGACTTTATCGCCATCGTTATTTTCGGTACGTATGCCTTGCGATTCCCAACGCAGGCCGAGAGAAACAGAAGAATTTTTCTTAAATTTCCAATCGTCTTGTACAAAGAATGCTGCATTATCCATGACGGAACTCGCATTATGTGGACGATAATCGGAAGGCTGATTGGTAGGGAATTGATCGTTTTGATTGTTATCGACATCGACGTTCGCACGCCAGCCCGACCAGCCCACCACCAAATCATGCTCAGCATTAGTTGGAATATTTAATTTGCCATTGGTAATGCCGACCATCACGTGCACATCGGTGTTCATATCGCGAGTGAACTTAAGTGTGCCATCGGGTTGGTAGTTTTGTGAATGTGAACGTGCAATAAAGCTCTGTGATTGAAAGCCCGCCGTGACATCAACACCGATTTGATTATCGAGACTAGTGACAGCCTTAAGCGTGCTGCCAAAATTGGTACCTTGATTGCGGTCTTTGGAAGTCGCTTTACCGATTTCAAATACGCGGCCTGACAGATTATTGAACTGACTGGTGCTTTCTGAGTTAAAGCGATTATGGGCAACGATAGAGGTCGAGGTGAAGTTGATATTCGAATCGGTTTTGTATTGAATGCGCGGAGAAATACGCAAAGATTCATCGCTGCGTTTGCTGTTCGTTACGTTTTGAAATTGGCTCTTAGTCCCTAATAACACATTTTCATTCACATAATTGGTGGTCGAATCGTCTGATTGACCAGCGCTAATACGATCTTTGGATAAGCTAACGCTGACAGTATGTGAGAGATTGCCGTTTTTATCGGAATGAAACCAATCGACGCTACCATTGTTTTGGAACATATGGCCGATACTGGCCTTGATACTGTGCTGCTTGTTGGACGCCGCTTTTTTGAGAATAATATTGATGGTACCGGCCATCGCTTGCGTACTAAATTGCGCATTCGCTCCGCGATAAATCTCTACGCGATCAATCATATTCAGCGGAATATCTTCCACGGTAATCCCGCGCGGTGCTTCGCCATCAATCAAAATTTGGGTATAACCTGCCGCCATGCCTAACAGGTGCAATTTGTTATTCGTCACTTGGACGCCAGGCACACGTTTCATCGCTTCGACAATATTATTGTCACCAAAACGCGTGAGTTCAGCATTGCTCACGATAGAGCGCGAGGCTGTTTCGGTACGCGCAAATTCTTCTTGAGATTTGCCTTGAATTTCAACGCGCTGCGTTTGTGCTTGCGCTTGTGCTTGGGTCTGCACCTTGGTGTCACTAGCCTGCTGCGCATGCGCAGAGACAGCTATGACGTTGCAGAGAATAAGAGTGATGACTGAACTTTTTGGTATTTGCATGATTGCCTCAAAAGAAAAAAACGGTACTAGCTGCTGTGTAGCTATTAGCTACGTGTTGACGGCTCGCACTGTATCGAATTTGTCTTTTTGTTTTAAGCGACATGCGACGAAACGACAAAAACCGACCCTGAAAAAACAAATTACCGTGTCGAATTAATTTCAAAGAAGTGAAAAATCAATATTGAAAACGTATTTTCAAGCCAGTTTTTTGCGCAGGGGAAAATTCAAAAGTATCGCTAAACACTCACGCCCTAGTATCAATAACTAAGATAAAAACTAAGTCGCTCAAAAGTAGACGATTAAGATGGCAGAGCGGGGGGATGAATGGCATTGCCTGCACTGGCTTTACCCATAAGCCATCAGAAAAACGACAGTAAAGAACGCTATTAAGTCCGTGATCGTGATCGCTTCGTTGACGACAACACCTCGCGTAAGAGCAAACTACTCGCCATGATTTCGTCTTCATTCAACGAAGAAAATCCCAACAATAAACCAGGTGAATATGCGGGACTCACATACTCCGCTCTTGGCGACAGGAAAAACGACAAGGGTCGCAATTCCAAACCCGCAGCCGCGCCAGCTTGCACCACAGCAGTCTCAGAGCGACGCTTCCTAAAATGCACAGCGAGGTCCAGCCCACCATCAGCGTGGCCACAATCTAGCTCGTCTGCGAGATAAGTCTGAATAGCGTCCAATAGTGTCGCTTGCCGTTGGACGTATAACTTGCGCGTACGTTTGATGTGTCGACCAAAGTGTCCTTCGCTAATGAAGTCGGCCAATACCAACTGCGGCACAATCGCGGTATGTCGATCAAGCATCGATTTGGCTTGAATAACATGAGCCACTAATTCTGTTGGCACGACCATGTAACCAAGGCGCAAACCTGGAAACAAGACTTTCGACATGGTGCCGACATAAACCACATTGCCATTGCTATCTAGGCTTTGCAGCGAAGCGATAGGTGCGCCTTTATACCGGTATTCGCTGTCATAATCGTCTTCTACAATCCATGCCGAATGCGCTTTAGCCCACGCCAATAAATCTAAGCGCCGTTGCAGACTCATGGTCATGCCCAAGGGAAGATGGCGCGATGGCGTGACGCAGACGACTTTTGCATGCGGATAATGTCGTGCCGCAAAATCGACATCGAATCCCTCTTGATCGACAGGTATATGACACACCTCAGCTTGTGCCGCATAAAGAGCAGAGATCGCGCCGCGATAACCTGGCGATTCCACCCATGCACGCTCCCCGGGATCGAGCAAGGTGCTAGCTAATAAATATAAGGCTTGTTGTGAACCCGAGGTAATGATGATTTGCTCTGTCTGGCAATCCACCCCTCTCGACGTTTTTAAATACACCGCAAGCAACTCGCGCAGGCGAGCATCTCCTGCGGGATCACTATAGCCAAGTTTGTTCTCATGATGACGCCAGCGACGTGCTTCCAAGCGCGACCACACATCAAATGGAAACACATCTAAACCGGGCATACTCACTCTAAAGGCGCGCGACTTGTCGTGATGCACTGGTGCCGGACTGGCAAATTCTAGGAATTGTCGTCCTCGCTTAGATAAGGTTGGCGCGATTGGCGTCGTTGCTGTGGTTGGCGTAATTGATTTCGTTGATTTTGTATGCACCAGTGCTCGCTTCGCGGGAGGCTGAGGTAAATCAACATTGACATAAGTGCCTTTGCCGACTGTTCCCGATAGATAGCCTTCTGCTAGCAATAATTCATACGCGTTCAACACCGTTTGTCGGGAGATAGCCAAATGCTGACAAAACTCTCGGCTAGGCGGTAGCTGCATTCCGGCTGGCAGCGCGCCGCTCAAGATCGCCTGTTTGATTGCGACGTACAGTTGCCGAAACAATGGCGTATCTGCATTGCGCATGAGCCGTAAGGAGGTCAAAAATAAAGAAATATGCATCGAGTACGGTTCACGTTATCGGTATTATCAAAAAATTGGTAGCTCAATATTAGCTCTAATTGGCACTTTTAAAAAGCCAATCATATACCTACAATTTCTTGCATTCACACCACAAAGCGACTCCATGCAAACTATTCACTACCGACTCGACGCGAGCATAACGCCAACCCAGCTTGCTGATATTTTTCAACGTGCTGACTTAAAACGTCCAACCGAAGATCTGGCAAGAATGGCGCAGATGCTGGAGCATGCCAGCTTATTGATCACGGCTTGGGACGATGACAAATTAATTGGCGTTGCGCGCTCTCTCAGCGACTTCTGTTTTTGTTGCTACTTATCCGACCTCGCGGTCGATCAAGACTATCAGCACAAAGGTATAGGGAAGCAATTAATTCATTTAACGCGAGAAAGTATCGGTGCGAAGACGACGCTCCTGCTACTCTCCGTCCCAAGCGCCATGACTTACTACCCCAAAGTGGGTTTTACAGCCGTGGCAAATGGATGGACGATACAACGCACACAGTAGCAGTCCACACACAAAAACAGGCTTTTTGTATTTCTCTTATGGCGAGTAAATCGAATCATGTACACCCCAAAACATTTTGAAGTCAGCGATCACGACAGCTTATTTCAACTGATGCAAAATTATCCTCTGGGAACTTTGATCACAATCGAAGAGGACGGCATTAACGCTAACCATATTCCGTTTGAAATCGTCACGCCGAATGCAGAAGCACCGTTTGGCATGCTACGCGGGCATGTTGCGCGCGCCAATCCGGTCTGGAAAAATCTGAATGGTTTGCAGCACGAAGCCTTGATCGTGTTCCAAGGACCGCAAGCTTATATCACGCCAGCCTGGTACGTGGAAAAACAGCTCAGCGGCAAAGTCGTTCCCACTTATAACTTCGCGGTGGTGCATGCCTATGGTCGATTGCAAATCAAAGACGATGCACAATGGCTGCGCCAGCATCTAGAACACCTCACTGATCAACAAGAACGCCAACAAACCACCGCTTGGAAAGTAGATGATGCGCCCCATGATTATGTTCAAAAACTAATGAGCGCTATCGTTGGTATAGAGATCCCACTGACACGCTTAAGTGGTAAGTGGAAGACAAGTCAAAACAGATCGCAACAAGATCGCATCAATATAGCGGCAGGCTTACGATCTGGCCAAGATGCAACGGCACATGGCATGGCTGAGCTAGTTGCTCAACATTACCGCTAAACTAGACGGCACGTGCATAGCTACTACGAATATAGTAAACCGTTTTTACGCCTGTCACCCAATCCTAGATGAGCCACTAAATTAAGGATACTGCCATGGAAAGTTCTAGCGTCGTTAATCAGTGCTAGATCTTTTTCCACTGATAAATTTGCGCGTTAGATGTACAATTCATTATCAGCGTGAAAATCAACTAGGTCGCCAATTTAATTCTCTCCCAAATATGCAAACACTCAGACTATTTCTTCTCGGCGGCCTTTGTTCTTTTTATCTCAGTTCTTATGCTGAAGAAACAAAGTTTCACATTCGTGATTTTCAGATTCCGCAATCAGAAGAAACTAGCACTTTGCAAGAAAAGGCACGACGACGCATGTTGGTTTTTGAAGGTATCGCTCAAGACTTACCGTGGTCAGGGAAAGCAATTAACGACGCTGCGATCATTTTTCAACATACCAACACAGAAAATGAGCCAGATGATGGCGAATCTTATCGTTCACAAGAAATACATTTACTCACGTTCTTCTTGCTTATAGAACAGAGGCGACTCATTAATGAGCCAATGACCGCATTATTGGGCCCTTATCGCTACTGCCGCGCGATGGGACTTCCAAAAGAGCTCGATGTTGATTGGGTAGAAGATCCAATGACCAAGCATCAAGTGATTGCGCCGAACACAATCAGCGATTACGAACGGATGAAACGTGGTTTTCCCTTTCCATTACTAGCGGTTTATCAACGCAAAAACGAAAATCAACTTCTTCTTGAAAATCGAACGACAAAACGAGATACAGAAATAGCGCAGCTTTATCTCGCCGATCAACAAACTCGCAGCTTGTTCAAAAAGGACGAGATGATTTTTAATCGTTACATTGAACGTGTCGGTGACGCGCAACGTCGCGCACGCTTATACGAAATGATTGCAGAAGATGTACTGTGGGATGCAAAAACATTGCATGAGGCAGCCCTACTTCTCGATAACACCGCAAGTATCGTTCGAAAAAAAGCTAAGCTCATTTATCAACTACAAGAAAATCATTTGCTCGCATTTTTCCTGGCACGCCAAGCATATCTCAAAGGTAAGATTGATGCAGCCTCAACGATTGTTACCAGCTTTAATAACTATGTCAAAGCAAGTCAAATGCCGACTAGCTTTCAAATAGAACTCATCTCCAGCAACCCGGTGACAATTTGCAAGACATTACCACCAGTCAGCGTTGAACAATGGGGGAAATATGAATTTCCGTTTGCCATAGGGCGTGTGATCAAGCCGCTTTGCGAGCGAAATACAAATTTAGAAGAACTACCTAGCTCTACAAAACAGACCCTCGGTAGTAAACCTTAAGGGCTTTTTTCATCAATATGCGACTACCGAATAAGCACATTATTTCTGAAAGAACGGCGCGATTCATTGCTATCATGCGTGACATTTCATCTCGCGGATTTTTGGTGAAACGGATTAGGCTAAGCAATATTGTATGCGCCTAACTATTTGAAGATAGTAGGGTTCCGCTTAGGGCTCACCAAGTTTGTGACGTTAACTAAGGAAGAAAATTTTGCTGAATATCGAAGTCGCATTAGTAAACGCATTTACGGCCAATGGAAAAGGCGGAAACCCCGCTGGCGTTGTCTTTAATGCTGATCAATTATCGGATGCGCAAAAACTAAAAATTGCGCAAGCAGTTGGATACTCAGAAACGGCCTTTGTTTCTCAAGATGATGAAGCTGATTTTAAGGTCTCATTCTTTACCACAACAGCTGAAGTCGATTTTTGTGGACACGCGACGCTTGCTACTTTTTCCACCATGTACCAAAAGGGATTGATTACCGCCGGCTCTTATGTGCAACGCACGAAAGCTGGATTGCTATCCGTGCTCATCGAGCCAAATGGCAAGGTAGTCATGGATCAGCAATTACCTCAAAAAATAGATTGCTTTTCATACCAAGCAATTTCAAGTGTGATTGGTATTGAAAGTCGCATACTAGAATGCACACGCTTACCAATTGAAGTTATTTCAACCGGACTTCCTGATGTGATGATCCCGGTTCCTAGTGGATATTTGGATACAATTAAGCCCGATGATGAACTGATCGCAGACTTTTGCAAAAAGCATCAAGTGATTGGCTTTCATGTTTTTGAACTTTGCGAGCAGGGAAGTAAGTTCACCGCAAGTTGTCGTAACTTTGCGCCATTATTTGGGATCTCCGAAGAATCCGCTACCGGTAGCGCCAGCGGTGCTTTAGCCTGTTATCTCACAGAGCATCTCGCTTTGGGGAATGATTATGTTTTTGAACAAGGCAGGGCAATGAATTGCAAGTCGATCATTACCGCATCCGTTAAGACGGATAATTCAAAGATAATTGATGTAAAAGTGGGCGGCTTTACAAGTAGCATTGGTACTATGCTTATTGCTTTATAGAG
>Ga0075160_10002103_pt1 | contig 11951 bp, 10 predicted proteins | sample JI91814C2DNA_FD_70969 | JGI IMG/M metagenome (GOLD analysis project Ga0075160, IMG submission 70969) | Wastewater effluent complex algal communities from Wisconsin, to seasonally profile nutrient transformation and Carbon sequestration -... | ecosystem: Engineered > WWTP > Effluent > Algae...
AAGCAGAAAAGAATCCATACATTGGTAACATGGACTTCTTGTTCATGAACAACGTTCAGCGAACATGGGACGATGAAGCCAAAGCTCCCGTAACTCCGATGCAAGGCTCGGTCCCTCGTTTAACGCACATGCTTTTCCAAGGGATGTTCTTTATTATCACCCCTGCTTTGATCTGCGGAGCTTTTGCAGAACGAATGAAGTTTACTGCAATGGTTCTGTTCTCAATACTGTGGGGGACGTTCATATATTGTCCCCTCGCGCATTGGGTCTGGGGCGAAGGCATACTCTTTTTTGGCAAAGGACTAGTTGGTGGCGCTCTCGACTTCGCGGGAGGAACCGTCGTGCATATCAGTTCTGGTGTAGCTGCATTGGTATGTGCCATTGTCTTAGGACCCCGACTCGGATTCGGCCGTGAGCCAATGCCTCCGCACAACCTGACCTATACAGCCTTAGGCGCTGGCCTACTCTGGGTAGGTTGGTTCGGCTTTAACGCTGGTAGCGAATTGGCCTCTGACGAAGTGACATCCAGCGCGTTTGCAGCAACTCATTTCTCCGCTGCCGCTGGAGCTTTAGCTTGGGTTTGTATTGAATGGTTTGGCCGAGGAAAACCGACCGTATTGGGAGCAAGTTCAGGACTCGTAGCTGGCTTGGTGTGTATCACGCCCGCTGCTGGCCATGTGAACCCAATGCCGGCCATTGTGATGGGAATTCTGGCTGGTGTAGTTTGCTACTTCGCCTGCAGTACCCTGAAACGCACTTTCAAGTACGACGATGCCCTTGACGCCTTCGGTATCCATGGCGTAGGTGGAACTCTAGGAGCTATTTTGACCGGGATCTTTGCGACCCGAGCCTGCTGGGACATCGGCAAGGGAAGTCCACTTGGACTGCTCGAAGGTGGAACTGTTTTGACTGGGCAAGTAGTAGCAACGTTGATCACCTGGGGCTTTTCCATTGTTGGTACGTGGCTCATCCTGAAAGTTGTCGATTTGACGATTGGGCTTCGCGTTTCTGCAAACGAAGAACGCCAAGGCCTGGATGTGACTCAACATGGAGAAGAAGGTTATATCTTCCTGTAATCGAAAGAATTTATGGTCCTAGTTCATGCAGTAGATCGTCCCGAAGTACCCGCGCTTTCCATGCCGGACCGCTTCAAAACAGAAGTCGTGTACTTCATGACTCCGCCTGATGAACTAGGGATCAACCAAGCCCCTGCCAATCACTATTGGATCAGTCTTGATAGCGCGCGGCAGTGGCTAGACGATTATGTGATCGAAGTGGTTTCTCCGTTGGCCGCTGATGCCAAAGCTGAGATGGAACTTACCGACTACCAAGAAACTTGGCTGGAATGGTTGCTCGAACATCAAGTCGACCACATTCGCATCGAGTAGTTGAAAGCCGTGATTCGCGTGTCAGATAGAAAATCTACGACGAGAATGAGAAGAACAGATCGAAGGGTGCCGTCGCTCTGGAATGCACCCACAAAAAAAGACCATAGCTGAGCAATTCCATCGCTCCTCTATGGTCTTGTATGAGAGATGCAACCGCTGCAACGGTCCATCTCCGCCCCAATCCGTGGTACAGTCTTTATCGGATTGAGGCGAAGTACTTCTTTGATTCGATTCGCAAATTCCACTCTTGTGGTCTCGTGCGACTCGAGTAGGGGCAGGTCATTCGGATGAGGCAAACTTTACCGCCTCAGCCTCGCCCCCCAAGCGATTACTTGATTTCGATTTCGTTCTTGAAGGCAGCCATTGGAAGCACTGGGGCTTGCGTTTGGGCTTGAGTTGCAGCATCACAAGGTGCATCGCAACTCTTGCATTCCGTTGCTTTCCCTCGATGTGCCCCCAAACCATGACCGAAAGCTGGAGTTCCGCATGCACCAGTTGCACACCCCGCCATACCGTAGCCAGTATTGCCGCAAGCTCCGGTCGCGCAGCCGTTGGTGCCACATCCTAAACCATTGATGCAGTGAGCGTTAGCACAAGCACCCGACAATGGTCGACGGCAGCACATTCCACCTGGGCAGGGTGAAAACAGAAGTTGATCTCGGGCCATTTCTTCACGAGCTCGTTGAGCTGGGTAAGTCGCCCAAATTTGGTAGCTAAATGGCGAACTCGTATACTGGTTCATGGTAGGCCTTGGGCAACGATTGTGCCCAAAAACTACTTGAGCTGAGGCGCAGCTCAAATCTCCAACCCCAGGTACAGCTTGAACGCTGGGAACCATGCTTTCGATCTCAGCCTGAGCGTCGATGGGAGCCGACAGAGCTGGATCAGGTGATGGAACCTGAGCTACATGTACAGGGGAGTGGGTATTGGAAGCGCGAGTTCCAGGACCATCGGCAAAGATGGTAGACGCGCAACAAAAGAGACATCCTAGCATAAATGCGGATGTTAGCTTCATCGTTCGATCCCTCCTGAATCGCACAATCCGAATTACAATCCATGTCAACTGCAAGAAAGCGAAGCGAGCGGGAAGCGTACCCCTATGAACGTGGTAACTTAACCACTTTTACCGCAAGGCCGGTGTTGCGGCGGGAGTTCCCGTTGCTCGCTTACCATAATCATGACACCAGAAATGAAAGTGGCAACTTTTTGATTCGCCAATTTTCTTTTTTCTACAAGCCCCACTGCGCGTCATAACAGTCTGGCAAAATGATCCGAATCGATGCAGTGTAGGCAATGTAGGGTGTGTGCAGCAAGTCACCCACGCGCGACTATGCCTCTTAACGAATATCCAAACCTGAACCGATTGAATCTCTTGTGAAAATTGACTTGCGCAACACACCGTGGGCAAACCTCACCGGCGAAATGACAAGCGCATCATACGTCGCGCTCAGCAACTCACCCACACAGCAACTCACTCAACAAACTGCTTTGAGTAACCGCTGTCGTATCGTATAGAGTCGAGTTTGCTCGGTGACTTTCGAGCCATTCGTTTCTGTCACGTAGAAGACGTCCACAACTTGATCGAGATGCGTACTAATTTTTGCGAAATGCAAAACCAGTTCCATCTGCAATAGAACGCCGGCAATATCGTAGAGTAGCCCTAAACGGTCGTATGCGAAAACGGTGATAACCGTGTAGCCATCCGACGTATTGTTATCGAATCGCACTTGCGTAGGTTGGACATTAACCTTCGCAGTGGCATCTTTCCCAACAGGTTTCCATACTTTGCGAAAAACGGGAGTTGCCGGGGCTTTGGGATCAAAGGTCTTTTCCAGTTTTCGACACACTTCCTCCAAGCGATGTTCGGGTGGAGCCCCTTGAAAATCTGGGTCCTGAACAAAGAAGCGGTCCCATGCAATATCGCCAGGTTGCGTGTGAATTTCGGCTTCCAGAATTTGCAATCCCATCCCCGAAAGTACACCCGTGATTCGATAAAACACCCCCAGCGTTTTAGACCCTTGCTTTACAGCCACGGAGTATTCCGTCGCATCTTGTTGAGGAACGTAACGAGCCCAAGCCAAAGCGGGCTGTTCTTCCAATTCACGCAAGTGATTCAGTTCGTGCGCGATATGCGAGGGAGGGTTTCGCAACAAATACGAGACGGGCAATGCGGCGACATTCTCCGTCCACCATGCTTGATCGCTTTGAGGTGGCACCAGCGCCATCACTTGCGTCCGTCGATCTTTCAAAGCATTTTGAAAACGGTCATCGGTCTTTTCATCTTGGAACTGCGATTCGGTTTGCTGGTAGAGTTGCGTGATCAGATCCAACTTCCATTGGTTCAGAACTTCAGGCCCCACAGAAGCGAGATCCGCACATGTCAAAACGAACAACATCTGCAAAGCTTCACTCGACCCAACCTCCGCAGCAAAACGAACAATGGTGTCCTGACTGCTCAAGTCATAACGGAACGCGGTGTGCGTCATGATCAAATGTTTGTGCACCAAAAAGGCGACCATTTCGCGCTCACTATCTTCCAAGTTGAGCCGATGGGCGGTCTCTTCCGCGATCACTTTTCCAACTTCGCTGTGATCTTCGGGAAAGCCTTTGCCTAAATCGTGCAACAACAGCGCCAGATGCAAGAGATCTTTGCGTTTGATCTTTTGGTAGATCTTGCCTACTAAATGTTCGCTGCGTTCAAACTCCGTTGCGCACTCGACGGCGCGAATGCAATGTGCATCAACGGTGTATTTGTGGTACTCATTGAATTGAAGCAAACAGCGGGCGTGCCGAAAGCCGGGAACAAGTTGCTCGAGCACACGCAATTCATGGAGACGACGCAGCAGTTTGCCTAGGCGGCCTGGCCGAGATAACAACGACTTAAAACGTTGAATGGATTCTTCGCCCAACTCACTTTGCGGGCGGCCAATCATCGCGGAACGAATAGCCCGCCAGGTCTCGTGCTCAATAGGGCGGCGATAACGATTTGCGAGATCCATCAACTCGAGAACGGCCGAGGGTTCTTGCAAATGCTTGATGCCCTCTTTGGTTGCCCAAATGTAGCGAGGCCCTAAGCGATAGTCTTTCGCGATCGGAATACCAATCGCCTTGCCAATCCATTTGACCATCGACGATCGCACCCGAGAATTCGACACAAAATGCGTGGTCGTATAATAGATCTCGCTGCTATGACGAAAGTACTCTTGCATGAATTGCTCCACGGGCAGAACACCTTCTTCCCCTTTGCAACCATACCAAGGCGCGAGCTTCAATTGCCAATTTCGATCAAGTTGATCTTGTGACTTACCCGTCTCGAAATGAAGTTGGTTTCGCACTCTCAAGTAGAAGTGATAACCATTGCGAATCACTCGTGCATCTTCATTCGACAACAAGCCCATTTCTTTGAGTTGCTCGGGATCGCTGATACCATGCCGAGCGAAGGCAACCCAACGCAACAAATGAATATCGCGCAGACCTCCGCGCGAGCGTTTGATGTTTGGCTGCAATAAGAAAACGGTCTCGCCGAACTTTTGCTGCTCATCGCGTCGAGCTTGCTCGACGGAATCGATCAATTTGAAACAGCGTCTCAACGTGCCAGTGCGGAAGCCTTCAAAGAAACGCTTAAACAGTTCGTGGCCGCCGATCAGAAATCGGCTCTCGGCCAACGAAGTAAAGATTTGAGCGTCTTTCCAGGCTAGGCTGCAAGCTTGCGCGGGTGTACGCACCGAGAAGCCAAGCGTGAATCCCGCATCGACGAGATACTGCGATAACATCCGTGCCAACGGAACGACGGCCTGCGACTGACTAGGCGCATGCAAGAGCATCAAATCGAGGTCAGAGTATGGCGATAAATCGCGTCGCCCATAGCCACCATGGGGAATCAACGCAATCTCGTCAACACATCCCCCCAGCTTCAACTCTTCCAGGGAGTGTGTAAATATGCCCGACACAATCCCATCCACCAAATCGGTTAGACGGGTGCACACTTGAATGCCAGGCGAGCCAGCGTCATGTTGCGCTCGCAACTTGACGCGGCCTTCACTGAGCTTCTGCCGCGCATCGAGTACGACTGCAGGCAGCGATGGACGACTTTGCATGGAATAATCGCTTCCGAATGAGAGAGGAGGTAAGCGCTATCCCTAGACCTTAGATGGCTTCCTCACCCGTTTCGCCGGTACGGATACGAACCGAGTTTTCCAAGTTGGTGACGAAGATCTTACCGTCGCCAATTTGCCCCGTCTGAGCAGTTTGCAAAATGGTATCGATCACCGTCTGCTCATTGGCATCGGTGCATACCACTTCAATTTTCACTTTGGGAACAAAATCGACTGCATACTCTGTGCCGCGATAGATCTCGGTGTGACCTTTTTGACGACCATAGCCGCGAACTTCACTGACAGTCATGCCGTGAATACCGCGTTCTGTGAGCGCATTCTTTACATCTTCTAGTTTGAAGTGCCGAACGATTGCTTCAATTTTTTTCATATTGGTTTTCCCTCGGAGAGATGTGCAGAGAATACGCTTTTCACCCTTCAGAAGCAATTCCACGTTGCCAAGGTTCTCGACTTCAGTTCGGTCTGAAATCGACTCCTGCTTGCTCCCTAGTGCCTAAGGGTTGGCAAGTCGTAGAGCTTACTTCCGAAGCAGGGGGGCCAAGGAATACATCCTTCTATTTTCGCCGCGTACCGTTTTTCTCTCCGCTAACGGTACTTCAAATTTACCTTATCTTGTGGCTGCAACATAGCCCTATGTGGTGGGGCGATGCCAAGGAACGTCACTCTCTCCAACCAATTGGTTGGCGCGACGAGCCATAACAAATAATAGGTCACTCAGGCGGTTCAGGTACACGATTACGGTGGAACAATCGGCGACTCCCTCATGGGATGCCAAAGACACCACTTCGCGCTCCGCTCGCCGGCAGACCGTCCGCCCCAAATGCAGCATCGCCGCAGCCACACTCCCCCCTGGCAATATAAATTGTTTTAATGGTGGTAGCGATTCTTCCAGCTGGTCAATCCACTTTTCGAGCTTTTCGATATCGATTTTCCCCAAAAATCGAACTCCATTGGCGTCGGGATCAGGTGTGGATAATTCCGCCCCAATACTGAACAAATCCACCTGAATTTTCTCCAAAATGGGATTCAGATCGTCTGGAACACCCGAAGCCCGCAACGTCCCCAGGACCGCGTTCAGTTCGTCAACGGTGCCGTACGCACAAATTCGAGGATCCGCCTTGCTGACGCGTGGCCCAGCAAATAAGCCTGTCATCCCCGCATCACCTGTCTTGGTATAGATCTTCATGGAACGGCTTTCCTGATTTTCTGCTTTCCTGACTCCGTGGGAACTTCGATCCGCACCCACGATCCTATTTGCGATTCAGTCGCACACCCCGCCGACTGCTTAAACGTTGACAGAAGTATTCCAGCTTGGCTAGTCCTGATCGTTTAGCGACTATCCTGCCAACCATCCCGCATCGCTGAACGTCACCACCACTCATCCATACCTCTCTTGGATTTGGCGATGAAGATCAAGTGTTGTGTTGTACGACTTGTATCAAACGCTGACAAATCCACCGATCCATCCAGCGACGATGCGGAATGACACTCGCCATCTTCAAATCTCTATGGGCCTGGCGAGCGTCGCGTTCCCTTCGATCGATGAACCCCAAATGACCGCCATGATTCATCGCAAACATCTGCCCCGGTGCGTTTTTTAACCAAGCACCCTTAGGTGACAAACCTTGATAACTGGCGAAAGGAACAATGGGATCATCTTTCGCCACCAAGAGATCACAAGGAATGTTAATGAAATCCAAAAACGATTTGCTACTGGAACGTTGATAATAATCGGCCGCAGACGCGAAGCCTGCCAGAGGTGCTGTATAGGCGTCATCAAATTCACGAATCGTCTTCAAAACACGCTGTTCGCCAACTCGCGCAGCTTGGGCACGCCATGGTTCCCACAGATCCAACTTAGTACGCAGTTGTCGCTGCAACATCTTCATGAAATAGGCGGTATAAATTCGCCCCGTTCCTTGCTCCATCATGTCCGCAGCCAGTGACAAATCGATGGGCGGGCTAACAGAAATCGCGTAACTCAACGGAATAGAACTGGCAGCTTGCGAGTAGTCACCGCGTCCCAACTCGCCCAAGAACTTGAGGACCAAGTTGCCTCCCAAGGAGAAACCCACCAAGGCTAAACTTTGCTGCTTGTAATGTGTGTTGATAAAACTCAACGCCGCATAAACATCTTGAGTGAGACCAGCATGCGGTGGCTTATGCGCCCACGTCTCCCCTGCTCCACACCCGCGCATATCCATTCTAAAGACGCGCCACCCCGCCCGAACCAAACCTTGCCCAATTCGGACAACATAACCGCTCCGATGGCTACCTGCTAAGCCATGAATCAACAGTACAGCCGGTGAATCTGAAGTCGTTGATTGCGACACAGGGACGTCTTCGTGAAGTGCCAAGGCTTCTCCATCGGCGGTTGGCACACGGTGAACAAGAGTCCCCGCACTGACTCGTTCCTCATCCCCGCGAGCCCCCAGAAAAGTTTGCAAATGTCGATTTCGCAGCCACCACGGAGGCCGAAATTCATCCATCATGGCTGTTTCAACTCCCCCATTTCGATTAATCTTTGGAGCTAACGAATTTGAGCATTTTAACCAATCCTTTTTGAATCGAAACCAGATCGCCATGTCTTTGCTTGTTGTTGGCTCCGTAGCGTTTGATTCCATTCACACCCCAACCGCTGAACGCGAGCGAGTGCTCGGGGGATCAGCCGTCTATTTCTCGTATGCCGCGAGCTTCTTTACGCCTGTTCGCTTGGTAGGCGTAGTTGGCGAAGACTGGCCTCAAGAAGCCACTCAAATGCTCAAGTCACGCAACATTGATACCAGTGGCTTGCAGGTAAAGCCAGGCGGAAAGACCTTTTTCTGGAAAGGTCGCTATATGCCAAACATGAATGATCGAGAAACCTTAGAAGTAGACTTAAACGTCTTCGGCGAATTCGATCCTGTGCTCCCCCAACCATTTGTCGACACCCCCTTCGTCTTTTTGGCAAACGCAGCACCAACCGTTCAAATGAAAGTGCTCAGCCAAACTAAGAACCCCAAAATCGTATTCGCTGACACCATGGATCTCTGGATCCGTACCCAGCATGCACCACTCTTGGAACTTTTCTCCAAAATCGATGGTCTTGTTCTCAACGATAGTGAAGCCAAGTTGTTGACCGAGGAAGAGAACTTGATTGCTGCCGGTCGCGCGATTCAACGCTTAGGTCCCAAGTATGTGGTTGTGAAGAAGGGCGAACATGGCGCCATCTTCTTCGAACCCGATGGCATCTCTGTTCTCCCCGCGTTCCCAACCTCTCGGGTCGTCGATCCAACCGGTGCCGGCGATAGCTTTGCTGGCGGCATGATGGGATACCTCGCTGCGGCAGGAAATACCGACCCACTAACACTTCGTCGCGCACTCGCCTATGGCACTCTTGTTGCCAGCTATAACGTGGAAGATTTCAGCTTGGATCGCATGAAGGAAATCGATCGATCCCATCTCGATCAACGTTTCCAACAATATCAAGCTATGCTTCAACTCTAAGCGTGTGTTGCGCAAACGTAGGGTGTGTGGAGCGATTCCTTCTTGTCGCCACACACCGCCCGAGCTGGCTACATTTCCTGTTGCACCTTCAAACGCCGAACATCCAAATCGCAAAACACACCGTGGAGTTGACACATCGATAGTGATTGCTGCTCAATTGCGCGACAGATCCTCGAAATTCCACCGTCGAAAATGTTGCGCCCTATCACGCCTAAACTGCGACACGTCAAACGCGCGGTGTGTTGCGCGAATGCCAACATTGGCCAATAAACCGCGTCAATAAGCGAAGGCGGTTAACGCTTGAAACTCTTAGCAAGAGAGCATTCGCTTCACACACCCTACTCCATCACGATGACCATCTGCTCGTCTTCCATGTCGAGAACCACGCGGCAATTTGCTGCCGACGGGTGATCGATCAGCCAGCGGGAAAGTGGAGCAACCACAGCTAGCTCGATCGCTTTTTGGAGCGGTCGGGCTCCTAACTCTGGATGAAAGCCTACGCGAGCAATCTTTTCTAGCACCCGATCGGTCCAATCCAAACGGATGTTGCGTCGCTGTAGTCCCTCGCGATCACTGAGCTCTGCCAGCTCCTTAGCGGCAATCGACGCAATCACTTCATAGCTAAGTGCCACAAATGGAATAACATGATCGAGGCGATTGAAGAACTCCGGCCGAAAGGATCGCTTGACCTCAGCCGCATAATCGACGTCCATCAGATCCCCAAACCCAAGCGAGCCACCTCGTCGTACTCCAATATTACTCGTCATGATAACCACACATGAACGAAAACTTGTCGTCAACCCGAAACGGTCTGTCAAACGCCCTTCATCCAAAAGACTCAACAGCACGTCAAACACATCAGGCGAAGCTTTCTCGATTTCATCCAATAGCAACACAGACAACGGCCGATTGCGTATTTGCTGCAACCAACTCGCGGGCTCTCCCTTCGAGTTCTGCATGAACATACTTCCGGCACCAGGATACGAATACTCGCTCATATCGACTCGAACCAATGGAGTTTTTTCCTGTTGGTATCCAAAGAGTGCTTTGGCAAGGGCTTTGGCAAGTTGTGTTTTCCCTACTCCTGTCGGTCCGCAAAAGAACATATTAGCGAAAGGGCGCCCAGGATCATTCAGCGAGGTCTTAATCCGACTAAAGACACTGGCAGCTGTCTCGCAAGCGCGCGGTTGTCCGATCACTTCTCGCATCAAACCTGCAACGATTTCAGTACGATTTAACGGCAACTCATCGCGCAACAGAACTTCAGGCAAACCATAGTGCCTTGAAAACTGCGTAACCGTTTCGTCAGCACTTAACTCGGTCTCGATAGTCGTCTTTCGAAACTGATCTACTAACTTTTCTGTAAAACGCACTGTTGCAGAAGGGGGCGATGTCGCGGACTGAAACTGCCGACAGAGACGCTGGATCGTGGCAGGAACTTCAGCCTGAACACTAAATTTTGTTTCGCGCAGACGATGCTCCAAAAGCCGTTGGAGCAACAATCGCTCCGAATTTGCAGGCCATTGCGGCATACGAAAAATGGGGAGAGCTTCCACTAAACCGGGAACCAATTGCTGAACAGCATCCAATTCGCTTGGACTACTCTCGATCACCACATTAAGCTGACCACTACGAATAAAAGGGGTGATGAAAGCGGCGACCGAATCGCGCGGTGAAGTGCCACCATACCGCACAAGATCTCGCAGATTATCCAGTACTAAAAAGCCTTCGATATTGGCTAACGCTTGTATCAATCGCTCAACGCGTTCTTGCCACTGTCCCAGATACATCATCCCCGAAATCAGTCGATGAATGCTGGTTCGCCAAAACTTGGGATAGAGTCGGCCACGTTGCAATTCATGGACCTTTTTCCGAGCTGCTCTGCGATCCGCCTCAATCTCGACTGCCACGGAAGCGATAAGGCTCGACTTCCCGCAGCCCGGTTCTCCCACGACAATACCTCCGCCAGTAGCCATAAACTCTCGGAGTTCACGTGTTGGCAAAGTAGCTCGCACATCGGGCGGCAAAAAGGGAACCAATTTTTTCTTGATAGGCTCTGCAATCTCTTCCAAAAATTCATGTCGTGGTTCGAGTTGTGCCGTGCCACGTTCCTTGGTCTTTACCGTTACCTTCACGACTTCACTAAACAACGGCGGCCACCAACGTTGCAATTTCTCAGGCGTCACGTTGGAAGCGCGATGCCGCACAGCCATTTCCAATTCAGGTGGGGGTGTATCCCCTGGTGTCGACCATTCAGTCCAAACATTTAGCTCGGGCAAATAACAGCTCTTTTGCCCATTGGCATGCTCGACACGAACATAACGCAATGGAATGGCCACAGGATTACCGACCAACACACGTCGCCCATCTACTTCGCGACAGGGTTGCACGGTAAAGATCTTGCTGAATACAACACCGTCCATCCAGTTGCGGAAAGTCGTAGAACCGACATCGATTTCCTTTTCGGCAATCAACTTGGCGAGCCGTTTCCTCGCGATAGCGGGTGTCGGTCCCAAAGATTGAAGCTGCGGCTTATACAACCATTGAGCCGTATAAATTCCGTTCGAGGAATAACTGAGCAAGGCTAATTGACCGACACTCATTCTGCTTCCTCCACGCCACAACGCTCAACCAGCAACCAATCGAGAACAACACGACGGTACATGTTATCCATTTGCGGATTTTCCATACCTAACGGCAATGAACAGCGCGGCTTCAATAAAAGCCCATCGCTATTGGTCAACTCCATTTCCCCCTGTACGGAAGGCCAACGTGCAACGCCTCGCAGTTCGGCTAAACCATTTTGTTCGAAGCTCTCGTAAATCGCATCGGGAGCTTGTATCACCTTTTCCAATTCGTCATCGCAGTTCGAGCTTCGTGCAGCCTCGTTTTTATTCAACTTGACCGCGCCAACTCGCAATAAATGACGCCCCTCGTCCGTCGCAAATAACCCTTCGAAGAT
>Ga0075160_10002104_pt1 | contig 11949 bp, 11 predicted proteins | sample JI91814C2DNA_FD_70969 | JGI IMG/M metagenome (GOLD analysis project Ga0075160, IMG submission 70969) | Wastewater effluent complex algal communities from Wisconsin, to seasonally profile nutrient transformation and Carbon sequestration -... | ecosystem: Engineered > WWTP > Effluent > Algae...
TGGGTCGACATGAGGGCCGGGATTGTAGGCAGCCCATTGAAAGGCTGCCGCCGCTACATTCCGGGCCATGGCCACCGCACCCAAGAAGCCCCGCCGCACAGCAGAGCGCATCCTCGAGGTGACGCTGGACCTGTTCAACCGCTTCGGCGAACCCAACGTCAGCACCACGCTGATCAGTGCCGAACTGAACATCAGCCCGGGCAACCTGTACTACCACTACCCGGCGAAAGACGAGCTCATCAATGCGCTCTTCGACCGGTATGAGAAGAGCCTGGGCGAGATCCTGCAGGCCGCCGACGGTGTGGAAAACGTGGAAGACGCCTGGCTCTTCTTCCACATGCTGTTCGAGCTGATCTGGAACTACCGCTTCCTGTACCGCGACCTGAACGACCTGCTCAGCAAGAACCGGCGGCTGGAAACGCACTTCCAGTTCGTGCTGAAGAACAAGCAGCGCGCCATGCACGCCCTGCTGGACGGCCTGGCGCGCAACGGCGCGGTGCGCATCACCGGCGCCGAGGCCGCGCCCACGGCCACCAGCATGGTGGTGGTGGTGACGTACTGGCTCAGCTTCGAATACGTGCGCGACCCGCGCCGGGCGCTGGAACCCGAAAGCGCCGCCGCCGCCATGGGCCGCGGCGGGTACCACGCGCTGTCGTTGCTGGCGCCGCACCTGGACGACGCATCCCGCGCCCACCTTCTGACGCTGGCCGCCGCCTACCTGGCGGGTTGATTACCGCAGCGTGCGGTTGAAGAGTGCCAGCGTACGGGCCCAGGCCTGGGCGGCAGCGGCATCAAAGCGTGGCGTGGTGTCGTTGTTGAAGCCGTGCTGCGTGCCGGGGTACTTGAAGGCCTCGAACTTCACGCCAGCGGCCTTGAGTGCGGCTTCGTAGGCGGGCCACGCGGCATTGATGCGCTCGTCGTTTTCCGCGAACACCACCGTCAGTTCGGCCTTGATGCGCGAGGCCTGATCGGCTGGCGCGGCGGCGCCATAGAAAGGCGCACCGGCCAGCAGTTCGGGCACACGCGTGGCCAGGAAATTGACCATGCCGCCGCCATAGCAGAAGCCCACGGCGCCCAGCTTGCCATTGCCCCCCGGCACAGCCCGAGCCCAGGCCGCGGCGGCCAGGAAGTCCTCGCGCGTCTTGGGCTGCTCCAGCTTGGCGAAGAGCTCGCGCGCCTTGTCTTCATCACCTGGGTAGCCGCCCAGCGGGAACAACGCGTCCGGCGCCACGGCAATGAAGTTGTCCAGTGCCAGGCGACGCGTGATGTCCTCGATGTGCGGGTTGAGGCCCCGGTTCTCGTGCACCACCAGCACCACCGGCAGCGGGCCGCTGGCTGTCGCTGGGCGGGCCACGTAGGCGCGCACCTTGCCGTAGCCGGCAGGGGAGGCGAACTCCACGAATTCGGTCTTGATGCGTGCGTCGCCAGGCGCCACCTTCTGGGCCCGCGCGAAGTTGGGGCTGAGCGCAGCGAGAAGTCCGGTGGCCGTCATGCCGGCGGCGGTGGCATAGCGGCCGGCGCGGTCCAGGAAGCCGCGGCGGTCGATGTCGCCATGCACGTACTGGTCGAACAGGCACCACAGTTCGGGGTCGAAGTCGGCGGAACTGTGTGCGGGTGCGTTCGGGCTCATCGGGGCTCCAGGTTGGCGAAGGCCGCCCTTTTACAAGGGCCATGCCAGCCCGCGCAAACCCCGGGTCCTGGCTCGAAGTGGTTCCCGTATCGTTGCTTGCACAGCGGCGGCCCACGAACCGCTGCACCTACGGAGACTCCCCATGTTGCGCAAGACCTTTCTGACCGGCGCCGTGCTCGCCGCCACCGCACTGGGCGCGCCCAGCGCATTTGCCCAGGGCTTCCCCAACAAGCCCATACGCCTGGTGGTGACGTTTCCCCCTGGCGGCGCGCCCGACACGCTGGCGCGCATCTTCTCGGACAAGGCGCAGCTGGGGCAGAGCGTGGTCATCGACAACGTGCCTGGTGCCGGCGGCAACATCGGCGCCGACAAGGTGGCCAAGGCGCCGGCCGACGGCCACACCCTCGTCATGGCCACGGTGGGCACGCACAGCATCAACGGCAGCCTGTACAGCAAGATGCCCTACGACATGGTCAAGGACTTCGTGCCCGTGACCCATGTGGCCAGCACGCCCAACCTGCTGGTGGTGAACAACGACCTGCCGGTGAAGACCGTGGCCGAACTCATCGCCTACCTCAAGGCCAACCCCAACAAGCTGAGCTTTGGCTCGCCAGGCATCGGCAGCTCGGTGCACGTGTCGGGCGAACTCTTCAAGTCCATGACCGGTACCAGCATGCAGCACGTGCCGTACAAGGGCCGGCAGTTCGCCATTCCCGACCTCGTGGGCGGCAGCATCCACCTGATGTTCGACAACATGCCATCGGCCTTGCCCATGGCCAAGGAAGGCAAGATCCGCGCGGTGGCGCAGACTGGCGCCAAGCGCAGCGCCGCCGCTCCGGACGTGCCCACTGTGGCCGAGACCGTGCCCGGCTTCGAAGCCACCAGCTGGTTCGCCGTGTTCGCCCCCGCCGGCACGCCGCGCGACGTGGTGATGAAGCTCAACGCCGAGTTCCAGCGGGTCTTCAAGCTGCCCGACGTGGTGGACAAGCTCAAGGCCCTGGGCCTGGAGCCCTGGGTGACGACGCCGGAAGAGCTGGCGGCCTACCAACAGAAGGAAATCGCGAAGTGGGCCAAGGTCGTCAAGGACTCTGGCGCGAAAGCTGACTGATGTGAGCCCCCCCAAGCTCGCTTGCGCTCGCTACCCCCCAAGGGGGCCGTCCGCCGGCGGCCCGGCAAAGCCGGTTCCGCGGCGGGAAGCTTGATCACTGATTCATCTTCCGGAGACTCTTCATGACCACACGCCGCCACATTGTGCTGGGCGCAGCCGCCAGCATCGCCCTGCCCCGCCTGAGCTACGCGCAGGCCTTCCCCAACAAGCCCATCCGCTACATCTGCCCCTGGCCGGCCGGCGGCAGCACCGACGCTGTGATCCGCGCCATTGCCGAGAGCGCGGCCAAGAGCCTGGGCCAGCAGATCATCGTGGACAACAAGCCCGGTGCAGGCGGCATGCTGGGCGCCAACGAACTGGTCAACGCCAAGCCGGACGGCTACACGCTGAGCCAGCTGCCGCATGGCGTGTTCCGCATCCCGCACATGCAGAAGACCTCGTTCGACACGCTGAAGGACTTCACCTGGATCGCCTGCCTCACCGGCTACACCTTCGGCCTGGTGGTGCCTGCCGACGGGCCCATCAAGAGCATTGCCGACCTGGTGACCTACGCCAAGGCCAACCCCGGCAAGTTCAGCTATGGCAGCACGGGCACCGGCACCAGCCCGCACCTTGCGGTGGAAGAGTTTGCGCAGCGTGCGGGCATCCAGCTGAACCACGTGCCCTTCAAGGGCAACGCCGACAACATGCAGGCCATCCTGGGCGGGCACACCATGGCCGCCAGCGACGCCACCGGCTGGGCGCCGCACGTGGCCAGCGGCAAGCTGCGCCTGATTGCCACCTACGGCAGCAAGCGCACCAAGCGCTGGCCCAACGTGCCCACCCTGGACGAGCTGGGCTACAAGACCGTGAGCGACTCGCCCTTTGGCGTCTGCGGCCCCAAGGGCATGGACGCGGGCCTGACGCGCACGCTGCACGACGCCTTCAAGAAAACGCTGGAAGACCCGGCTGTCATCGCCACCTTCGACAAGTTCGACCAGACGGTGATCTACATGAACACCGAGGACTACACGAAGTTCGCACGCGAGTCCTTTGCGGCGGAGAAGGCCACCATCGAACGGCTGGGCATGGCCAACAAGGGCTGATGGCGTGGCCCGGGTTCAGGGCCCGGCCACCACCCGCACTTCCGCGCCGCCCAGCTGCACCCCATCGCCCGCACGCAGCTTGCGGCCGCGGCGCGTGTCCACTTCGCCGTTGACGCGCACCGCGCCTTCGGCGATGAGCACCTTGGCTTCGCCGCCGCTGCCGGCCAGGCCGGTGGCCTTGAGTAGCGCGTCCAGGGTGATGTATTCACCGCGCAGGGCCAGTTCGGTGGGCTTGCTCATGCAGAAATTCCTAAACGCCAGAGTGAGGTGACTTCAGCCGCACGCGCCGCGTGCAGCGGGTCTTGTGCGTCTGCGGCCTTGCGGTGCGTGGGGCGGGTGTCGGCACGGCCCAGCACCTGCAGGCCGGCCGCACCCACCCAGCCCAGCAGCTCGGCCCGTGTGCGCAGGCCCAGGCGCTCGGCCAGGTCGGACAGGATCAGCCAGCCTTCGCCGCCCGGCCGCAGGTGTTCGCGCAAGCCCGTCAGAAAGCCGCGCAGCATGCGGCTGTCTTCGTCGTACACCGCGCGCTCCAGCGGCGCACCCGGCCGCGCGGGCAGCCAGGGCGGGTTGCAGACGACCAAAGCCGCACGCGCGTCAGGGCCGGGCGGGAACAGGTCGGCAGCCAGCAACTGCACACGGTCGGCCAGGCCCAGGCGCTGCAGGTTGTCGGCGGCGCAGGCCAGGGCGCGCGGGTCCAGGTCGGTGGCCACCACACGCGGCACGCCGCGGCGTGCCAGCAGCGCGGCCAACACGCCGGTGCCGGTGCCAACGTCAAACGCCTCCTGCGTGTCACCGGGCAAAGCCGCCTGCGCAACCAGCTCCAGGTACTCCCCGCGCACCGGCGAAAACACCCCGTAATGCGGGTGGATGCGGTTGTCCGGCGCGGGGCCCAGTGCAGGCACTGGCACGCCTTTCTTGCGCCATTCAAAGGCGCTGACCAGACCCAGCAGTTCGCGAAGCGCCGCCACACAGGGCTGGCCGTCCGGCGGGCCCCAGGCCTGCTCGCAGGCCGGCCGCAGGTCCGGCGCGCGGCGCAGGGCGATGGTCCTGTCCCGCTCCAGCGGAATGAGCAGTTGCGACAGCACCCGCGCGCGCTGGCCCTGAGCCTGGCGGTGGCGGTGGAAGGCCGCGCCGGGCAGCTCGGGCCGATCGGGCGCCGGTGCGGCGGCTGACTTGCGGGCCTTGCGCGTCTGGGGCGAGGGCACACGGTCCACGCGCCGCACCAGCGCGTCCAGCAGGTGGCGCGCGTTCTGGAAGCCGCCACGCCACAGCAGCGCCGTGCCTTCGCAGGCCAGGCGGTAGGCGGTGTCGGCCGGGGTGGTGTCGTCCACACACACCACCCGCTTGGGCGGCGGCGACTCGCGTTCGCTGCGCCAGCGGGCGCGCTGCACCTGGCCGTGCTCAACCCATTCGACAAAGGGCGCTGCGGTGCTGGGCTGGGTATCGGGCATGCCCGAGCGTAACGGCTCCGGCGCCCGCCCCAGGCTCAGTGCAACGGCGCCGCAGCCGGCGCCCCCGGCAGCAACACGGCAGGTGTCAGCAGCGCGCGCTGGTCCGCCCAGGCCCGCAATTGCTCCAAGGGCACGGGCTTGCTGAGGAAATAGCCCTGCGCCTCGTCGCAACCCAGGGCCCTCAGCAGGGTCAGGATGGCCGCGTTTTCCACACCTTCGGCCACCACGCTCAGACCCAGGTTGTGCGCCAGGTCGATGGTGCTGCGCACGATCTTGGCGTCGCCTTCCTCGCGCTCCATGGCCATGACAAAGCTCTTGTCGATCTTCAGTTCCTGCACCGGCAAGCGGCGCAGGTAGGCCAGTGACGAGTAGCCGGTGCCGAAGTCGTCGATGCTCAGCTTGTAGCCGCGCTGGTGCAGGCGGTTCAGCGTGGCCTCGGCACGCTGGGGGTCGTCCATGATCGCGCTCTCGGTGATCTCCAGGCAGAAGCCCTCCGCGCGCGCGCCGTGGCGCAGCAGGATGGCCTCCAGCTTGTCCGGCAGTTCCAGGTCCATCAGGTCACGCGTGCTCAGGTTCACCGACAGCCGCTGCACGCCCAGCTCGGCCAGCTCCGCCTGCTGGCGAGAGGCTTCCTCGAAGATCCACAGCGTCAGCTGGCGCACGTAGCCGGTCTGTTCCGCGAAGGGGATGAACGCCATCGGCGGCACCAGCCCGCGCACCGGGTGCTGCCAGCGCACCAGCGCTTCGGCGCCCACCAGCGCGCCACTGGCCACGTCGACCTTGGGCTGCACGTACAGGCGCAGTTCCTGGTTGTCCACCGCCTGGCGCAGTTCGGACAGCAGGGACAGCGTCTGGCCGCTGTTGCTGTCCAGCGCCGGGTGGTACAGCTGTGCGCCAGCGGTCTGGCGCTTGGCGGCGTACATGGCCACTTCGGCGCGGCTGAGCAGGCTGTCGGCGTCCTGGGCGTGGTCGGGCCACACGGCAATGCCCAGACCCGCGCTCAGGTCCACGCGCTGGTCGTCCAGTTGCAGGGGCTGCTCGAAGGCCGCGGTGATGCGCGCGGCCACCACCTGGGCCTGGTCGGCATTGGCCTTGGGCAGCAGCAGCGCAAATTCGTCGCCGCCCAGCCGCGCCACCACGTCGCCCGGCCGCACGGCCTGCTGCAGGCGTTCTGCCACGCCTTGCAGCAGGCGGTCGCCAAACGCATAGCCCAGCACGTCGTTGACGTGCTTGAAGCGGTCCAGGTCCAACATCACCACCGACAGCGGCTGGTCCATGGCGGTGGCCGCGTGCACGGCGTCGCGGAACTGCAGCCGGTTGGGCAGGCCGGTCAGGCGGTCCCAATAGGCCAGTCGGCGGATGGCGCCCTGATGCTCGGCGATGTTGCCGCGCATGGACTCGAAGGCCTTGGCCAGCTCGCCCACCTCGTCCTGCCGCGAGGTGTCGGCCAGGGGCGTGTCGTAGTCGCCGCGGCCCAGCCGTTCGCTGGCCTGCACCAGCGTGGCCAGCGGCCGCGTCACCACGCGGGACGTCCAGATGCTGCCCAGGCCGAACAGCCCCAGGCCCAGCACCGTGAGCGCCGCCATGGTCAGTTGCAGCGCCTGGTAAGGCGCCACCGCCTCGGCCAGCGAGCCCGACAGGCGCAGCACCGCGCGGTTGCTGCGGTCCTGGGACCTGTCTTGCGACAACAGCACGGTGCGCAGCAGCAGGGGTTCGCCGTCGAGCTCGGTCATGCTGTCCTGCTCAGGCACGGCCGCCAGGGCCTCGGGGTGCACACCGGGGTCCAGGCTGCTGTGCAGCAGCCGTGGCGGTGCCTTGGCGCCCTGCAGCACCAGCGTGGCCTGCAGCCCGGTCACGGCGTGCAGGTCCTGCAGCACGGCGCGGTCCAGCTCAAAGCCCATCAGCACCCAGCCGATGACCACCGGCGCCCGCATCGGCACCATCACGAACTGGTGCGGCCGGCCGTTGAGCACCGCGATCACCGACCCCTGCTGCGCCAGGCGCGGCGCCAGTGCGGCCACGTCGGTGACCATGGCCGCTTGCTGCGGGCCGCCGGCCACGGGCGCGTGGGCGCGCATCACCAGCCGCGTGTCCAGCAGCGCCGCCACCGAAGCCTCGATGCGCGCGCCCTGGTTCTCCAGCGCCGAGGCAATGGTCTCGCCGTCGTCGCTGCTCACCGCCGTACGGAAGCCGTAGTCCGCGGCCAGCAGCGACGCGCCCTGCACCAGCTTGGCCGCACGCTGCTCCAGCAGGCGGTTCCAGACCCGCTCGCCCACCGCCAGCTGCTCGGCCAGTGCGGCGCGTGCGTTGCGTTCGATGCCTTCGCGCAGCGCCAGCAAGGCCAGCGCCTGCAGCGCCAGCAGCAGCAGCAGCGACCACGCCGCCATGCGGCTGGACAGCCGCCAGGCGCGCGGGTGGCGCAGCAAGCTGCGGCCGCCGCTCAAGGCCGGGCCTCCGCCAGCTGCACGCTGGCCTGCGCGAGCGCCTGCTCCACCTTCAGCGGCGAATCGGCCGCCGGCGCACCGGGCGGCAGCGACGCATGCCAGGCGCGCAGCCGGTAGCTGCCGGGCGGCACGGCAGGCAGGCTGACGCGGCCGTCGGCACCAGTCTGGGCGTAGTAGGGCGTGTCCACCACCACCACCCACGCGGCCATCTGGTCGTGGATGTTGCAGCCCAGCACGGCAATGCCGGGCTGGTCGAACACCACCGGCGCGGCGGGTGTGCCCACGTAGAGCTTGATCTCGAATTTCTTGGTGGCCGAAAACGAATAGACGTGGTGGCGCACCGTGTCGCGGTTGGGAAAGCTCACCGCCGTGCCCACCGGTACCACGCTCACCTGGGGCGCAAACTGCCGCGCCGCCTGGGCGATCTCCACCCCGGCAGCCGGCTTCACCGCCGCCCGCGCGTCGCGCGATTCCAGGAACACCACGGCCTGCGGCAAGGCCTTGCCCGCCGCGTCCGTGACGCGCACCTCCACCGGGCCGGCGGCGGCCCCGGTGGCCACCAGCAGCAGCGTGGTGGCCAGGGCCTTCACGGGGCGATGGCCATGCCCCACAGGGCCCGCCCGTCACCCACGGTGCCCAGCAGCGTGGCGCGGCCGGTGTCCAGGTCCACGGCAAAGAGCCGCGTGCTGCCACCGCGGCGCAGGGCCGCCAGCGCGGCGTTGTGGGTGTCGGCAATGTCGAAAGCCGCGTCTTCCAGCGCACCGGTGCCCAGTTCGCCCACCACGGCCAGTTGCCCGGTGTTGTGCGACACCACCGGCTGCACGCCTTCGCGCGAGCCTTGCGTCAACAACCAGCCGTTGGCGATGTCGATGGCGTAGTTGGTGGTCAGCTTGTCGTCGCGCTTGTTGTAGGTGTAGGCCGCGCCCACCACCACCCAGGGCGAGCCGCCGGTGTGGGGCCTGGTCCGTTGCAGATTGGGGTCGATGACGGCCAGCGCGCCGGTGTCCGGGTGCAGGCGCAGGTTCTGGCCGCTGTCGCTGACCAGGCGCAGGCGGTCGGCCGCGGGGTTGAAGTCCAAGCCAAAACGCTGGCCCTGCAGAAGCAAGGGCGGCGCAGTGCCGACTCGGGTGAGCCGCGCGCTGGTGGTGTCCAAGGTGTACAGGCGCCCGCTGGCCGACAAGGCGTACAGCACGCCGCGCGCCACCCGGTAGTCCATGCCCACCAGCCGGTCGCCGGGCTCCAGGCCCTGCAACGGCAGGCGCTGTTCCAGCAGTTGGGGCCGGCCGGCGTTGAAGCGGATGAGCTCGGCGCTGTCGGTGACGGCGTAAACGGTCTCCGGCCGCGCACGGCCCTGCGGCTCGGCGGTGGACGCGCAGGCAGACAGCAAAGCAGCGGCCAGGGCCGGCAGCAGCGCAGGGGTGAAGGCTCTTTTCATGTCGAAACGGCGGTGCGTGACCAGGGCAAGACGTGGGCGGGCGCCCCGCCCACCCTGCCTGCGCTATCGGCGCCGCACTAGGGAAGTTGAGCCTGGACGGGCGTCTTCAGGGCCACAGCACCACGGCCCAGACCAGCACCGTGAAGATCAGGCACAACATCACGGCCGCGCTGCCAATGTCCTTGGCGCGCCCCAGCAGCGGGTGGCGCTCCACCGTGACCGCATCGCACACCGCTTCCACCGCGGAATTGAGCAGTTCCACCACCAGCACCAGCAGCACGCTGCCCACCATCGCCAGCGCCTGCCAGCGGCCGGGCGCGATGAAGGGCACCAGGGCCAGCATGGGCAAGGCCAGGAACAGTTCCTGGCGGAAAGCGTGCTCATGCCGCACGGCCGCGCGCAAGCCCGCCAGCGAATAGCCCGCGGCCCGCGAAATGCGCTGCAGCCCGCCGCGGCTCTTGAACGCGGACTCAGTGGCTTCGGCAGGGGCCGGGCGGCGGTGTTCGGTCATGGGCGGGGCGCTTCAGGCCGGGCTAAGGAAGGGGGCGCAGATTGTCGCTCCCTGAACGGCACAATCCCGCCGCATGTTTGAAGCCCGCAAGGCGCGTGAGCGCTTCACCCTGAGCCTCACCGTCGAACAACTGCTGGCCCTGGCGAGCGCCTTCTGGGCGCTGTCAGCCAACCGCCTGTTCCTGCAGGCCGCCCTGAAGGACCGCGTGGCGGCCGAGCCCGCCACCTGGGGCTTTGCCGCCGCGCTGCTGGTGATGCTGGGCGCGCTGCACTTCCTGCTGATGGCGCTGGTCAGCAACCGCTGGACGGTCAAGCCGCTGCTGGCGGTGCTGATCCTGGGCACGGCCTTCGCCAGCCATTTCATGCAGAGCTTCAGCGTCTACCTGGACCCGAGCATGATGCGCAATGTGCTGCGCACCGACGTGGCCGAGGCGCGCGAGCTCTTCGCCTGGCGGCTCATCCCACACCTGCTGCTGTTTGCCGTGCTGCCGCTCCTGGTGCTGTGGCGCGTGCGCATCGTGCACCGCCCCTGGCTGCGCGCGGCGGCCGTGCGTGTGGGCGTGCTGCTGCTGGCCGCTGCGGTGCTGGTGGGCGCGCTGCTGTCGGTGTTCCAGGCCTTCAGCTCGCTGATGCGCAACCACAAGGAGATGCGCTACCTCATCACGCCGGCCAACTACCTGTGGTCGCTGACCGCGGTAGCCACGGCGCAGGCCAAAGGCGCGGCCAAGCCCCGGGTGGCCATTGGCGAAGACGCCCAGCCCGGGCCGCGCATGGCGGCGCGCAGCAAGCCGCTGATGGTGGTCTTGGTGGTCGGCGAAACGGCCCGCGCCGCCAACTGGCAGCTGAGCGGCTACGCCAAGCCCACCACACCAGAACTGGCGCAACTGAACGTGACCAACTTCAAGGAGGTCACCGCCTGCGGCACCAACACCGAAACCTCGCTGCCCTGCATGTTCGCGCCCGTGGGCCGGCGCGACTACGACGAGAGCCGCATCCGCGGCAGCCAGTCGTTGCTGCACGTGCTGAACCGGGCTGGCGTGGGCGTGCTGTGGCGCGACAACCAGAGCGGCTGCAAGGGCGTCTGCGAAGGCCTGCCGCAGGAAGAAGTGCTGCAGCTCAACCCGCCCGGCCTGTGCGCCGAAGGTCGCTGCCTGGACGAAGCGCTGCTGCTGGGCCTGGACGAGCGCCTGAAGGCCGCGTCCACGCCCGCTTCAGGCCAGCCCGGCACGCAGCTGCTGGTGCTGCACCAACTGGGCAACCACGGCCCCAGCTACTTCCGCCGCTTCCCGCCCGCCTTCAAGCGCTTCACGCCGCAGTGCGAACACGACGACCTGCGCAAGTGCAGCACCGAGGAAATCGTCAACGCGTATGACAACGCCCTGCTGTACACCGACCACGTGCTGGCCCGGCTGATCAAGCAACTGCAGGCCGCACAGGGCCAGGTGGACAGCGTGGTGCTCTACGTGTCCGACCACGGCGAGTCGCTGGGCGAGAACAACCTCTTCCTGCACGGCCTGCCCTACGCCATTGCGCCCGACCTGCAAAAGCGTGTGCCCATGGTGATGTGGTTCTCCGCCGGCGCCGCGGCCGCCACCGGTGTGGACACCGCGTGCCTGCAGCGCCGCGCTGCCCAGCCTGCGGCGCACGACCACCTGTTCCACACCCTGCTGGGACTGACCGACGTGAAGACCGCGCTGTACGAAAAGGACTGGGACCTGACCCAGGATTGCCGCGCCCCATGAGCGCGGCGCGCGCCTTGGCCTGGCAGCGCGACGCGGCCCTCACCGCCATCGCCCTGGCCCTGCTGCTGGCCTGGGACGCCAGCGGCCTGGACCTGGCCGTCGAGCGCCTGTTTGCCGACGCCCGCGGCTTCGCGCTGCGCGACGCCTGGTGGGCCAGCCGGCTGCTGCATGACGGCGGCCGCGTCTTGTCCTGGGTCCTGCTGGCGGTGTTTGCCTTGCTCGGACTGCGTCAGCCTCGCCCGGGCGAACCTCCGCGGCGTTGGCGCTGGACCTGGGTGGCCGTCATCGTGTTCTGCGCCTTGGCGGTGCCGGCGCTCAAGCGCGTCAGCCACACCAGCTGCCCCTGGGACCTGGCGGAGTTCGGCGGCATGGCGCAGTACGTGTCGCACTGGCGCTTCGGGCGGGACGACGGCGGCAGCGGCCACTGCTTCCCCTCCGGCCACGCGGTGGCGGCCTTCGCCTTCTTCGGGCTGCACTTCTGCTGGCGCGACTTCAACCCGCGCAAGGCCACCTGGTGGCTGAGCGCCGTGCTGGTGGTGGGCGT
>Ga0075160_10002107_pt1 | contig 11944 bp, 15 predicted proteins | sample JI91814C2DNA_FD_70969 | JGI IMG/M metagenome (GOLD analysis project Ga0075160, IMG submission 70969) | Wastewater effluent complex algal communities from Wisconsin, to seasonally profile nutrient transformation and Carbon sequestration -... | ecosystem: Engineered > WWTP > Effluent > Algae...
ATATCTGCAGCCTGCGCTAAATTCGTTTCTTTTCCAATAACCTGTTCTAAAATTTCTTTTATCATCTGCATCATACATACACCGGGCACCACCGGCTGGTTTGGAAAATGCCCTTCAAATATTTTATGATTGGCATTGATACGCAACTCTGCCCAGATCTCAGTTTCAGAACTTACTTTATCATGGATGGTAAAAAAATCGTTTAGCAGTATCATCTTTCTATTCTTTTCAGGCCAATGTTAAATTCAAAAGTTTTGTGTGAAATACCAATGGTATCCGGCACACCGTTCAGGTAATTTTTCATCACAGCTTCTACAATTGTTTTTTTGCTGGAAGCCCTTTCCATACGCACCAATTCATCACCACTTTGGTTTGTAATATAGTAATTATAGCCCTTGCTTTGTGGAAAAATAAAATAAGTAAGTCCTTCGCTGGTCTTTACTACAGCTTGGGAATTACCCAGGTTGTTCATCAATATTAATTCAAAATCGTGCTGCAATGTTTTAATAACCGATTTCTTGTTCAGCTTTTTCATGATGGAGTACACTTTGAAATCTCCATCAGGCTTAAATTCAAAATCAAAAAAACTAAATCCCATTTCGTTACTAAAAACCATGCGGGTGCTGCTGTCGGGCATTTTTTTTATCAGTAGTAAACCACTTAAATGATTGCCCACCACATCAACAGTGGTATTGTACAATGCTACAGTAAAAGCTGGTTTAAATTTTTGCAGTACAGCTGCATCAGCATTTGCCGATTGCATTTGCTTATAGGCAGGAGAGCAGCTTAATATGAAAAGCAGGCAACTACTTAATATCAAATAAGGTATCCGGAATTGCCGCATTTAATTCTTTATTGGTAAAACGCATGATGGTATTATCGCCCGAAAGTTCCTGCATCTGGATGCTGGTAACAGAAAAATCTTTCTTATCAACAATTACATTGATCGATTTGAACATTTCTTTCATTCCTTTGGCAACAGGAGTCAACTCGACCAGCGCACTGGTTTTATTCTCAAACACACGGGTTTTAAAATCGGTATTATCCAATGTAGTTCCCTGCATGCAGTCGATCATAATTTTGTTGATCTGCTGAAACATCTTGTTCGACTTGGTGGATACCTTACTTTCCTTAGTACCATCTTTCACATAAGCTTTATCCTTGTTCAGTATCATCAGGTATTTAAAAGGCTGGTTGTATTCCATCCGCACCCGGCTGTCTTTTTTAAACCAGAAATTACCTTTAGAAGTAATTTTTTCTGAAAGCATGCTCAGGTTCTTATCCTGCACAAAATCGGCTTTTATAGAATTTGTTTTTTGAGCGGCGGCAGCAAAGCTTGCTTTGAATTTGGGAAGGTCTGTGACTGCCGTGTAGCCGGCATATTGCGCTTTTGCAAAAAGCCCGGAAAGCAGCACCAGCATTAAAAATATAGTTTTACGCATAAGGCTGCAAAGCTAACAATTTATCCAACGGGATAATGTTGTAGCCTCTATTTTTAACTTCTTGTATAAATTTCGGCAGTACGTTCAGCGTTATTTTACAGGTATCGTGAAACAGGAAAACTGCACCGGGTTTTATTCCTGCATTTATCTTATTAAGCAACTGCTGCTCGTCTTTGGCTACCGTATCCAGTGACCGTACACTCCAGCCAACAGGTGTATGGCCTCCATTCCTGATCGCTTTTGCCAGGTTTGGATTAGTAACACCGTAGGGAGGGCGGAAAAGTTTTGGCTTCAGCCCGGTTACTCTTTCCATTTCCGCATCCATTTGCTCCAGGTCATCCTGCATTTTTTTTGCGGAGTACATATCAAACCAGAAATGATGAGAATAACTGTGATTACCGATGATGTGGCCTTGGTCTTGTACCTGTTTCAGAATGGCTTCATTGCCTGCAATGCGGTTGCCGATGCAGAAGAAGGTTGCTTTTACATCCTCCGCTTTTAGTATAGCAAGGATTTGTTGCGTATAATTTTCTGCGGGGCCATCATCAAAGCTGATGGAAATTTCTTTCTTTTCGGTATTTGCCTTGCAAACGATCTTAATAAAAAAACCGGAACTGACATTGACGCATCCCCAAAAAATAAATAAAGACCAGGCGACAAATAAAAGTAGGTAAATATAAACAGGCAGGCCATAATTTACATGCAGGCCAATTAAAATGACCAGTATTACAATAAAGAAAATATTGGTATTGCGGAAGTTTAACATGCCGACAGCAAAGATAAAGAATGATGTATGCCCTGGTGATGATTATAGATCAATATCCTGTTTATTTTTTTATCCGGAGAAACTGCCGGACCTAATGCTGGCGGAAGTTTGCCGGCTTTAATGGTTGCTGCGGCCAGCCACATCGCAAAAGACGCGGCAGTTGGATATTCGCCACATAAATATTTATAGTTAATGGTTTCTTTATTGCTGAAAACAGTTCTACTTAACTCATCATAAATCTCATCTGAAGAAGCGTCCCCGTTCTTTCCGGTGATGACCAGGTCAATATCACTTATGCTTAGATTCTGCCCTTCCAAAAAAGAAGATATTTGTTTTTCTATTGCGGCAGATCCTTCAGGTTTGTAAAAAGTGTGTAAGCCATCCAGTTTTGCATAGTCAGTTGCAGATGGCTCCGCAGCCAGCAGAAAAAAAGCGGCACCTTCACCTGCAATCGTTCCTTTCGTTTTTGTTTTATAGATATCCAAATTGGATACGGAGCCTTGTTTGTACAAACCCAACCTGTTTAAAATGGTATGACTGGTGTTGGTAATTTCATCAATAGCGCCAACCAATACATTCGTTGCATCATTTTCTTTCAGCAACATCATGCCGTCTAATAACGCACTTTCAAAAGAAAAGCCACGGTGTACAAAAGCATTGTTGTAATTATTGCATTGCAGCAGCAAACCAATTTGTGCTCCAATAGTATTATGCGTTGACTGTATAAAAGCAGTTGGCGTAAGCAGTTCTTCCTTAAACTCAACCATCTTGCTTAAAAATGTATTCGTGTCTTCCAGGCATCCATAAGCCGTTCCGGTAACAATAGCATCGGGTACTTTTACTCCGGCTTCCTGCAGGCATTCTATGGCAGCGGCCACACCCATGCGGATGATACGACTCATGCGCCTGATCTGCTTGGGATCAATAAAGTCTTTGTAGTCAGGCTCAATGCAGGCAAGGCGGTTGCCGGTATATGCAACTACTTCAACCAATGGCTGGTGGCCAAAGGTTCTTTGCGGGGAGATATTTCCTGTTGCCCTGATGTACATTATTATAGTTTTGAGAAGATCAACGATGAACAATTACCTCCAAAGCCAAATGAATTTGAAAGCACATGTTTCAATTCCGCATTCCTTACTAGCTCACGTTCCGGTACAAAGGGCAGGTCAACCATGGGTGTTTGCAAGCGCAGGTTTGGAAAAATAATTCCATGCTGCAAGGCCAGGATCGAGAATGCAGCTTCAATGCCACCACAAGCACCCAATGTATGCCCGGTAAATGCTTTTGTTGAACTCATTTTGGGATAATGCGGTTCGAACAGTCTTTTGATAGCTGTTCCTTCTGCAATATCATTATTCTGCGTACCGGTACCATGCAGATTTATATAGTCAATATCTTCTGGCTTTAATCCTGCTTTTTTCAATGCCCCGCTCATTGCCAGGTAAGAGCCAATACCATCAGGCGAGGAAGCTGTTTGGTGATAGGCATCATTTGCATTGCAATAGCCACTCAAAACCATTGATGGTTTATTTTTTAATGTTGCTGCAACTCTTTCAGAAACCAAAACAATATAACCTGCACCTTCACCCAGGTTAAGCCCCCGGCGGTTTTCATCAAAAGGCTGACAAAACTGTTCGTCAACGATCATCAGTGTATTAAAACCATTCAGTGTAAATCTTGTCATCGAATCGGCCCCTCCGGCAACCACAACATCAATAATATTATTTCTTATCAATCTTGCTCCTAAAAAAATAGCATTGGCCGATGAAGAGCAGGCCGTGTTAATGGTAGTGATATAATCTTTAATGCCCAATGCATCTGCCACCAGTTCTGTTACGCTTCCGCACTCGTGGTTAACTACATCACGCAATTTTCCCTTGCTGTTGTCTGATAAAAATTCGGTGAAGAAATTTTCTGTTTTATCCATACCGCCCACAGATGTGGCTGAGATAAATCCGGTGCGTAAGTCTTTAAGGTCTTCTATCCCTGCATCAGCAAGCGCCTCCTTTGCTGCCACTAAACTTAATAAGGCGGTTCTGCTTTTAATGTTGGGCAGACCTGCAAGTTTTGCAAGGTCATCATTGTTTAATTTTACTTCAGCTACCGGTAGTCTTTGGCGGTGAACAGAGTCAAGGTAATGCATTGTGCCCATACCTGCACGTTCGTTTTGCAATGCATCCAGGCATTCGGCTACATTATTACCTATTGCCGAAACAATCCCCTTGCCGGCAATAAAAACTTGTTCGTTCATTTTTAAGCATTCTGGGCTTGATGAGCTTTAATATATTCGGCCATGGTACGCACGGTTTTAAAAACCTTTGGGCCGTCTTCTGCATTGGAAAGTTTGATCTTGTATTGTTGCTGTAATAAAACGATCAATTCCAGTGCATCAATCGAATCCAGGCCCAGGCCATCTACAAACAATGGCTGGTCATCACCAATATCTTCCGGCTTTGTATCCTGCAAGTTCAACTGCGCAATGATCTGTGATTTCAGATCAGACATTAATTTATCCATTTTGTAACTGATATATTTTATTAAGATTTTCTTTTGTAAAATTAAATGAATTGACGCTTTTATCTTTCTCTGTTAAAAATAAAGTTGCATTATAGTTATTCTCCAGTACCTCTACCCAGCCGCAAATACAGCACTGCAATATATTGTTATTAAACAGGTTATTTACATATTGTTCAATAAATGCCACATCAAATCCTTCAGAAATAAAAAATGCATTTTCGCCCTTAAACCCATGCCTGATAGACATTTCGCCAATTACAATATTGGGTAATGTATATACAAACAGGGCCGGACTGGCCATGGTTTTTGTTGTTTCGTAGTACCTGATATCAGTATCCAGACTTGAATTGGCGTTAGATAACACGATCCCCACTTCTTCAGGCCTGTATTTTTCTTTGTCAAAACTGTCCTGCAATAGGATTTCATTTGCCAGCCAACCCAGCTTACTAAGATTATCCATCTTAAAAAACTTAGGGTATTGCAGGCCAAAATTCCGGTAAGCGGCAATCAAAAATTCAGACTGATCTGCTTTGTTTTCCTCAAATACAGGCAGTCCGTTTTTAAAAACAATATGATTGCTGATAACACAACTGGCCGTTATGTAATTTTCTGTTTCCATTAACTTGTCTGCAACATTACTATTTCTTTTTTTATGACAACATTGAATCCCGTACTTTAATAAGTTTCGACAACTTGGTCAATGCATTAGCATGGTCTTTAACGTAAGGATTATTGGTATCCCAAACATAACCCGCCAATACCGAGCATATCATGCTTTTAATATCCGCCACCTGGTTATCAGCAAAGAAAATAGTATCCAGTGTGCCATCGTACCAGGCCATCACGTAAGTACGGAATGTATTTACGCCCTGCATCATCACTTCGGTATATTCTTTTTCCCAGTCAACGTTTTTGCCTTGTAGTTTTTTTATCACAAGATGTGCGGCCGTTTGGCTTGAAACCGTTGCCAGTGTTACGCCGGAGGAGAATACAGGATCCAGGAATTCTGTTACGTTTCCGGTAAGTATAAAACCATCACCGTAGAATTTAGAAGTAGTTACAGAATAAGACTGCAGAACCCTGGGCTCAAAAACAAATTCTACATCTTTCATTCGCTCAGCTAAGTGTGGTTCTGTTGCGATCAAAGCTCTTAGCTGCTCTTCGGGTTCCAACCCGCTGGTTGCATCAAAAAAAGAAGGTTCGCCCACAAAGCCAACCGATGTTTTCCCGTTTGAGAAAGGTATTACCCATATCCAGATCCCTTTTTTGTGTACAATGATGGTGATACGGTTTGGCTCATCATCCATAGAACGGTTTACATCTACCACGTGGGTAAAAAATGCTTTTCTTGGCGGCAGGTTTGATGGCCTGTCCATATTGAACAAGCGTGGTATCACCCTTCCGTAGCCGCTTCCGTCAACAATAAAACGGGCTTCAATCCGCGTTTTGTTTCCATTAATATCTTCCACCGTTGTTACCGAATCTGTTCCGTTAAATTCGATACCGGTAACTGTAGTTTCATAATTCACCGGGATATCCATTTTTTCGCAGCAATCGGCCAGGGTTTTATCAAATTCACCTCTTGGCACCTGCCAGGTCCAGCTCCAGCCGGGCGTAAACTGGTCAGCAAAAAAGTAATCGCAAACCTTACCATTCTTTACAAACTTGGCTCCGAACTTTTCCTGGAATCCTTTTTCCTTTACCGCATCTAAAAAACCTGCTTCTTCCAAAGCTTCCATACAACGTGGTAACAGGCTTTCGCCAATTACAAAGCGGGGAAACTTCATTTTCTCAACTATCTTAACTGAAAATCCCGCTTTTTTTATAATAGATGCTGCTACCGTACCGGCAGGACCGGCACCAATTACAAGCACATCTGTTTTTTCTGTTTTCATGATATCGTGTTTTTTACTTTTTTACATTTTAACAGCGTTTGGCTGAGCCCAATATTATCTGTTTGCTCAACAATTTCAAACCCTGCCATTTCAATACATTTTAAAAATGTTTCAGCGCTGTACATCTGGCTGTTGCCGTTAGCCAATACAGTAAAGTAGAGTGAGATCTGCTGCAGGCAAAATGCGCCCACTTCAAATTTCTGCCTGTCCCAAAAGGGTTCCATAATGATGATCTGCCCGTTCTCATCCAAAGCCTCGTAACATCTTTTTAGAATAGAAACGATCTCATTTTCAGAGAAACAATCCAGGAACTGGCTCATCCAGATTGCATCGAACCCTTTCGGAATTTTTGCATTTTCATCCAGAATATTCACCGGCAAAAAGCTTACCCTTTCATGCAAACCAAGTTCTTCAATTCTCTTTCTCGCCATGCTTAGCTGACCCGGCAGATCCATGATTGTAATATGCACATCGGGCGAAAAGGCTGATGATGCAATTGCCCACTTGCCGGTATTGCCACCAATATCCAGTATCTTTTTTGCGCTGCCATTATACACCAACGGTAACACCAACGGAAAAGCATCGTCCGAATAAAAGTGATCAAACGTAAACCAGCTTTTTTGAACATGTTCGGGCAATTGGCTCAAACCTTCGTAAATCGTTGGCCACTCCCCAAAATGCTTTAACCCAACCGCTTTGCCTGTTTCAATACTTTCATCCAGATGAAAAAAACCTTTATAATTTACATCGTGTACAAAATCCATATTGGCAATGGTAAGTGGGTCGTTTAAAATAAAATAACCCGTTTTACCCAGTGTGTATTTTTTATCGTTTACCAGCACCAAACCCATTCCCAATCCTGATTCCAGCAAAACCCTTACACCATATACCGAAAGTTTTACTTTTTCCGAAATAGTTTCGAGGCTTACGCCTTCCTGCCCGCTATCTGAAATCAACTGCAAAATTCCTGAATTTCTGAGTACCCTTGCAGATTGAAAAATTGCAGGGCCAAAAGCAATCCATTGTGCAGCTTCTTTTGCATCAAAAGCCGACAGTTTATCTTTAGAAAAAAAACTCATAACTCTTTATCCGTATTTTAATAGTTTACTGTTTACTGAAAACCAAGGCAGCGTTGCACCCTCCGAAACCAGATGCGGTTTTTAAAAAATGCTGCACTGCTATTGTTTTTAAGGTAGAACATACATTTACCGGCTGACTTACCCCTATATTTTCAAAACCAACTGTTGGTATCAGCAGCTCTTCCTTTAGTGACTGAATCGAAATAATGGACTCGATTATACCGGCAGCACCCAACGTATGGCCGTAATAACCTTTTAAACTGTTTACAGGAATCTCCTGCATGCCTGCCAAACCAATTGCTTTTGCCTCCATTTCATCGTTATAAATAGTGGCTGTGCCATGTGCTGAAATAAAGCCAATATCACCTGCAGAAACGGCCGCAGCCTGTAATGCTTTTCTGATTGCAATATACAATTCTTCGCCTGTTCGGGAGGGACCGCTGATATGATTTGCGTCATTACTTACCGAACCTCCTGAGGCTTTTATGCCCATTGAAAATGCTTTGTTGGAGGTTAGAATTACAGTGCCGGCAGCCTCGCCCAGGTTTATGCCATCACGGGCCGCATCAAAGGGCTTGCAGGGCAACTGGCTTACTGCCTGGAAGGACTGAAAGCCTGACAGAACAAACTTGCTGATCACATCGGCACCTGCAACAACTGCGTGATCAAACTGGCCCGATTGTATCAGCCGCATGCCGGTTAATATGGCCAGCATGCCCGATATGCAGGCATTGGAAACAATAACCGGTTTATTTACAAACTGAAAATGACCAGCCACCAGTTGGGCAGATGTATTCAACGAAATTCTTTTAGTCAATGCTTCTGAAGGGGCTTCCGTTTCCAGTAAGCTTACATTTCCTTTTGTAGATGAAATGATAAGGACTGTTCTTTTATCTGAAGGGCTGATATGGCTTCCTGCAAGTGCGCCTGCGATGGAAGTAACCAGCAGTTTTTCAAATTTTGTATAACTGGTTGCTGATTTATTGATGTAGAAATTTTCATCGACGAATAAAGCTGCCTGGAAAGGATGATCAGACATTTTCTTATCATCATTGAGTTTAACACCCGTAAAACAGTTCTTTAGCTGCGAAAAATTTTCGGCAGTGCTGAAACCTATCGGCGAAACAATATTATCTGAACCAACAAAAATTTCTGTCATCGTTTTTACCATTAAACCTGGTCATGCTTTTTTTTCCACTCTTCAAAAAATGGCGGATTAGATAACTGAAGTACAGAATCTTCTTTGCTTAAAAAAACCTGTACAGATGAGCCCGTTGCAACCAGTTCGCCGGTTGCGGCATTAAAAAGCCTGTAGGTAAATTTTAATTTGGCAGCTTCTGTAGGAATGAACTTGGTTTCCACGATTACCCTGTCTCCGTAACGCAACGATCGTTTATAATCGCACTGCACACTAACCACCGGTATTACGTAGCCCAGTTTATATACTTCCAGGTAGCCCAGGTCGTGCATATTTCCAAAAGCTTCACGTCCGTCTTCAAAATAACGGATATAGTGCCCATGCCAAACAATTCCCAGCGGGTCTGCTTCATTAAAACGAACCAATACTTCAGTCTTACTGCTCAATGCTGTCTTCATCATGTTTATAATCAACCACCGTATGTTTTCTTCCAGGCTTTATAGCTTTTTTTATCAATTTCCACTATGCTTTTTTTAATGATCGATACCCAGAAATTACGAAACCCAAAACCAGCAGCTTCCTGTTCCATACGTTCGGTCATCAGTACTTTTTTTGTTTTCATGTCTATCAGTGTTACCCAAACAGCACCATAGCTTTTTTTCTCATCTTTTCTCATTCCTTCCATAATAAATACAAGTCCCACACCATCTTTGCCTTTCAGGTCGAGGGCTTTTACACATTTTGCTATATCATCTTCTTTGAGCCTGTTAAAATCAGATGGTGCGGAAGACATGATTTCCGATGCATTTATCTTTTCGTTTCTGGCAGTAACAGCAGCAATGTCTGTGGTAACGCCAGCACTTCTGTCGAAAGCACCGGCAATATTGTAGTTCTTACCCATTTCATTTACCACCACTTCATTCATACTATTGTACAGGCGACCTTTAATATCGCTGGCATTCCCTCCGGGATCGTTGATAAGCCTGTTTTGCGTATAATCAATGCCCAGGTAAGTAAGTGGTGTGGAGCTATTGCTGAAAAAATCTTTGACTGATTGTGAAAAAGATACTGTGCTGTTAGCCAATAATAAAACAATGGCAAACAACCAGCTTAGTTTTTGCGTGCGTTTCATGATCGTTAATTTTTAAGTTGATTAATAAATATTTTCATTTTGCATTGGGCAACCGGCTGCCCGTTGCAGGTAATTTTTCCCGATATTAATGTTACATCAAATATCTGGTTTTCGATAGTAATTTCTGTTATTAATTCATCCCCTGATTTTGGCAGCATAAATACCTGCAGGTTGTTTATGGCGCCAATATACCCAACCAGCACCGGCTTTTTTTCTGTTTGCGAAACATAGCCAGCCCTGGCCGCTGCCGTCTGGGCTATATTTTCTACCAGCCCGGGTTCCTTAAAAAGGCCGTTTTCTACAAAGATGTTATCAGCCCGGATGCTTAAGCCTGTTGTGGTGGTAGTTTCACTAAACGACAATAATTTATCTATCATCACAAAAGGTGGCCTTTGCGGTATAAGCAACTGTATATTTTCTACATTTATCATTTAAATTTTGTTGAGAAGTTAACCTCCTTTCAACATAAAGCTATAAAGTTAAAGCAGCCTGCAAAAGGTTATCAACTTTGTTCAGGGTGTTCCCAAAAATTATAATAATTAAACCATTGTTCCGGATATTGTTTAACCTTCTCTTCCATTGCATTGGTATAATCAGTCAACATTTGCTGTACAAGTTCCTGCCTGGCAACGGCTGAATAGTCTTTTATTTCGCTTGCAAATAAGTGATAGTGCAATTTGCTTTCTTTTACTGCAAATACAAAAGAAACCGGCACTTTAAATGTAGAAGCCAACAGAAAAGGCCCCATCGGAAACCTGGCAGGCTGGCCCAGGAAATTGGTAGTTATGGTTTTATTGCCTTCTAAAAAACGGTCGGCATGCATACAAACCAGTTCATTTTTGCTGAATGCGTCGCTGATGGCATAGATATGGCTCAGGTCTTCTTTAATTACAATGATGTTTACATTTCGCTTGCCGGTAACCCCGTCAAGATATTGTTTTATTTGCTCATCTTCGCCATCGTACAATACAATATTGATGGGGGTTTCCAGTCTTTTAAATAAATGCCCGGCCACATCCCAGTTGCCAATATGGGCACTCAGCAAAATGCCGCCCTTGCCCATAGCAGCAATTTTTCGCAGGTTCTCTTCTCCATCAAAATCAAAACTGAAATTATTTTTGATGCCCGACATCATCACCACTTTATCAATAATACCCTGACCTAAAAAAAAGTAGTTTGCATATACTTTAAGGGTGGATGAAAACCAGCCATATCCAAGCTTTTGGCGGTACAACAAATAGATCTGCCGGGAAGCTTTAAAAGAAAAAAAGAAGTAATACAGCACAACAAACCTCAGCAAAACATAACCAGGTAAAACACCAAACGTTTTGAGTACCCATACAAATATCCTGTATCCAAGCGGAGTACCTTTGGATTTACCATGCCATGAAGACATTATGCCAGTTCTTTTGAATTTACACGGGATATCACATAATCACAAAAATCCTGGAATGTGGCGATATCTGTAAAATCCTCGGGTTTCACTTTAAAGGAAAAATTGCTTTCGATCATCACCACCAGGTCAATATAATCCAGGCTATCCAGGCCAAGTGTTTCTTTTAAATTAGCTTCAGGCACTAATTTTTCAGCATCCACTTCAAATTCCTCAATAAGAAATTCATGAATTCTCTCTATAATTTCATTGTTTGTCATAAGCAGTACATTAATTCATTTTTCTGATAATAAGCGATGAGTTAGTTCCTCCAAATCCAAAGGAGTTAGACAAAAATACAACTATATCCTTTTCCACAGCCACTTTCGCAATATTCAATTTGGCCGAATCTTCGTCGGGGTTTTCGAAATTGATATTGGGTGCAACAAAAGAATTTTGCATCATCAGCACCGAATAAACAATTTCACTGGCACCAGCCATCCAGCACTCGTGGCCCGTCATAGATTTTGTTGAACTTACCAGGGGCCGGTGTTCACCAAAAACTTCGTGAATGGCTTTTGCCTCGCTTGAATCGCCGGCCGG
>Ga0075160_10002108_pt1 | contig 11944 bp, 6 predicted proteins | sample JI91814C2DNA_FD_70969 | JGI IMG/M metagenome (GOLD analysis project Ga0075160, IMG submission 70969) | Wastewater effluent complex algal communities from Wisconsin, to seasonally profile nutrient transformation and Carbon sequestration -... | ecosystem: Engineered > WWTP > Effluent > Algae...
TTCAATTTCATTGAAAAGTTTCATCGCTTCAATGATACAAACGGTTTTGCCAGGAGCAATTTCGTCGCCTATGCTTACAAATTGAGGTTTATCAGGACCGGCCGAACGGTAAAAGGTGCCAATCATGGGCGACTTAATCGTCAGGTATTTGGATTCATCAACTCCGTTATTGGTCGGTTTGTCTTCCGCCGGGGTAGTGCTGGTTGCAGCAGGAGTTATGGCTGGTTGAGTAACAGGAGCCGCTGTTTGAACAGGGGCTGCAATAACCGTAGCTGGTTGCATAACAACCTGTGCGGCGGTTTTTGGGGTTCTAATAACAATTTTGATCTCCTTGGTCTCTAATTCTACTTCACTGACCCCACTTTTGGAAACAAATTTTATTAAATCCTGAATCTCGTTTAATTTCATGTTTAAGGTTTTTAGTTAGTTAGTGGGGGCAAAAGTAACAGTATTTTTTATTAAAAAAAGGGTTTTTTGGCTTGTATTTTAACAAAACAGGCTTTTTTGAAGCGTTTTTGGCTCAAAATCAGCTAATTTGAAATAAAAAGAGCCGCAAAAAAGCGGCTCTTTCTTTAATTTTTAAAGTTATCAGAACATAATGCCAACGTTAATTCTAACCGCGCGCATAAAATAGGCTTGGTTAAATTGAGTAAAGGTATTGGACCCCACCTCATCTTTGGTCAGATAATCTGAATTTTTCTTCATCATATTTGTGAAAGACTGGAAATAATTCACGGAAAATACCAAAGATGTGCTTCCGGCAATTCGATATTCGGTACCTAAACCGAGATTCATTCCAAAACGGGCAGGAATTACCAGCGCGTCGTCACCAACGGCTACGTTGTTGCTTTTAAGCGCGTCGCCACTCACCGGCGTTTGAACAATTGTTGTTCCGCTTGTAACGGCTTTCAACCCGCTGTAATAACTGTCATTGGCTTTCATGCCAGCCCTAAAGGCCAGTTCGCCCCCAAATACGGCAAAATATTTCATGCCGTTGTATTCGTTGGTCATCATTTTTAGTAATAGGGGGATGGAAACCATGGTACTTTTATAGGTACGGTCCTTTAATACATATAAGGTATTGCCACTTTTTAAGTGATAGTCCGCGTCGGCCATGTCCTTTTTATGTTCCACCATTTCGTTTTCATTGTCCATCACTACCCTTACCTGGTAGGTAGCATCGTTACGGTAGGAAATGGAGCCTCCCTCAAAATCACCACCGATGCCGGTAGAAAAATGAACGATGTTGGACAATTTAAACTCCATTACCAGGCCAAAACCAAAACCAAAATAAGCGCCGCTGGGTTTAGAGCCCGTGTTCCCACTTTTAAACCACGAAGGTTGAGGATTGGCTCGCAAACCAAACCTGAATTTTTTATCAAAGTTTTCGGCTTTAGCCTCAGGCGTGGCTGTGTTGGTTACCTGTGCCTGCATAGCCACACCCATAAGGGAAAAGAAGCATACCGCAAATAAAAACTTTTTCATCAATCGTTTATTTTATAGTTAATTTTACAAATATAAAAATTAAGAATGAGAAATATTTTTCTTTTTGTCATCATCTCTCTTCTCTTATGGGGATGCGATTCTAATGATCTGGACATTGATATTTCGGGAATCCAAACAGCTCCCCTAAAAGTATTACGCCTTGAAAAAGACATACGAAGCTTAAACGGACCTGATTTCGACGCCAGTAATGCGGTGTTGAAACGCCAATATGGGGTCTATTATGAACATTACCTCATGAATTTTTTAAACAGGAACGGAACCAGTGATTCCCTCTACAAACCTTCTGTTCTGTCATTTATAAAAGATAAAGACATCAGCGAAGCCTATGGCTACATCACCCGACTTTATCCCGATCAAAAAATGGAGGCCATTGCCCAAGAAGCCGATCAATGTGTAAAACGTTTTCATGTTCATTTCCCTAAACGCCCGCTACCCAGCAAACTGATTACCGTGATGAGTGGTTGGAATTATTCCAGCGCCTATTTAGATAGCGCGTTGGTGATAAGTCTGGACATGTATCTGGGAGATACCGCTAAATTTTACCAAATGTTGCGATACCCTTTGTATCAGGCAAAAAAAATGAATGAACGTTACATCCTCCCCGACCTGGCCAGAGGATGGCTTCTGACCGAGTTCGACAACAGCGACCCTGTTAACACACTGATTCATCATACCATTTTTTACGGTAAACTGTTCTACGCGGTTAATGCGCTACTGCCCCAAGAAACGGACAGTGTGATTATTGGCTACACGAGCAAACAAATAACCTATTGTAAAACCTATGAAAAAAACGTGTGGGGATATTTTGCCGAAAAAAACCGGCTGTATGAAAACAGTTTGCAAAATGTAAGAGAGTTAACCAGCGACGGACCATTTACCGGCGCCATCAGTAAGGAGTGTCCACCACGCATCGCCATGTGGGTAGGTTGGCAGATCGTAAAAAGCTACATGAAAAACAATAAGGAAGTGACGCTTGAACAATTAATGGACGAAAAAGACGCCGCTAAAATTTTGAATAAAAGTAAGTACCGGCCTTAGTGCGTAAACTTGTCAACCCGGTTTGAAACCGGTTTTACGCGTTGCAGATAAGCGTACAGATCTTTTAAATCCTGCTCCGCCATATTTTTATACATGGTCCAGGGCATGATGGTATTAAACGTTCCTTTGGCAATGGTTTGAGGAACATACGTACTATCGGCGTACCTTTTAAACCGGCTCACAAATGCAGCTTCTGTCCAACTACCTATCCCCGTTTCCTTGTCGGGCGTAATGTTCGAAGACCGCACCACTCCGCCGGATGGGAGCGGAAATTCAAAACCTCCGGCCAGTTCCATACCGGCTATCGGATTTCCCTTGTCTTTTTTTGTATGACATTCGCCGCAAGCTGCCGCGTTAAAAAGATAGGCGCCCCGCGACAACGCATTATCAACATTAATCGCTTGGGCGTATTGAGCCTTTTTAGGAATGGTATGGAGGATCAGGTTCATCGGAAAATCTGGTTTCGATGCCGGTACATTATTTTTAATGGGCGGCAAGCCTCGCAAATAAGCAATAATGGAGTAAAGATCTTCCCTGGTCATATTCCCGTAATTAGCATGCGGCATAACCGGGAATAAAGCCTCCCCATTTTTATTCACACCACTGGCAATGGCCCTGAGCAGTTCGCCATCGGTCCAATGACCGATTCCTTCGGGCGTAATGTTTTTAGAGTAAAAACTACCCGGGAAACCAAATTTCTGATCAAACGTTTCACCACCTTTACCAAGTGTACCCACAACCAATGGTGCTGAGAATTTCGACCAGTCGCGGGTGGAATGACAATCCATACACACACAAACGCTGTTTGCCAAATACCTGCCCCGTTCAACGCGCTGAGGCGTAATATCCACCCGAATGTCTTCGGGGGGCCCCACATTGGGCAAGGCCAGTTTCAAATACAGAACAGTACCAATAACGATTGTCAGCACCGAAAGCAGAATGTATTTAACAGCTTTTTTCATAGTGATTTATTTTTGCGGAATAAAGATAATTGAATTTTTATTGATAGATCAACTCTGCCAAAAAACTCAGGTCATAAAAGCAAATACCCTGCCCCTTTAATCAAATTTGAGTGTTTTAATCGGCGTTAGTTTGGTAAGGATAAGGGTAGGTAATAATAACATGAGCGCGCACACAGCAAAAGTACCCACGTTCAACAACAGAAAATAAACCCAGTTAATGTCCACAGCGACATAATCCACGTAATACGTTTCACTATCAAGTCTGGCTATTTTAAAGTAATGCTGTAGGAGGCACAACCCGATACCAATCAGGTTACCCCATAGTAAACCTTTCCCCGTTAATTTAAGACTCAAAATGATAAAAATTTTGCGCACACTCGCGTTACTCATCCCCAAAGCTTTTACCAAACCCACCATGTTGGTGCGTTCCAGTATTAAAATGAGCAGGGCCGTTACCATATTCATGGTGGCAACTAAAACCATAAGAACTACGATAATTATTCCATTAATATCGAGTTTATCCAGCCATATAAAAATGGTGGAATAAAGGTCCCTTACACTGGCAACATTGTAGTTGTATCCCATCAGGTCTTGCACCTGCTCCACATTTTTTTCCAACAGGTTAAAATCCTTTACTTTTATTTCGTAATTGCCTGTCATCGTGCTGTCCCAGTAGTTCAGCCGCTGAATCTGTCTGAGATCAACAAAACAGAGGTGTTCGTCAAAATCGGCAAAATTAGTTTTAAAAATACCACAAATGGTAAAGCTTCTGGACCGTTGCTCATACTTGATCACCTCCTGCTTTTCAAGACTGTCGTAAACCTGGTGTTCGGAAATAAAGTACACCAACATTTTTTTGTTCAGCTGCAGATCAAGTTTACTCGCCAGCGCGTCGCTCACCAATACCTCCTTACTGGTTTCACCCGGCTTGAAATCAGGAAGACGCCCCTTCAGTAAATGGCTTTTAATAAAATCAAAATCATACGCCGATGTTATTCCCTTTAATAAAACCCCTTCATTCTCTGTATCCGTTTTAAGAATCCCGTTTTTTATGGCCGTTTGTTGGATGTGTTTCACAAAAGGCAGTTTCATTAGCAATTGAAGGGTATCGTTATTCATGGCAATGGGTTCGGGTTCGTTACTGGCGTTCACATTAATATTGCTAACCGCTATATCGGTAGTAAGACCGGTAATTTTGCTAATAATCTCTTTCTTAAAACCCAGAACGATGCTTACTGTTAATAACATGACAGCCATCCCAACTGCTATCCCAATAATTCCTATTTTTACAATAGGTTTGGAGATGTTACCTTTATTCCGGCCCGAATCCGAAATTCTGTCTGCTATGATTTTTTCTATACTCAAAAAAAATATATCCTTGTGCAAAAGTAATAAATTGCGCGGCTTTATATCCTGTTTATTTTTTACCGCACACCTCAGCTTTTCGCAAACGCCTTTAGTGATAAAAGATTACAGCCTGGTTACCACAGGTGCGCAGCAATTTGACAATTACCTCCCCCGGTTAAAAGGTAAACGGGTTGGCATTGTTACTAACATTACGGGCCTTGTCGGCAAAACATCCATTGTAGACACCCTGATTAGCCTGAAGGTAAATGTGAAAAAGATTTTTGGCCCCGAACATGGCTTTAGAAGCGATACCGACGCCGGTGAAAAAGTAAGCAGTAAAAAAGATCCGAAAACAGGACTGAGCATTCTCTCGCTTTACGGGGCAAATAAAAAACCAAGCAAAGACCAGTTAAAAGGTGTTGACATACTGATTTACGACATTCAGGATGTGGGAGTGAGATTTTACACCTACATTTCCACCCTATGCTACGCGATGGAAGCCTGCGCCGAAAACGGAAAGGAACTAATTGTGCTGGACAGACCGAACCCTAACGGCTTTTATATTGACGGACCTGTATTAAAAAATGAATTCAAAAGTTTTTTGGGCCTGCATAATGTTCCTGTGGTGTATGGTATGACCTGCGGGGAATACGCGCAAATGGCCAACTCGGAAGGGTGGTTAAAAAACAAGGTCAAATGTCAACTAACGGTTGTTCCGATGAAAAATTACGACCGGAGCGCTTCGTACCGTTTACCGGTTAAACCCTCGCCAAATATACCAAACGCCGAAGCCGTTCTTTTATACCCAAGTCTTGGCCTTTTTGAAGGCACACTTATCAGTTTGGGCAGAGGCACCGATTTTCCATTTCAGGTAGTCGGTCATCCCGACTTAAAAAAATGCGCCTTTTCATTTACACCCCAACCCGGCCCCCTGTCGCGCGAACCAAAGTATTTTAATCAGCAGTGTTACGGGCTCGACCTCCGGAAAGAACGTTACCTGGCGGAGCATCCCCACGAAATAAATTTAACCTGGCTTAAAACCATTTATGAGAATTTGGGACGTGCCGATTTTTTTGATAAGAATTTTAATTATCATTCGGGAAACACTTTTTTACAAGAACAAATTAAAAAAAATGAACCCGAAGCAGCGATCCGCAAAAGCTGGCAGGCAGATCTGGACACGTTTAAGAACATTCGGGAAAAATACCTGTTATATCCTGATTTTCAATAGGATCATTCAATTCCTCAGCCCTTATTGCCGTTATTGAAGAATTAATGAAATAAAAAATTGGCTATTCCTGTTGAGAAACTTATTTTTGTGAAGATTAATTAATTACAATGGCAAATTTTGATTTGATAATGCCTAAAATGGGCGAAAGTGTTGCGGAAGCTACTATCATTAAGTGGACTAAAAATGAAGGGGATAAAATTAAGATTGATGAAACCGTTCTCGAAATAGCAACTGATAAAGTAGATAGTGAAATACCATCCCCTTTTGAAGGCACATTGGTGAAACGTCTGTTTAACGAAGGGGATGTGGTTCAGGTGGGTTCTGTGATTGCCGTGATCAGCAGCGATGCCGCTGCCGCCTCAAGCGACGCGCCTAAAACGACAGCGCCAGAAACAAAATCGGTTGCCGAAATGAAAACGGACGAACCAAAAGTAAGCGCTCCGGCTGCCACAACCAATAATTATGGCGATTCGGATAAATTTTATTCACCTCTGGTGAAAAGCATCGCCAAAGAAGAAGGCATCTCTTTGGCTGAACTGGATACGATTAAAGGCTCTGGCCAGGATGGAAGAGTTACAAAAGCAGATATACTGGCTTATTTACCAAACAGGAACAAACAAGCCGCCACTACTGCTCCTGCTCAAAAAACAGAAACAAAAACCGCTCAATCCGCCATTAGCGCGGGCGAAAACACAGTCATCGTAAACCGCCCTGCCGTTTCGGTAAACGCTGGCGACGAAATTATGGATATGGACCGCATGCGCAAAATGATTGCTGACCACATGGTCATGAGCAAACACGTTTCGCCGCATGTTACCTCGTTTGTAGAAGCCGACGTAACTAACCTCGTACAATGGCGCGATAAAGCAAAAAAAGAATTTGAAAAACGCGATGGCGAAAAACTGACCTTCACTCCTATTTTTATTGAAGCAGTGGCAAAAGCCATTCGCGATTTCCCCATGATCAACGTATCCGTAGATCAAACCGGTACTAAAATCATTAAACGTAAAAACATTAACATCGGCATGGCCGCTGCTTTGCCATCCGGTAACCTGATTGTGCCGGTAATTAAAAACGCGGATGAGAAAAATTTACTGGGCCTTACCAAAGCTGTAAATGACCTGGCTAACCGCGCGCGGGCAAATAAACTGGCACCGGATGAAATTGCCGGAGGCACCTTTACACTAACGAACGTTGGAAATTTCGGAAACGTGATGGGAACACCTATCATTAACCAGCCGCAGGTAGCCATCCTTGCAGTGGGTGCCATCAAAAAGAAACCAGCGGTTATTGAAACTCCTCAGGGCGATATGATTGGTATCCGTCAATTTATGTTCCTGTCGTTAAGCTACGATCACCGGGTAGTAGATGGTTCGTTAGGAGGTAGCTTTGTTAGAAGGGTAGCCGATTACCTTGAACAATTTGATGTAAACAGACCCGTATAACCAAATAAAACTCAAAAAATAAACAGACGCCTCTATTTATATTTTATAAATCCCGATTTCCTAAAGTAATCGGGATTTTTTGTGTCAACTTAAATCAGTATGACACAGCTGTTCCAGGGCAGGACAATTTTAACAAAAAAGGGGCGATGGTGGGGAGATACTCCGGAGATAAAGCGAGGATAAAGCGAAGATAAAGCGAGGATAGTGTAGGAGATATGTAGGAAATGGGTATTAGCGCCTCGCGGACATTCAGGATTCAACCGTTCCTGGTAATTATCACATCTAGTTCATTTTCAAACACTTAAATAAAAATCCGCGTGTAAAGGTGAGATTCGGGGGAGTTTTACCTCCCCTACCGTATTTGGGAGGTAATCAGGGTTATCTGATAAGGGTGACATGCCCGGTTAATTCCTTTATCTGAGCATTAACATCTGTATAAATAATCCTCCAGGCATATACATCATCGCTGCAGGCCGAACCGTTCAGGCTGCCGTCCCAGCCCATAAAAAAATCATCGCTGCGGAATATTTTTCCTCCCCAACGGTCATAAACGGTAAGGTCATATTTATCAATGCCACGCCCCTTTGGCTGAAAGGTATCATTTATGCCATCCCCATTGGGAGTGAAAGCATCTGGTACAAAAATTTTCACATCGCTGCTCACCACAATACTTTTTACCACCGTATCGGAACAGCCCCAAACATTGGTAACCACCATGGCCACTCTATACTGACTGGCATCCTGGAAAATATAGGACGTATTTTTTTCACTGCTTATGTAACCATAGTTGTCAATAAAATACCAGTTCCATTTATTCATTTTCTCGCCTTTTGAAAGATTGTTAAAATAAACAATGTCAACATTTTCAACAGGTTTTTCGGGCTGTATAAAAAAATCACCTTCGGGTCTGGGGTTGGCAATAATATCCAACGATTGGCTACTAACACAACCAGCCGCGTTGGTAAAACTTCCAAGAACCGTTTGCATACCTGCCTTCGGAACACAATAGTTAAAGCTCGGGCCGGTTATCGTTTGGTTTTTAATGGTCCATTCGGTACTTAGTATTGGCACGGTACTTATGTTGTTTAGCTTAAAAGTAGCGCAGTACGGGGCGCAGTATTTATTTGTATTGTCGCTGATCAGGTTTCCTTCCGGCAGGGGATCTATACCAATGAAAAGAGTCGTGTCATTTTTACAGCCCAGTTGATCGGTGACACTTAAGGTATAAATACCGGCCTGTTGCATATTATAGGTTGGGAACCAGACATTTTGGTTGGGAGACAGGTAATAATACGGGCCTGACCAGGTGTACGTAGCAGCCCCTCCCGCTTTTAAATCAATGTTTGACCGGAAGCATACCCTGGAAGGAGCCGTGTAGGTCGGTACCGGCAAAGCAAAGGTACTAAGCGTAGCGGTTGTAATGTTTGTACAGCTATTTGCCGCGGTACCTACCACCGTGTAGGTTTGTGGCAAAGCACTGCTCGCTATCGGAATGTAAGCATTTGCCAGATTAGAGGTGTACCCTCCAGGTCCGGTCCAACGGTAACCATTGGTAATACCTCCAAGTGCCTTCAGCGTGGCAGGAGTAAGGTAACACACGGTATCGCTGATGGCTGTAATGGTTGGCAAGGGCATATAAGCCAGGTTAACCATTGCCAGTTGCGTGCAGGTATTTGGCGCGGTGCCAACCACCACATAGTTGCCAATCGACAGGTCATCGACGTTGGGAACAAAGGCATTTGCACCAAACGCGGTATAACTCGAAGGACCACTCCAGGTGTAGGATACCGCGCCATTCGCGGTGAAAGTAAATGGTTCATTTAAACAAATTAACGTGCCGGTGGTGGTTACGGTGGGTAACGGAATGGTGGTGAGCAGGGCCGTTGACACGTTGGTACAGCTATTTACCGCTGTACCCACCACGGTATAGATGGTAGGAGCCGCGCTATTGGCGGAGGCAATGGTCGCATTCTGCGCCGTGGAGGTGTAATTCCCGGGACCCGCCCAACGGTATCCTCCTTGTATGCCACCATCAGACTCCAAAACAGCAGGTTCATTCAGGCAAACATTATCTGGCACCGTGGTAATTGTTGGCAATGGCATATAAGCCAGGTTGGCAGTTGTTATCTGGGTGCAGGTATTGGCTGCTGTGCCCACTACGGTGTAATCTCCAATAGAACCGTCATCCACCAATGGTACAAAAGCGGTTGAGCCATTGGCGGTGTAAGTGGAAGGACCGGACCAGGTGTAGGTAACAGCGCCATTCGCAGTGAAGGTAAACGGTTCATTTAAACAGATCAATGTTCCGGTTGCAGTAACTGTTGGCAACGGCATGGTAATTAACGTGGTGGTGGCTTGTGTCGTACAGGCATTGGCTGCTGTACCCACCACCGTGTAAATACCGGAAGTAAGATTGTCAGCAACCGGTATAAATGCGTATTGCGCGCTGGAAGTGTAACCGGCCGGACCGGTCCAGGTATATCCCGAACCGTTCGCCATACCTCCATTGGCCGTTAAGGTGGCTACTGCATTGTAACATACCGTAGAGCCGGTGGCTACAATGGTGGGTACCGGAATGGTTGCCAAAACTCCCGTAGCCTGCGCCGTACAGGAGTTTAACGCGCTCTCTAATTCGATGGTGTAAACGCCCGCCGACAGATTGTTGGCAATAACGGTAGTGGTTGAAACACCGGTTAATGGGATGAGGGGATTGGTATCTAAAAACCCATTCGGGCCCCTGAATGTGTAAAAACCAAGACCGTTAGCCGTTAAGGTAGCCACCGAACCATAACAGGTTTGAGGGCAGATCATCGCCACGGTTGGATTAAAAAGCGCTGCCAAGGTGGTAGTAGCCTGGGCCTGACAACCACTGACATCCGTAACGGTTACCGTATATACCCCATTTGCCAGCAACGTAATTGCGGGGATGGTCGGGTTTTGATTATTACTGGTAAAATTGTTCGGACCATTCCACGAAAAACTTACTCCACCGGTAGCAGCAAAATTAATGGTGCGACCCAGACACACGTTACTGCTCGTAATGGCGCAACTAGCATCGGGTAAGGCCCGAACCAGGGCGTTTAATGTAGTGGTCCGGGAGCATCCGGTAGGAAATGAAGCGGTTAACGAATACACCCCACTGGCCAGCGTAGTCGAATTAACAACACTTGTGTTTTGCGAAACAGAGGTAAAACCATTGGGGCCAACCCAATTATAAGTGGTTCCACCGCCACTCATTAACGTTAAATTAAACCCGGCGCAGATGGTGCCATTGCTGGCCACTGTTGGGGTGGGCAAAGGATAAACGGTAACATCGGTAACCGCCATACTGGTGCAGCCGGGCACACTGGTCACACTTAAGTTATACGTTCCACTCATGAGTGGGTTGGCATTAAAAATTACGGGATCGGGCTGCGAAGTACTGCTGTATGTATAAGCATTCGGACCGGTCCAAAAGTAGGCCGCGCCGGCAAACGCGTTCGAAGACAGGTTAATGTTTTGCGCAGCGCACAAACTGGTTGAAGTTGTGCCAATATTCTGGGTGTACGTAACAAGTACCTGAGTCGTCTGACTTCCGCTACAACCCAGCGCATCTGTATAATCCAGCGTGTAAATGGTGGTGGCTAAAGGGCTTGCCACCACATTTTGCGCAACCGGGTTATCCAACGATCCCGATGGACTCCAACTATATGAAGCGGCAACGCCGGCCGTCAGACTGCCACTAAAACCAATACAAACACTGGTACTGCTTAACGCAATGGGTGGAGCCGGGGTAACAATGGCCACGGTAGTAGAAGCAGTTAAACAACCCAGCTGATCGCTGACAAGGATCGTTTCTGTACCAGCACTCAGGCCGGCCACCGCCGAAGTGGTTTGTGCGGTACCGCTCCATGTATAAGCGTAAGGGGCAATCCCTCCCAAAACATCTACGGTAGCCGATGAAAGACAGGACGGTGTGCTGGATGCCGCAAGAGTAAGTGTTATAGGACAGGTGAGACAATCTGTTTGAAAATAGAGGCCGGCTAAAATGAGTCCCAAAGTATCCATGGTATTGGTAATGCCAAATGAAGCGCTTGTTTGCCCATTTATAACCGGACTTCCGGGGTCCGTCAAAAACGACCAGGGTTGATCCGCGACTGCCAATTGGGAGTAATTTGGAACAGCGTTATTAAGTGCGAAAACGCTATTGCCATATTGTTGCAAATCATCCACAATCAAAAAAGTACTCGAAAGGGTTGGTGTGCCGCACACATCAAAACCGGTAATGGTGGTAGTCAATGCTCCGGTTGCATTCGCATTAGTAAGACTTCCATCAGCAATGACAATGGTGCCGGTATAATTTTGTGTTCTGTCGGAGTAAATAATAAGTAACGTCGCGCCATTCGCATCATCGTCTGTTATAAGCGACGACGAAG
>Ga0075160_10002111_pt1 | contig 11935 bp, 8 predicted proteins | sample JI91814C2DNA_FD_70969 | JGI IMG/M metagenome (GOLD analysis project Ga0075160, IMG submission 70969) | Wastewater effluent complex algal communities from Wisconsin, to seasonally profile nutrient transformation and Carbon sequestration -... | ecosystem: Engineered > WWTP > Effluent > Algae...
ATGGACACCTAAAAAGAATTGCCAGCGTGGACGAATCTCATTCCGTAGGCAACCTGTGGTCCGTTATTACTGCTCTGTTGTCTATGGTGCCATTGGAACATGAATACAAACTCATGGGCATGGCCCCCTATGCAGAAGGCGAGCGAGCTGAAAAAGCTAAAGCCATCTTCAGCCAAGCCTTTCAGACGACCGACGACGGAACATGGAAGCGAACCCCTGGCGTACCGGACATGATGTTCTCGTACGAGTACTGGCGCAAACATCTTGAGTTCACCCGTTTTGATCATGTTTGTGCCGGCCTTCAAGCCTTCACCGAAGAGTTTCTGACGAATTGGGTTCGAAGATGGCTGCAAAAAACGGGCCGTCGTAAACTGCGTCTCTCGGGTGGCGTTTTCCTCAATGTCAAACTAAACAAATCGATCGCGGAGCTTCCTGAAGTCGATGATCTTTTTATCTTCCCTTCCTGTGGTGATGAAACCAATTGCTTCGGAGCTGCTTGGGCATTCATGGCAGACCAGGGACTAGCAGAACAGATCGAACCGCTCCAAACACTCTACCTTGGCCCACCTCCACAGCCCGATGAGTTCACTCGCAGCGCCGATAAAGCTCGCGAACTTGGATGGCAAGTAACAACACCTCCAGTTATCGAAGAGGCAATCGCCGAACTGCTGGCCCGTGGCGAAGTAGTTGCTCGAGTATCTGGTAGAGAAGAATTCGGAGCTCGCTCATTGGGCAACCGCGCCATACTCGCAGACCCATCGCGCCTCGATGTAGCCAAGGTTGTTAACAAGGCGATCAAGTGCCGAGATTTTTGGATGCCTTTTGCACCATCCGTCATGGCGGAACACGCTGATCGACATGTCCGTAACCCCAAGAATCTGACCGCGCCGTATATGATTCTGGCCTTCGATTCACAAAATACCGAAGAAGTCCGCGCCGCCTGCCATCCAGAAGATGCCACGATTCGCCCCCAAATTGTGACTCGTGAAAATAATGCTTCCTACCATCGGGTTATTGAAGAATTTCACCGAAGAACTGGACGAGGAACCATTCTGAATACCTCACTCAATATCCACGGCGAGCCCATCGTCTCCACGCCCGATGATGCCATTAGCGTTATGCAGCGTTCTGGACTGCATTACTTGGCTCTGGGCCCCTATCTGATCGCCAAACCTGCCGGCGCAACTTAACCACCCCATAAAACTGAACAAACCCCTGCAAACCTGAACAAACATTGCTCAATTGCAACGCGAATGGGGCATGTTGTTAAGATTTAACGATTGTTCCGTTGGCGCGATCAGGTTGTTCTTTTTATACCTGTCGTTCACGTCAGGTAAACTCTTCCGGTTGTTCCTTTCACTCCGTTCCTGCCGTTCCTATCGACCGCAAAGTCGGAACAGGTAGTTCGGCAGTCATATTCGATCAATCGAGTACTCGTGGCTAACCGATTCCCACGTTGTAACCGGTGCTCTAGGTATTTCCAGTCGGACTTAGTGAGTCCGCTGAAAACTGGTGAGTCATTTACAACGGGTGAATGGAATACATGTTGCCGACCAAATCAAACCAAACTCGATCGAGCCTCACTCGCAATCTACTGCGAGTCGCGCTCTTGAGCAGTTTGACCAGCTGCGTGTTGTCAGGCCAATTACAGGCCCAGTCCCCTACGACTTCGAACGGTACAATTCGCCAACCTAGTCCACGATCAACTGACACGGTCCAAACGCCAGCCACCGCTCCCACTGCCAATCGCACGCCGCAGGCTGTAACACCTAACGCTGGCCCAAGTCCTCAAACGTTCGAGCCAGCTTTGCCTCGCAACCTTCGTGAGCCTGTTGATGCTGTTAGTGCCTTGCCAGCCGTGCCCGCTGCGTTGCACATCGCAACAGTAGAACCGGTTCCCGAGTTTAAACCAGCGCCAGCAATACAACCCATCGCATATCGCTTGACTCCCTTGACGATCTCTCCGCTTGAAGCCCCTCCCGGCTGGAATGCGGTCGAAAAGAGTATTCGCGAAAAGCTCGAATCGTGCGATGCCATGTTACGTCGTGGAGCCATCTTCTCAGCTCGACAAACGTGCTGGAAAGGTCTGGAAGAATTGTGCCAAGTCCTCGATCTCCACGATCCCAATGGAAAACGTGTCGAGAGCTTGCGCCGAGCACTCGTCGCGATGCGCGAAGAAGAAGACTTCTATCGCTTCTCCGATATTCAACTCACTAAATCTGATACACTTTCCAATCTCTGCTTCGCGCATGAGACGCCCATCATTCGTGACATGTTAGAGCGGAACGGCTCCGAGAATATCAGTATCAATCCCTTGATCGCAGCCCAACACTATCGCTCTTTCGCACGCGATCAATTGGTTCAAGCCTGCGACCACCATCCCTGGGGTGCCGATTTGCTTTACGCCCTAGGTAAAGCGTTTGAGAAGCAAGCTTGGGAAGATCGCTCGCGCTCTGCCTTGGTACATCAGCATGCAGAACTAGTTTATCAAGCGGCGCTGGAAACCAATCCCCATCAAGGATTGGCCGCAACACAACTCGGCTATGTTCTCTTACAACTCGATCGCCCCAAGGAAGCGCAAGCGATACTCGCTCGCAGCTTACAAGTCGCTCCCTCGCAGGCGAGCTTACAAAACTTGGCAGAAGCCTATCGTCGCTTAAATGATCCCAATGCCATGCAATGGTGTGTCGTCCAACTGGATCAACTGAAACGACGAGAACAAAATTCGCAGCCCGATATTCCTTTCACTGAAATCAGTGCGCGGCAGTTCGCGGCGATCAGCCCTCCTGATGCTGCATTTATGCAGGGCAATGCGGGCGGACCTCCGAACATTGCCGCTCACCCCAATTCACCACAACGAGTTGCCGCACAGCCGACGCCGCAAAGTTCACCAGAATCCAATGGCACACGTGACTGGCTTCCAAGCCTATGGCGATAAACGTACATAAATCGCCTCCGCAGGAGTGATAACCAAGTGTTGAAAGATACGATGAATTCGATGGCTCGAAAGCTCCAAGCAGCCTACGTATTGTCTGCCACATTGCGTTTGGCGATACTTGTAGGCTCCATATCATTTGCCTCGCTAGCCGCACGACCTTCCTGCGCTCAAGTTCAAGCCACCATGGGCTGCTCCACTTGTCAAACCTCTCTTAATCCCGCCCCAGGCTTGATGCTTATGCAACCCCAAGCCTACTACGGCGGTTGCCCCAATTGCATGCGCGGTATCGATTGCCGTGACCATTGTGGTCAGCCTGTCGATTGGTCCGCTATGAGACCTATCGATTTCCAACCTCTTCTACATGGCGAGTTCATCGGCCCAATTCGTTTGCCAGCGATGGTCGACTATCGCATGCGAGCCGGTGATCAATTGCAATTTGTATATATTCTCAATCGTGAGCAACGCATCGGCGAATATCGCTTGCAAGTAGGTGATCAAGTTCGAATCAGCTTTGCGCTCGATCCAAATTTAACTCAAGGTGACTTAAACCGAGGCGTTGAAATTCTCCCGGATGGTACTCTGATTTTGAATATGATCGGAGCCGTACCCGCAGCCGGTCTAACACTTCCGCAGTTGCGATCGCAGTTGTTGAAAAGCTATAGCACCTATATCAAAAATCTAAACGAGGACACAGGCGTTTCGTTGGATGTTATCCCCGTTAAGATCAATACCAAACTAGAAGACCTGCGCAATGCAGTCACGAACCTGGGTGGCTTTAACTCGGGACAAGCTGTCAATGCCACCATCATGCCCGACGGAAAAGTCGACCTCCCTTTGATTGGCCCCGTCTTGCTCCAAGGCATGACACGCGATGAAATCAAAACAGAAATCAACTTGCGTTATGAAGCGGTCGTGGCTGGAATGGTCGTTGAACCACGACTCCTACAAATTGCCCCACGCCGGGTCTTCGTTTTTGGCGAAGTTCGTGAACCTGGTGTTTATAACCTTGAAGGTCCTACCACAGTAACTCAAGCTTTAGCGCAAGCGAAAGGTGTTCTAGTCGGCGGCAACGATCGTCAGGTAATCATCTTCCGTAGAGCCGAAGATTGGAGGCTCGTTGCCACGAAACTTGACCTACGCGGAGCGCATCTAGGAAAAGACCCAACCCCTGCTGATGAAATTTGGCTGCGCGATAGCGATTTGATTATTGTCCCTCGCACCCCAATGAAGCTGACCAACGATTTCGTGCGACAAGTTTTCACACAAGGCATCTACGGCGTCGTTCCTTTCGGCGGCATAAGTATCCAGCTGGGCAATGTTCAGTAACTATACTCAGCTGATAAATGTGCAGCACGCTTTTTAGCATGGAATCCCCAACGATAGTCCTTTATTCGTACCGATTGTTGGGGTACTGAAACTCTACAGCGTCGTTTCAGAAATCGCTTATCGCCAGCGTTTTCTGCCACTCAGCTGGCGAGCGAGATTGACAACCACGGCTCTTCCAAACTGTCCAATCAAGAGCGTCACACGATTCAAATCTCGCTTCATCCAGCGATAATTAAACATCTAAGCAAATCGCTGCTTTTTCTTTTGGCTTAAGCTTCTCTTAAGCTAACGTATCGAGAATGTAGAGACTCTGTTCGACTACCTGTCCGACAGAGTTCATCTACTCCCTTCTCTCTCATCTTTTCTCTCTTCTCTTTGGAGAACCGCTATGGCTCATTCTTCTCGTGCGCGCGGTACCAGTCTTTTTAAGGTTCGTTCGACCTCACATCGTCAGCGCCGAATGCTGCTCGAACAACTCGATCAGCGGCGTCTATTTGCAGCCGACCTTCGTTCACTGGATGGCTCGGGCAACAATCTTGCCAATCCCCAATGGGGTAGCAGCGACGAGGCGTTTCTGCGGAAGGCTCCCGCCGAATACGCCAATGGCATCGACTCACCTGCGGGAAGCGATCGTTTAAGCGCTCGCGAGATCAGTAACATCATCGCCGCCCAGGGTGAGCGAAACATAGTTAACGATGAGAATTTGTCCGCGTTCGTTTATGCCTGGGGTCAGTTCCTTGACCATGATCTTGATCTCACGCTCTCTGGCGACTCAGAAGAATTCTTTGGCATCGATGTCCCTACGGGTGATCCGTATTTCGATCCCTTCAACACCGGTGACGAAGTGATTCCACTATTGCGCTCAAATGTGGCGACGGGCACGGGCACCTCACAACTCAACCCGCGCCAACAAGTCAACTCTATTTCCGCTTTTGTGGATGGCTCACAGATCTATGGCACCACCTCGGAACTGGCCCTTCAGTTGCGGACCTTGAGCGGCGGGAAGATGAAGACCAGCTCAGGTAATCTGCTACCTACCAATGAAGCTGGCATCGATCCTAACTCTCCACCCAGCTTCTTTGTGGCCGGTGATATACGTGCCAATGAGAACTTAACACTCATCTCCATTCATTCGTTATTCCTTCGCGAACACAATCGTTTAGCCGATCAATTCGCGAAAGCTCACCCCAATTGGACGGACGAACAACTTTACCAAGAAGCTCGTCGCTGGGTAATCGCCGAACTGCAATCGATCACCTACAACGAATTCCTCCCCGCGATTTTGGGCCAGAAACTACCGCAATACAAAGGTTATAACGCCAAAATCAATCCTGGTATCAACAACGAGTTTGCTACAGCCGCATATCGCTTCGGGCATAGCATGTTGAGTTCCGACACAGAGTTTATGGCGAATGATGGCAGCGAACTGCGTGAACCGGTTGCATTGCGGGATGCATTCTTCAATCCTGACATCGTCAAACAAGAAGGAATCGATGGTATTTTGAAATATCTCGCTTCAGATCGAGCCCAAGAAATCGATACCTTGGTCATCGACGATTTACGCAACTTTTTGTTTGGGCCCCCTGGTGCTGGTGGACTAGATCTCGCTGCCCTTAATATCCAGCGCGGGCGTGATCATGGGCTAGCCGATTACAATGCCACTCGAGTCGCGTATGGTCTTAAACCTATTCGCACTTTCTCCGAGATCACTTCGGATACGGCATTACAAAAGGCTCTGCAACAAGCGTATGGGGATGTGAACAACATTGATCTTTGGGTGGGCGGGCTCGCGGAAGACCATGTCGCCAATGGAAGCGTTGGTCCCTTGTTTCAACGCATCATGCAAGATCAATTCATGCGATTGCGCGACGGAGATCGATTTTGGTACGAACGCGCGTTTCGCGGCGCAGAATTGAAACAATTGCAGAAGACCACTTTGGCCGATGTCCTTTTAGCCAACACGCAAATCACCAACTTGCAGCAGAACGTATTTGTCTTCAATGCTGAGGCCGTAGGAAAAGTTGTCCTTGATGCCAACGCTGATGGTCGCTTGCAGAATGAGAGAGGACTGGAAGGCATCACCGTGGAACTGCTCGACGAAACTGGTGCCTTAGTTGCCACGACGCTTACTGACCGAGCAGGCAACTATCGTTTCGATAGCCTCGACATAGGAACATACAAGATTCGCGTCGTCGTTCCGAACGGCATGCGTTTAACGACCGCGCCCTCTGCAACCATGCAAGTAACACGCGGCGATGTGTCACAACGTACGGATTTCGGCGTAACACCTTCGTCCGCCACACCTCCCAAACGTGGCTTGCCCCAACCACCACGACGCACGACAGCTGCTGAATTGGCGTCACCACTGACAGCCATTCAAGCGGCCGACGAATGGTTCCGTCGTTTAGCCTAATAGTTCTTTTCGTTTTGAATCGAAGTATCGTGATCTAATTTGCGCATAAATGCGGTGAGGGAAAAGGGTGAACGGTTGTCATACTGGCCACCCTTTTTCTATTTCAGCTGCAAAAAAAGAGATTACCCTTCTCCTCGACCCGATAAGGATTAGGTCTAATGCTCCATTCAGCTTTGTTTTGAACATGAACTCACTTTTGGGATTTCCATTATGTCCGGTCCGGCCACAGAAGCTTTGTTGATTGCAGGTATTCCTGCTTTGAATATGACTTTGTATCGCCAAATTCGTTTTTTGGTGGGTGACCCAACGGCCTATTTGCAATGGAAAGATGGCTCCGGCGCCACGCACAGCATTTTGATTTTGCGCGACATCGAAATGGACCGGGCTAAGAAATCGGCGCGAGCTCAGACCATCGCTTGCCCTCGCGACTATGCACCAAGCGAAGGGCTCAGTGGCGATCGTGAAACGGCAACCGCTCAAGCAGTGGCCGAGTGCTTCCGACGAGCTGGTCTCAAAACGGTAAAGAGCGATCGTTCGCTTCCACTGATCTATGCAGAAATGGCGCGACGAGCTGGAATCGAAATTCAATGCGATACCGAGTGGGGTGTGTTGGAACGTCGCTGCAAAGACGAACAAGAAATCGCTTGGATGCAAGAAGCGCAATCGACAACCGAAGGGGCAATGGAAATGGCTTGTCGCTTAGTCGCCAACGCCAAAGCCAAAAGCGACGGCTCGCTCGAATTCGAGGGTGCGCCACTGACGAGCGAAGTCTTGCGATGGAAAATCGATCAATGGTTGCTGCAACGCGGCTATTCGAATCCCGAGTCGATTGTAGCTGGTGGAGCAGTCGGAGCAGATTGCCATGACCATGGACATGGTATCTTGCGAACCGGCGAACCAGTGATCGTCGATATATTCCCTCGCAATCGCAAAACTCTCTACAACGGCGATTGCACTCGAACTGTCGTGCATGGCGAAATCTCTGACACGCTTAAGAAAATGCATACCGCAGTTGTGGCAGCGAAGAAAGCGGCAGAAGCTGTTGTGCGTCCAGGAATTACAGGGCAACAAGTGCACGAAGCGACGATCGCTGCGATGCAAGCTCATGGATATCCGATGGGCTTACCCCCCAAAGATGCTGCGAGCGGTTATTGCAGTATGACGCACGGAACGGGACATGGATTAGGACTTGAGGTTCACGAGCCACCACTTTTGGACAAAGGTGGCCCAGCCTTGATTGTTGGCGACTGCCTCACGATCGAACCTGGTTTGTACGCACTGGGCATCGGCGGCATTCGCGTCGAAGACTTGGTCGTCGTGACCGCCGACGGTTGCAAGAATCTGAATCGTTTACCAGAAGGTTTGGATTGGAAGTAGGGCGGTCCGTCTCGGCCGCCATCTCGCGGTACACGCGTGTCAACAAAAATTTATCGCCACCCGTGTACCCACCGCTTCTCGGCAGGGGACTGCCGAGCTACGGAGGACTGCCGAGCTACTTACAAAAACCCGCATTCCCACCAAACGCCAAAACTGGTATAGCCAAGGCTGGACGGAGTCCATGTCCGTTTTGAGCCCCAAATTCTGAATACTAAGTTACCAAGATAGCCTCCGATTTACCCCAGTTTTCCTCCGTTAAACAATGACGGTCGTAGTAAACGGGGTAAGCCAGGGAGGAAAATTCAGGACCAGGGACTCCAAACGCTGATACATACAGCAGAAGAGGGCCCGGAGCAGGCTCTCGAAAAGCTGAGGCCGGGGACAGTTATCCCTTCCAGGGAAGGATGCAAAACATGCGTTTTCAATTTAAATCAATGCTGGCCATCTGCGCCGGCCTTTCATTATCACTCTCTTCTGTCTCTCTCGCACAAGAAGAGTCGAAACTCACTGAACCAGTATTTCGCCTAAGTAAGAATAACGGAGCAGTACCTGTTGTTGCTCCTCACCCTCTGGATCCTGCTTTGGAACTCGCTCGTACGAGCTTGCAGAGAATCCAAGCTGAAGTGCATGACTACACCGCGACCATCGTGAAACGCGAACGCATCGGTGATTCGCTGGGCGAATATGAATACATGGCTGCGAAAGTTCGCAACCGCAAAGTAGTCGATGGCCAAGTTGTAACTCCTTTCTCGGTTTACCTGACCTTCCTCAAGCCATCTGCAATCAAAGGCCGCGAAGTTCTATACGTTGAAAACCAACGTGACGGTAACCTCTTGGCACACGAAGGAGGCCTCAAAGGGCGCTTGCTCCCTTCAATCCCACTCAGCCCAACCAGCAGCTTGGCCATGAGTGGCCAACGTTATCCTCTCACCGACATCGGTGTAGAGAACTTGGTTGTCAAGTTGATTGAACGCGGCGAACGTGATCGTTCCAACGGTCCTTGTGAAGTGAAGTTCCGTCAGAACGCCAAGATCGGCGAGCGATTATGCACCGTTCTGGAAGTTCGTCACAACGAAAAGAAACCTCACTACGATTTCCACGTAGCTCAGATCTTCATCGATAACGAATTGCAAATGCCTATTCGCTATGCTGCCTACGACTGGCCAATCGAAGAAGGTGCTCAACCTCAAGTCATCGAAGAGTACACTTACCTCAACTTGAAGGCCAATGTTGGCTTGACCGACAAAGACTTCGATGCCGAAAACGAAGACTACAACTTCTAGTTCATGCGGCGAGTTAGCTCTTCGAAAGCAAAGCCAGCCTTAGAAACAACGTTAAACAGATCGAGGAGATAGTACTAAACTCTCTCCTCGATTTTTTATGCGCTGCGCGCAAGAAAATCAAACCATCGAACGCTATCAGAATTGCGATCAGGTTTTCATCGCGGCTCGCGACTTGGCAAAACCATACGGCAAGAATAACAGAATGGGTAACCAAGCAGCCCAAGCAGGTTCAAGCAAATAGCCTGTTTCACCTAACGCGCGAATAGCCATGGTGACTCCCATGAAAATGGCCACCACGCCAAAGCACGCACCCGCGACCCAAAACAAATGACGATCAGGGCGAGTTAACACCACAGGCAGCCCCAAAAGTATCAACGACATATCCAAAATCGGTTGCACAAAACGGCTGTGCACACGCACTTTCACATCGGCTGAAAAATGCGAGTTTTGGCGATATAAACGATCGATCAACTCCGCTGTCGAACCATACTGCTTCCAAGAGTTGCCACCTCGTAAACTCTCGAAGTCAACATTCGTTACCAAAAAACACTCGCCCGGTTGCAACCAATTATGTTGCTTAGCGGTCAACACCACCTTCTTATCACCCAACACCAAATCGTCGTTGCTGGGAAGCTGTGGTGGGGAATGAATCGAGCGTAGACGATACCCCGCTGGGTGCTGATCGTTTGCCTTCTCATAGATCGCACTGGCCGCCAAAATCTGTCGCCCATCCCGCCATAACTGCGGTGGCAATCGCAAAGCAATATCGACCACTTCGTTTTTGCTCGGCAATAGATGACGTCCACTAATCCCGACGCTCGTTTCTCGATCGAAATCTGGCTTGAGCAAGCGGGGTAATTGCGGATTCAAATCTTGTGGCTTACGATCCAAAATGTCTTGATACTTTGGAATGATCATTTCGCGACTGACCGCCGCAAACACAATAACGGCCACCGAACCCGCCAACAGGGGTCGCACTACTCGCCCCTTGCTGATCCCCGCTGCCAATAAGGCGGTGAACTCATTCGTGCGATACAGCCACGCCACGACAAACAAAACCGACATCATCGAGAGCAGTCCGCACAGCCTCTCGAAGATACTCAGCAAAAAAGGCCCGTAATATTGCAGCAAAATCGTCGTAAGTTCCCCCTCACGCTTTCCATACTCGATGAAGTCATCTAAGTTCGAAAAAAGATTGATAATCACCAACAGCCCTGCCAAACTAGTGAAGCTCAAAAGCAACACTCGCAGATAAAGCCAGAGCAAGTAACGATCAACCATCGTTATGGAAAACACGACAACTCCTTTCCTCGGTATCGCAAGAGCGTTAAGCTGCTGCGGATGGGGCAATGTAGATAAATGGGCTGGAAGAGGTCAAGGGAAAGATCTCGCTTTATGGATTCACCAGACGCCAATTCGCTAGCAAATAACCATTCGCACAGCGGAGAGTGCTGTGATTTGGTCCCCCTCGTTGCGGACCCAAGTCACTCCGTCGCCTCCACTACGCTGGAATCACCCCCAACGTGCGATACGGAAATAAACGCGGCAGCACTTCCACCTCCCAAACCCAAGAATCTGCAACGCTGGTCCACCGGAATTCTTCAATTCCCCAAAGACTTAGTCGATCTGCTACTTCCGCCAAGTTGCCTATGCTGCCAAAAACCACTCGATCAAAGCCAATCGTTTTTGTGTGCCAGTTGTTTGCCAACCTTGGCTCTCATCGATCACGCTTGTTTGCGATGCGGAGCTCCGCTTCCCAAAGTTGTGCCAGAAACGCACAGCTGCTTGCGCTGCCAAGGTCGCTCCTGGTCCTTTAAACGCGCGATTGCGGTTGGACCGTATTATGGTCCCTTGCAAAAGCTGGTGATCGCCATGAAAAAACTGCGGCATGAAGCGACCACCCTCTATTTTGGTCGCCTCCTAGCTGCCCGCCTCATAGCGACCGGCGTAGCTGCCGAAATCGACTATATTGTCCCCGTACCTTCGCATTGGTGGCGCCGACTTATTCGCAAAATATCGACGGCAGAAGTCCTAGCCGAAGCGGTCTCACGCGAATTGAACATCCCCTGGACTCGCCAGTGGGTTCGCCGCGCGCGCTATACTCCCAAGCAAGGCATGATGCGCGCCGCCGAAAGAAAAGCCAATGTGCAAGGAGCCTTCGTAGCCCACATTCCTCCGCGATTAAAAGGGGCAAGGGTCTTGCTAATCGACGATGTATTGACCAGTGGCTCGACCGCCAACGAAGTTTCGCGAGCGTTGCTTCACGCGGGAGCCAAGGAGGTTGTAGTGGGTGCCATTGCCCGAGCTCTCGGCGACCAACGCTCCGTTTTTGTAGAAGATCAAGCCACTCGGAAACCAAACTTACTACATCCCGTTGCGAATTCAGCGAGAGATAGCGATCATGGGAAAAAATCGTGATCGAAAACTGAAACTACCCACCAAAATTTGCCCTACCTGCCAGCGCCCGTTTACATGGCGCAGAAAATGGGAAAAGAATTGGGAAAGCGTCATCTATTGCAGCCAAGCATGCCGCTCACCCAATCGAATCAAAAAACAATAAGGTATCTGCATGGCTTCACTGCACGTCATCCGCGGCAA
>Ga0075160_10002114_pt1 | contig 11914 bp, 5 predicted proteins | sample JI91814C2DNA_FD_70969 | JGI IMG/M metagenome (GOLD analysis project Ga0075160, IMG submission 70969) | Wastewater effluent complex algal communities from Wisconsin, to seasonally profile nutrient transformation and Carbon sequestration -... | ecosystem: Engineered > WWTP > Effluent > Algae...
CGCGGAAAGGCGAACTCAGGAACGATCGCACTCATCAACGCATTGCTCGGTTGGACCATCATCGGCTACATCTGGGCGCTCGTATTGTCACTGACTCCACATGGGGTACGTGGGTACGGAACCCTGACGACCTGACGGGTCCGGCGCGCTTGGCCGGTCCAGGAATAGAAAGACAAGCCAATTCCTGGACAACAGCGAGTAACCACCGAGTCATCCCGTGGACTCGATCAGCGCTTGCTGGCTAGGTTCCACGATGTGGCTGGTGGCGCGTATCGAGGGCGGATCATTGGGGCTGCCCTGCTCGTGGTTGTTGCTTCGGTTGGTGTGACCAGTGCCGGGGCAGGTGCGGCAGCTGACAACTCGCTAATTGCACCCAAACCATCAACGCTTTCGATCGTGAACAAAGCTCCCAATGCTGCGACCACTGGAGTTCCTAGCGGCACGAGCCTGCGGATTCACAAAGGCGACCTGGTCGTTCGCAAGGCAGGCGCTGTTGTCAGCGGCCTCGAAGTGCGAGGCCGGGTCATCATCAGTGCGCCCAACGTGACGGTCAGAAATACCTCGATCCGCGGTGGCAAGAAGCCCCGGTTCGGCATCGGATTGCTGACTATCGTGAGTAAGCGGGCCCGCGACTTCGTCGTTGAGGACGTAACAATTCGGCCCCGAAAAGTGAGCCCCAACTTTGATGCGGTCAAGGTCAATCGCCGAGGCGTCTTACGCCGCCTGAACATCTCCGGAACGGTGGACGGAGTGCTCGTCTACGGCAGCGGAGTCCGCATCGAAAGCTCCTATCTCCACGATTTCCGACACTTTCGGTTTAATCCCAACCAGCGCGGCGGTTCCCATGACGACTCGATTCAAGTTGTCGCTGGTTCTGGGATTCGGATTGTCGGCAACACCTTGATGGGTGCTCGGAACGCCGCCGTCATGGTCACTCAGGATGTCGGGCCAACCAATGATCTGCAGATCAATGACAACTGGATCGACAACGGTGCCTGCAGCGTCAACTTCGGATCTGGCGGACCGTACCAATCGGGAATCCAGGTCAACAACAACCGATTCGGTCGAGCCCAGATTGTGGCCGACTGCGCGATCATCCGCAGAGCGCGATCCTCGGACCTGCGCCCAGTTGGCAACGTGTGGGATTCCGACGATGCTCCCGTCAGTGTCAGCAGAGGCAGCTGACTGTTAGGCGCTCGAAGCAATTGTCGGACGTGTCTGCAAGTGTCACTTCTTGATCACGTACTCTTTCCTGACCCGCACTGTTGTGGGTAGGCAATTGGGGTGCCAAAATAGTAATTGGGGTCACATCCACTCGGGGTGAGTAGCAGTGGATGTGCGCAGGACCCGCTACGGGTTCTGTGAAAAAGGGGGAATCTTGTTTACGTCCGGAATTTTTGCGAAGCGTCCAGTCAATCTTGTTTTGGCCGGTGTCGCTGTCGCTGCTGCTCTGATGTTCGGTGCGCAGCCGACGACCGCGTTCGCTGATACTGCACCAACGCCACCAGAACCAGAGACCGTCAGTAACGATGCGTTGCCGACGGTCCAGGTGGATGGTGTCGTGTGGACCCAGGTTGTTGTCGGAGACACCGTTTATGTGGGTGGCAATTTCGCCAACGCGCGCCCGGCGGGAGCAGCACCCGGAACCAACACCACCCCTCGCTCGAACATCTTGGCGTACAACGTCACCACCGGCGTTCTCAATACCTCGTTCGCCCCCACGCTGAATGGTCAGGTGCTCGGTCTTGCCGCGTCGCCTGATGGAACTCGGATCTACGCAACAGGCGATTTCACGAATGCAAGCGGTGTGAACAAGTATCGGGCCGTTGCGCTGAATGCCAGCAACGGTTCGGTCATCACTTCGTTCTCGCCCGGTTTCAACGCTCGCACCCGAACTGTTGTCGCAACAAATGACACCGTCTACTTCGGCGGCATCTTCAGCAATGTCAGTGGTGTGACGCGGACCCGTTTGGCCGCAGTCCGAGCATCGAATGGCGCCGTCCTTGATTGGGCGCCCACGGCTGGAAACAACCAGGTCACCTCCCTCGCTCTGACGCCGGACAACTCAAAGCTTGTCGTGGGCGGAAGCTTCACTACCCTCAATGGCCAGACCGCCTACGGCCTTGGTGCGGTTGACCCAGCAACCGGGGCAACGGTCCCATGGGATGCCGCGAACCTGATCAAGAATGCGGGTACCAAGGCGGGAATCACCAACCTGACCGCAAGCAACACCGCGATCTATGGAACGGGCTACGTCTACGGTTCCGAGGCCGGAATCCCGAAGGGCAATCTTGAAGGCGCCTTCTCGGCAAGCCCCAATTCCGGTGCAATTAACTGGGTCGACTCATGTCACGGCGACAGCTACGCGACCTATGCCATGAACGGTGTCTCGTACTCAGTTGGACACAAGCATGACTGCCGGGGTGTGGGTGGATTCCCCCAGACCGACCCATGGACCTTCTACCGTGGGGTCGCGTTCACGGAAAACGCAACAGGAGTCAACAAGACTGAAACTGTTGGCGGCTACTACAACTTCGCTGGGGTTCCGGCCCCTTCTCCATTGACCTGGTACCCGGACTTGACGGCTGGAACATTCACAGGCCAGACCCAGGCGGCATGGAGCATCTCGGGCAACTCTGACTATCTGGTCCTCGGTGGCGAATTTCCTTCCGTCAACGGTGTTGCCCAACAGGGCCTTGTCCGCTTCGCGCGCAAGGGATTGGCACCCAACAAGTCCGGTCCGAAGCTTCATGGAGCGAACTACAAGCCGGCACTCTCCTCACCGGCCGAAGGTGTGGTGCGCGGGCTAATTGGTGCGGACTACGACATGGACAACGAACTGTTGACCTACAACGTCTATCGACAAGGCCTCGGCACACCTATCTACACGACGACGGTGAGGTCGAACTTCTACACGCGTCCCAACATCGCTTTTAAGGACACTGGGCTCACGGGTGGCCAGACCTACAACTACCGAGTCGCCGTTAGCGATCCGATGGGTAACAACGTGACGGGCGATTGGACCCCGGTCACCGTTTCCACAACGGGTTCAATCAGTGGGTACGGCCTTGGCGTTCTGGACGATGCTGCGTCGTTGTATTGGCGGCTAGGTGAGGGCAGCGGAACCGTCGCGAATGACTGGGCAGGCGCAAATACCGGCACCATTTCCGGAACCGTCACGCGAGGGGCGGCAGGAGCAATTATCGGTGATGCCGACACTGCGACGACGTTTGCTGGCGATGCCAACCCGTCCAACGTTCGCACTTCGACGTTGACAACCGGGCCGCAGCAGTTTGCGCTTGAAGCATGGATCAAGACCACCACTACCAAGGGTGGCAAGATCATCGGATTCGGCAACGCTCTGACGGGCAACAGTTCGAACTACGACCGACACATCTACATGCAGAACAACGGAAAGCTGACTTTCGGGGTGTACCCCGATGCAGTCAAGACCGTGACCTCCGCACAGAGCTACAACGATGGTCAATACCACCACGTTGTGGCGCAGCTAGGCAGCGGCGGGATCCAATTGTTCGTCGATGGTCAGCTTGTCGGAAACGATCCTTCGGTCACTTCCGCGCAGACCTACAGCGGCTATTGGCGGGTCGGCGGCGACAACATGGGTGGCTGGACAGGGCAACCCACGAGCACCTACTTCGCCGGCACCATCGATGATGTCGCGATCTACGGCGCTCCGATGTCGCCACAGAAGGTCAGCACCCACTGGTCCTTGAGTGGGCACGGTGCTCCGCTGCCGAATGTGCTGCCTACTGCGGCATTTACGTCGTCCGCCAACCGACTTGCGGCATCGTTCGACGCCTCCACGTCCACAGACTCGGATGGCACGATTTCGAGTTACGCCTGGGACTTCGGTGATGGTGCAACGGGCACGGGAGTAACGGCGGCCCATGCCTATGGCGCGCCGGGTACCTACTCAGTCAAGCTCAAGGTGACCGACAACGCAGGGGGCAACAATGAGGTGTCGCACGACATCACTGTGACTGACCCCAACACACTCCCGACGGCAGCGTTTAGCTTCACAACGAATGACCTGACTGCCAGCCTGAACGCAACGGGATCGAATGACCCCGACGGTTCGATCGCAGCGTACGACTGGGACTTCGGTGACGGTCAAACCGGCACTGGATCGACTGTCGATCACGCGTATGCAGTCGCCGGGACCTACCCGGTCAAGCTGACCGTCACGGACAATCGTGGCGGTACGGCGGAGATCACGAAGTCCGTCAAGGTGACCGCTCCAACCCCGGCACTCGCCCTTGATGACTTCGATCGGATTGTGGCGAATGGATGGGGAACGTCGACCAAGGGCGGCGCTTGGACCGCAGCTGGAACTGCGAGCAACTTCGCAGTATCCGGGGGAGTCGGCGCCATCACCGTTCCGCTTGGTAACACGCGCACGGCGTCGCTGAATGCGATCTCTGCAACTTCAACAGACACCACCGTTGACGTCGCGGTGAACCGTCCCGAAGTTGGCAGCACCTACTCATCTGTGATCGGACGCCGGGTTAATGCCACCGATGACTACCGGGTGAAGTTGCGCTTCTTCGCCAACGGTGACCTCAATGCAACATTGGTCCGTAACATCGGCGGTGTTGAAACGACGCTTGCTGGCGGTCGAGTTACGGGGCTGGTTTACAACTCCAACGACGTCCTGCATGTTCGTCTGCAGGTCACTGGAACAGCACCGACCCTGCTCAAGGCGAAGGTCTGGCGGGCCACCGATACCGAGCCGGCAACTTGGAACGCTCAAACGTCGGATTCCACTGCAGGCCTTCAGGTTGCCGGTGGCGTTGGATTCCAGGGTTACGTCTCCAACACCGTGGGAAACACTCCTGCCGTGATGAAGTTCGACAACCTGTCGGTCTTTCCCGTAACTCCGTAACGGCTCAGCGAGCCTGTCACCGGCGGGGACCCTATTGCTCGCGGTAGCCAATCGCTAGCCATAGGGCAACGGAGTTAGTAAAGATTTGGTGTACTTTTTGCGACGAAAGTGGCGTTTGTCCCATCTGTCCAAAAAACACCGAATCAGCCGACAAAGGACCAACGTGCATCGCTAGGTTCGCACGGTGTTCCAACGAATTTCAGGCGCCGCCGTGGCCGCCGTGATCAGTGCTGTTGCACTGATCGCCGCGACTTTGATTGCCGTTTCTGGGCCGTCTGCGGCTGCGGGTGCTGCCGTCGTCACGGACAGCTTCACTCGGTCTGTGTCCGCGGGCTTTGGGTCTGCCCCGACTGGCGGTGCATACGCGTACCCCCAGACTGTCGGCTTGAGCGTTAACGGTTCTCAGGGTGTTATGGCGATGAGTGCATCCCTTTCACGGACGGCTTTGGTGGGTCCGGCGAACGTGGCGAACGTTGACGCTGTGACCAGTTTCGGCCTGTCCGCACTGCCGACTGCCGGAAGCGTTTACCTGGGTCAGAATCTTCGGGCCACCAGCGCCGGTGCCTCATTCACTCCGCGTCTGCGAATCATGCCCGACAAGACGATCTACTTAGGCTTTCGCTCCGTTGGGACCGACGGAGTAGCAACGGCCGTCGGCACTGATGTCACGGCACCATTTGCGATGGCGGCGGGTGCACGCTTGGCACTACGAACTCAGATTGAGGGGTCCGTACTGCGAGCCAGAGTCTGGATTCAGGGCACAGCCGAACCAACCAGTTGGCAGCTTTCCGCCAGCTCATCGCTGCTACCCGGGGCCGGTCAGTTCGGTATCTGGGGTTACCTGGGTGGCAGCACCAATTCGATGAACATCACCGTTGATGACGTTGCTGTTACTTCCCTGGTGGCACCAACCCCCACACCGACGCCAACCCCCACACCTACTCCGACTCCCACCCCGACGCCAACCCCCACCCCGACGCCAACCCCCACCCCCACACCGACGCCAACTCCAACCCCCACATTGGTGCGTCCTGGCTCGTCCAACACAGGTGTCCCTGCGGGAACAGCGCTTACCGTCCACGAAGGAGACCTCACAGTCTCAACACCAGGGACCGTGATAGATCGGTTGGACATTCGTGGGGTGGTTCGGGTCAAGGCGGCGAACGTGACCATCAAGCGATCAATAATTCGCGGCGGCCCAGCATCCACTCTCAGCGTCGGACTCCTGATGTTGACAACGTCAGGTGCCGGGAACTTCCTGGTGGAAGACGTGACGATTGCGCCGACCTATCCCAGTCCATACCTGGATGGGATCAAAGTGAACCAACCCGGAACGCTGCGCCGAGTAAACGTCTCCGGCTCGATCGACGGAATCATGATTTACGGCAGCGGAGTGAGGGTGGAGAGTTCGTACGTCCACGACCTCACTCACTACACATCAGACCCGAACTGGGGTGGTGGCCCGTCGCACGATGATTCGATTCACGTCCAAGGTGGAGTGGGCAACACGATTGTTGGAAATACCTTGAAAGGTGCCTACAACACTGCCGTCATGATCACTCAGGACGTGGGAATCACGAAGGACCTGACGATCAGCAACAACTGGCTCGATGGCGGAGGTTGTTCCGTGAACTTCAGTTCGGCCGGACCCTACAAAACGGGAATGAAGGCCAACAACAATCGGTTTGGTCGAGCCCAACGGGTGGCTGGATGCGCCATCATTCACAACGCTGCAACTTCAGACCTGGTTCCGACTGGCAATGTCTGGGACGACAACGGTCAAGCCATCACGATCAACAAAGGGTCGTAGCTGCGGGGGTTCTTGGTGCGCCTGAGCGCACCACAAGGACAATCATGATTGCTTCGAGGCCATCGTTGGCGGCAAAGATCAAACCTTGATTGGTGGGCACCCGAGTGGAAAGCCAGAAACTCACCTTCGTGAGCGTGGTATTCGAAGCTGAGTTGCCCCTTCTTCGGATTCAGGCCCGCTCTGCGGCGATATACCTGCCGGCTGAACTTGTCGAAGCGATCATCGTGATCGACAACACGGCCCGGGGCATCTCGGCGAAGTACCGGCAAGACCTTCGCAGCGACTACGGACCGCTGGCAAGCTTCGTGCAGATCCTTCGGCCCAGCGATATCTGCCAGGTTGCCAGTACAACTGGATGGCGAAGTCAGCAGATCCTCAAGTTGATGATTGCCGACCGAATCACGAGCAAAAGGTACGTCACGCTCGACGCGAAGAATCACTTCGTGAACCCCGTTGAGCTCGGCTTCTTCGAAGCCGCTGATGGCCGCGCACGCGTCAGCGTGTACGGGTACGAGACGCACCCGCTGCGACCCAATCTGGAGCGAGTGCTGACCTATGTGGGGCTCGATCCCAACGAATATGTCGGCCGCTTCACTGCGACCGTTACCCCGTTCGTCCTGGACACAGCGACGGTGCAGGCGATGATTGCTGACGTTCAAGCCCGCAGCGGACGGGACTTCTCCAAGGAGTTTGTTGTTCAGGACCTCACGGAGTTCTTCCTCTACTCCGGCTGGATCTTGGCTCAGGGCGAGTCTCTCGATGAGGCATTCGATTGCGATCGACCATCGTGTCCGACCGTGTGGCCTCGCTCAGCAGATATCGACGGAGTCCGCGCCGCGATCGCACAGGCTGACGAGGGTGACGCTCCCGTATTTTCCGTGCACAGGCGGGCCCTCGCCCAGTTGAACCCAGCCAGTACCGCTGCGCTCGCGAGCTTCTGGACTCAGCGCGGGCTCTTCGAATCTGAGGACGCGGCCACCGAGTTCGTTCTCGATTTCCAGCGCAGCTATCAGAAGGCTGCGCGGCGTCAGCGGCGACGCGATCTACCGGGCAAGGTTGCATCAGTGCCACGGAAGATTCGTGGAAAACTCCGCAACTAGTCAGCCACGGCACGCCGCGTCAGGAGTCATGCAGCCAACGGCACGCCGACGACAACCCTGCCAGATCAGACCTTCTCGTCAGATCAGACTTTGCCGACGAATACTGCGACGGGCTGAGCAGTCGCATAGCTGAATTGCAGTTCAACCGGATCGGCACCTGCCGGAAGCATGAACACGTAGCTACCGTCGACCGAAGCGCCCTGTTGGAGCTTGCCGCTAAATGGTTGGTCCGACGTTGGTGACGGGCTGGCGGGTGTCTTGGCCTTGCCATAGAAGGCGTTGACAGCAACATTGTCGAGGTTGATTTCAGACCCGGAGGCATTTGTGACCTTCAGGTTGAATCGAATTCCGTCACCAGCCACTTCGCCGGGGCCCTGACCGGAGACCTTTGTGCGCTCAGCCTTCACGACGGCGACGGAAACGCCGTTGCCGTAGGTCACTGGCTTGTTAAAAGGCACTGGTGCGAGCGCGGCTTGGCCGGTTCCAGTCGTTTGGGATGAACCAGCTGGGCTCGAGACCTCGGGTGTTGCGTCCGTTGTCGGTTCGGACGCCGAGCTCGAACAGCCTGTTAATGCGATGGCTGCGATTCCGATTGCCCCGACGAAAAGCGCTGAGCGCTGAAGTAGATGTTGTTTCAACGTATTCCCCCGAATACACGTGTGGGCGCAGGCGCCTGGAGGCAGCCGATTTGCGCTCGTTTGCGCGCGCCAGCATGACTCAACGAGCGCGCATGGGGATAGGACGCCCGGAGGTGGTTCGCAGTTCCACCACCCACTGCCTTGGAGTCGAAGACCCCTTATTTGCAGCCTAAACGTGACAAACAACGCCCTCATGAGTGGCGGAATTATCGATCTTCATCATTGACACCAGCGGGGGATCCTGTGTCAGACTTGATGCGGGGAAGACTACCTCCGCTGTGGAACCGACGCGGACCAATTGGCGTCGGAGTAACCAGGGGATTTAGGAAGTCTTGTATTTACGGGGGATTATTTTGATGGAATTCGGCTTGCTCTCAAAGCGCTCAATGCGCGTCTTGGTGTCAAGTGTCGCGGTAGCAACTGGGTTGACCTTCGGGATTCTACCTAATGCTGCGTTCGCAGATACTGCTCCAACGCCGCCGGAGCCCGAGACTGTCAGCAACGACGCGTTGCCAACAGTCCAGGTTGACGGTGTGGTCTGGAGCCAGGTTGTTGTTGGCAACACGGTCTATGTGGGTGGCAAGTTCACCACCGCACGACCGGCCGGTGCAGCGCCAGGAACCAATACCGTGCCGCGCTCATACATTCTTGCTTACGACATCACCACCGGTGAGCTGATCAACTCGTTCGCGCCGACCCTTAATGGTCAGGTGCTCGGCCTTGCCGCATCACCAGACGGCACCCGCATCTACGCCGTCGGTGACTTCACCACTGTGAACGGTTCGAACAAGTACCGCGCGGTTGCGCTCAACGCCAGCAACGGCTCGACGATCACTTCGTTCTCGCCGGGCTTCAACGCTCGCGCTCGCTCGGTGATCGCGACCAATGACACCGTCTACATCGGTGGAAGTTTCACAAACGTTAGCGGCGTGACACGAACCCGCCTGGCGGCATTGCGATCTTCGAACGGCGCCGTTTTGGATTGGGCGCCAACAGCTGCCGGAGGGGGAAACCAGGTCACCGCGCTTGCGTTGACGCCTGACAACTCCAAGCTCATTGTTGGTGGCTCGTACACGACGCTCAACGGCGTCACCACCTACGGCCTTGGTGCTGTTGACCCGGCAACGGGTGCAACTGTTCCGTGGACCGCAGGCAACGTCATCAAGAACGCCGGAACTGCTGCTGGTATCACCAGCCTGACCCTGTCGAACGGCACAATCTACGGAACCGGGTACGTCTTCGGATCCGAGGCGGGCATCCCCAAGGGCAACCTCGAGGGCGCGTTTGCTGCCGACCCTAACTCCGGAGCGATCAAGTGGGTTAGTGGCTGCCACGGCGATACCTACTCGGCGTTCTCCACTGGCGGAGTCCTTTACTCCGTTGGTCACGCGCACGATTGCCGCGACATCGGCGGTTTCCCACAGACGGAACCATGGACGTGGTATCGCGGTACGGCGATGACTGAGGCTTCAACCCAGGTCAACCGGACGAACGTTGTCGGTGGCTACTTCAACTGGGCCGGGACTCCTGCGCCGAGCCCGTTGAACTGGTACCCGGACTTGATGGCCGGAACGTTTACCGGCCAAGATCAGGCTGCGTGGAGCGTTACCGGAAACTCTGACTACATCGTGATGGGTGGCGAGTTCCCCAAGGTCAACAACACTGGTCAGCAGGGCCTTGTGCGCTTCGCTCGCAAGGGCCTGGCTCCGAACCAATCGGGACCCAAGCTTCACGGCGCCAACTACGTGCCGACACTGAGCTCACCCGCATCAGGTCTGATCCGCGGATCAATCCTCGCCAACTACGACATGGACAACGAGTGGTTGACGTACAAGGTGTACCGCCAGGGTCTCGCTGATCCCATCTACACCACGACGGTGAAGTCCAACTTCTACACGCGTCCGGCGATCACGTTCAAGGACACGACAGTCACGGGTGGAGAGACCTACAACTACCGCGTTGCAGTCAGTGACCCGATGGGTAACAACGTGACCGGAGACTGGACCCCGGTCACCGCGTCGACCACCGGAACGATCACGAAGTACGGCAACCGCGTCCTAGATGATGCCGCGTCGCTGTACTGGCGCCTCGGTGAGCCCAGTGGCACTGTCGTGACTGACTGGGCCGGTGCGAACACTGGAACTGCGTCCGGAACTCTCACACGCAATGTTGATGGTGCGATCGTCGGCGACGGCGACAAGGCCACGACGTTTGCGGGGGACTCGAACCAGTCAAACGTTCGCACGCCAACGGCAATCGCTGGTCCCCAGCAGTTTGGCCTTGAGGCTTGGGTCAAGACCACCACAACCAAGGGTGGAAAGATCATCGGCTTCGGGTCCAGTGCAACGGGCAATAGCTCGAGCTACGACCGCCACGTCTACATGCAGAACAACGGAAAGCTGACGTTCGGTGTGTACCCAGGTGCGGTCAAGACTGTGACCTCGGCGAAGAGCTACAACGACGGCAAGTACCACCACATCGTTGCCAACCTCGGCAGCGACGGCATGAAGCTCTACGTTGACGGTGAACTCGTGGGCAGCGATGCCTCGGTCACGTCCGCACAGGGCTACAACGGTTACTGGCGAGTCGGTGGCGACAACCTCGGCTCCTGGACAAACCAGCCAACGAGTGCCTACTTTGCCGGCACGATTGATGAGGTTGCCGTCTACGCTGCTCCGCTGACGAAGGATCAGGTCGATGCGCACTGGTCACTGTCTGGTTGGGGTCCGCCACCGCCGAACGTTCTGCCAACCGCAGCGTTCACATCGGGTGCGAATCGTCTAGCCGCGACGTTCGACGGCACTACGTCGTCTGACACCGACGGAACCATCGCTTCGTACGCCTGGGACTTTGGTGACGGAACGACCGGAACAGGCGCGACTGCGAACCACAACTACGCCGCTGAAGGCACGTACACGGTGAAGCTGAAGGTCACGGACAACTCCGGTGGAGTGAGCGAGGTGTCACACGACATCACGGTCACCGACCCGAATGCGCTGCCGACGGCCGCCTTCACCTCGTCAACGACGGATCTGACAGCGAGCCTGAATGGTTCAACGTCGACTGATCCTGATGGAACGATTGCTTCGTACACATGGGACTTCGGCGATGGAACCACCGGCAGCGGTGCAACAACCGATCACGCCTACGCAGCTGCTGGCACGTACGACGTCAAGCTGACTGTCACGGACAATCGTGGCGGGACGGCCGAGGTCACGCATCCAGTCAAGGTGATCGCGCCGAACCCGGCAATCGTCATGGACGACTTCGATCGAATCCTCGCCAACGGCTGGGGAACCTCGACAAAGGGTGGTGCATGGACCGGTGCCGGTACCGCGAGCAACTTCGCGGTCGCTGGTGGCGTCGGATCGATGACGGTTCCGCTGGGGGCGACACGCACGCAGTCGCTCAACTCCGTGAACGCGACGTCAACCGACACGACCGTTGACGTGGCGCTGAACCG
>Ga0075160_10002120_pt1 | contig 11905 bp, 7 predicted proteins | sample JI91814C2DNA_FD_70969 | JGI IMG/M metagenome (GOLD analysis project Ga0075160, IMG submission 70969) | Wastewater effluent complex algal communities from Wisconsin, to seasonally profile nutrient transformation and Carbon sequestration -... | ecosystem: Engineered > WWTP > Effluent > Algae...
GAGCTGCCCTACCGGGTGGTGCAGATGTGCACCGGCGACCTGTCGTTTGCCGCCTGCGAGAAGTTCGACCTCGAGGTCTTCGCCCCCGGCGTCAACGAGTGGCTCGAGGTCTCGTCGTGCAGCAACTTCGGCGACTTCCAGGCCCGGCGGACCCAGATCCGCTTCCGCGGCGAGAGCGGGGGCAAAAAAGACAAGCCGCGCTTCGTCCACACCCTAAACGGCTCGGGCCTGGCGCTGCCGCGCACGGTGATCGCGGTGCTCGAGAACTACCAGAACGCCGACGGCTCGGTGCGCGTCCCCAAGGTCCTGCAGCCCTACCTGCGCGGCAAGCAGCTCCTCAAGTAGCGCCTCCCGCCGCGCCGCCACCCCCGGCGAGGCGGGCGCTGGCGCCCGCGCCGGGACCCGTCGTGCTCGTCAGGGCGGCGGCGTCCTGCCTGCGGGCGCGCGGGTCTAGTCGGTGCCGGCGAGATCGCCGGTCGACTGGTCGGGCGGGGTGGCCAGGTCCGGGCGCGGCGCCGCCAGATCGGGCGGCGGGGTGGCCAGGTCGCAGCCGTTCATGTCCTGCGGGAAGTCGCACGCCTCGACCGAGCCCTTGAGGTGGCAGTAGCAGTCGTCGCGGCACTCGTACTGCTCGGGGCAGCGCGGCTCGGTCTTGTTGCAGATATAGGCGCAGGTGGGAAGCTCGGGCGAGAAGCAGCGCGACAGCATAAGGGCCACGCCCAGCGCGGCGCTGGTCGACAGCAGGATCCAGCCCTTGGCAGGTATGGTGGCCATCAGAAGCTCCCCCTGGCGACGAGCCCGCCGCCGCCGATAAGCGCGCCCGCCGTCAGCCCGCGGGGTCCGGCCGCCAGCCCGGGCGCCGGCCCAAGTGAGGGCCCAAATGAGGGAACGATCGCCCAGCCGCCCTTCTTGGGCTCTGCCTTGGGGCGGCGGAGGTGGTCGACGATGAACAGGACCCCGGCGGTCACCGCCACCGCGCCCGCGGTGCTGAGCAGCGCGATGGCGGCCTGGTTGTAGGCGTTGCCCTCGCTGGTCAGGGTCGTGTAGGCCTCGGCCTGGCCGGCGTCGTAGATCGGCGGCTGGGTCCCGACGAGCAGCGTCGTCCGGCGGCGCAGCTCGTCGGCGCGGTCCTGGGCGCCGAGGCCGACGATGGCGCCGCTGGTCCCGAGCGCGATCGCCAGGGCGACCGTGACCCAGGCCGCGGTGCGCAGGCGGCTCGCCGGGCGGTCGGGCGGCGTGATCTGGGGCTGCGCTCCCGCTGCGGCCTTGTCGGCGGTCGCCTTGCTCTCGGGGGCCGGCGGCTTGTCGCCCTCTGGCTTTCCGACCGGCGGGCTGGCCGGGGTCAGCACCGGGGCCGGACCGGTTGTCGGGGAGCCCGCCGCGTCAGCTGTCCCGGGCGCCCCCGCGGTGGGCGATTTCGCGGCGCCGGGCTGGCCGTCGGCCGGGGTCCCGGAACCGGGCGTGCCCGCCGGGCCGGTCGCTCCCGCCGTGCCACCTGGGCCCGCCGGGCCGGGACCGGCGAGCGCCGACTCGATCGCCTGGATGCGACCCTCGACCTCGGCGCGATCGGGGGCCTGGGGCTGCGCCGCCAGGTAGGCGCGGTAGCCGTCGAGGGCCTTCTTGCCGTTGCCGGCGCGCTGCCACGACTCGCCGATGTTGAGCAGCATCGCCGGGTCGCGGGTGATGTCGTAGGCAGCCTGGAACTCCTTGGCCGCCAGCTCGAACTGGCCCTGGGCGAAGGCGTCCTGGGCGCTGGCGAAATGCTGCCCCGCCGCCGCGAAATCCTGGCCGTAGGCGGCGCGCAGCGCGAGGCCAGGCCCGCCTGGGGTCAGAGTCCCAAAACCAAGGACAAGAAGTGCTGTGGCGAGCCCCAGCCCGACGCTCCCGCCAAGGCCGCGGGCAGGCCGCGCGCAGTTCCGCCGTTTCCGTCGCCGAAGACCGTTTATCGACGTGCAGTCCATCATCGGGCTCGCAATCCTAGCACCGGTTCTTTTCTGGATGCTTATAATCTGCGCCCCATGTCGTCTACTACATCTTCCGCAGCGACTTCTGGTTTTAGCGGTTCCCCGAGTACAAGTGCGAGTGCAAGCGGGACAGCGAACGCTACAGGAACAGCCGGCGCGCCGTCACCTGGTGGTGGTGGCGGCGGCGGCGGCGGCGGCGGCGGCGGCGCGAAGAAGAAGCTCGATCGCGTCCGCAACATCGGCGTCATCGCCCACATCGACGCCGGCAAGACCACGGTCAGCGAGCGGTTCCTGTTCTACTCGGGCCGCATCCACAAGATCGGCGAGGTCCACGAGGGCCAGACCCAGCTTGACTGGATGCCCGAGGAGCGCAAGCGCGGCATCACCATCACCGCCGCGGCGACCTCGTTCAGCTGGCGCAACCACGAGGTGCACCTCATCGACACCCCGGGCCACGTCGACTTCACCATCGAGGTCGAGCGCTCGCTGCGCGTGCTCGACGGCGCGGTCGTCGTCATGTCGGCGGTCGACGGCGTCGAGCCGCAGACCGAGACGGTGTGGCACCAGGCCGACAAGTTCCACGTGCCGCGCGTCACCTTCATCAACAAGATGGACCGCGTCGGCGCCAACGGCGAGGGCGTGGTCGAGGGCATCCAGAAGATCCTCAGCGCCTACCCGATCCCGATCCAGGAGCCGATCGGCGCCGAAGAGACCTTCGTCGGCGTCTACGACCTGGTCGAGCAGAAGCGCATCGTCTTCACCGGCGAGGAGGACGACTCGCCCGAGATCAGCGAGCCGACCGCCGCCGACCAGGAGGTCATCGGCCCGGCGCGCGAGCGGCTGATCGAGCGCGTCGCCGACGTCGACGACGCCCTGGCCGAGCTGTACCTGGCCGGTGCGCCGGTCGACGGGCCGACGCTCAAGCAGGCGCTGCGGCGGGTGACCCTCGCCGGCAAGGGGGTGCCGGTGCTGTACGGGGCGGCGCTGCGCAACCGCGGCATCCAGCCGCTGCTCGACGCGGTCGTCGACTACCTGCCGGCGCCCACCGAGGTGCCACCGATCGCCGGGCTCAACCCGCGCACCGACGAGCCGCAGCAGCGCCCCTCGGACGACAAGGCGCCGCTGTGCGCGCTCGCCTTCAAGGTCATCATGGTCGACGGCCGCAAGGCGGTCTACCTGCGCATCTACTCGGGGATCCTGCACGCCGGCGACGACGTCCTCAACCCGCGCCTCGGCCCGGCGGGCAAGGACAAGGAGCGCGCCGAGCGCGGCGACCGCGGCGACAAGTCCGAAGTCAGCAAGAAGCCGCAGGGCCGGCTGGAGAAGGTGGCGCGGCTGTTCTCGGTGCACGCCGCCTCGCGTGAGAAGCTTGAGCAGGCGGGCGCCGGCACCATCGTCCTGGCGGTCGGCCTCAAGGACACCGCGACCGGCGACACCCTGTGCGATCCGCGGGCGCCGATCGTGCTGGAGTCCATCGACACCTACCAGGCGGTGATCTCGCAGGCGATCGAGGCCAGCACCAGCATCGACGCCGAGAAGATGCAGGCGGCGCTGGCCAAGATGGCCGACGAGGACCCGACCTTCCACGCCCGCGAAGACGCCGAGACCGGGCAGACCCTGATCTCGGGCATGGGCGAGCTGCACCTGGAGATCATCCGCGACCGCCTGGAGCGCGAGTACAACGTCGTGGCGCGCACCGGCCGGCCGCAGGTCGTCTACCGCGAGACCGTCACCGGCACCGGCGAGGCCGAGCACATCTTCGAGCGCGCCACCGAGGACGAGGCGCTGTTCGGCAAGGCGGTGGTGCGGGTCACCGCGCGCCCGCGCGGCAGTGGCCTCTTGGTGCGCAGCCTGGCGCCGCCGCCGTCGCCCGAGTGGCCGCCGCCGCTGCAGCGCCAGTACCCGCAGGCCGTCGAGGCGGCGCTTACCGGGGTGCGCGAGGCGACGGGCTCGGGACCGCAGGGCAACCGCCTGGAGGACATCGAGGCAGTGCTGGTCGCGGTCGAGCCGCGGCTCGATGTCGCCTCGGACGTCGGCTGGCGCATCGCCGGCTCGCGCGCCCTGGTCAAGGCGTGTCAGGCCGCCGGCACCGCGCTGCTCGAGCCGATCATGCACCTGGATGTCCTGGTCCCCGATGAGTTCGTCGGCGAGGTGCTGGGCGATCTGAACCAGCGGCGGGCCCAGATCCTCGATGTCGGGGTGCGCGGCAACCGGCGCTGCGTGGTCGCCGAGCTGCCGCTGCGCTCGCTGTTCGGCTACTCGACCTCGGTGCGCTCGGCGACGCAGGGCCGGGCCGACTTCGTCATGACCTTCTCCAAGTACGACACCTGGTCCTGAGCCCTCTTTGCAGCCGCCTGCCTAATCGCCTAGTCGCCTAGTCGCCTAGTCGCCTAGTTGATGGGAAAGGGGCAGGCGGCGGGGGCGGTGAAATCGTGCAGGCGGTGCTGCAGCTCGGCGCTGCTGCGGGCGACGAAGTCCGCGGCGGGCTGGTACACGCACGAGCGGAAGGCCACGGCGGCCCCGGTTGCGGTCGCGGGCGCGCCGCGGCCGAGCTTAATAAGGCGCGACTCCTCCGCGCTGGCCGGCGACAGGTCGGGGCGCGCGGGACAGCCGCCCAGGCCCAGGATGCGCGCCGCGACGTAGCAGTCGAGAAACAGCCGCCGGTCCAGGTGCTCGCGCAGGAGCGGCCGGATGCGGTGCAGGGCCTGCAGCCAGAACGCCCGGTCGCACCACGGCGGCGGCGGCTTGAGCGCGTTGAGGGCGACCCGGTCCACCGCGGGCAGCGCCAGGAGCTCGCCGAGGAGCCCGCCCCAAAGCTGCTCGGCGAAGCGCGGCGTCGACAGGGTGACGATGAGCACGTGCTCAAGCCGCGCCCGCGCCCGCACCGCCGCCAGCACCGTCGCCACCTCGGCCGCCGCGACCGGCCCGGCCGGGCCCTCCAGGTGGCCCTTGAACGGGTCCACCGACAAGTTGAGCCGCGCAAAGCCCGCCAGCACCGCCTGCGGCAGCGCCATCGCCACCGCGATCGTGGTGGTGAGCGCCATCGGCCGGGCGCGCCGCGCGGCCGCCGCGGCGAGCCGCATGAGGACGGGCAGCACCGGCTCCACCGGCTCGCTCAGCGCGACCGCCACCTCGCCGTAGGGCAGCTCTTCGATCGCGGCGACAAGAAGCGCTTCGAAGGCCCCATCTCCGAGCTCGCCAAGCGGCGGCGGCAGCGGCGTCCCGGCCCGCTTGCCGAGGTAGCAGAAGGGGCAGTTTACCCGGCAGCGCCCGCCCTCAAAGTGGATCGACAAGACCCCAAGGCGCGCGGCCTGACCCGAAGACCCCGGCGACTGCCGCGGCCCTTCGTCGTGCTGGGGCGCTTGGCGATCGGGCAGCTCGTGGGGTGGGCCGCCCGCGCCCGCGCCTTCTAAGCCCGCGTCTTGACTGAGCTTGGGCGCATCCCCTTGGCGGCGATCCCCGGTCTCTCCCCGGTCCGCCCTAGCGTCCGTCGCTGATTGCGGAGTATGGCCTACATCGGAGCCACAAAGGCCATTTACCGGCAAGCGGATTCGTCGCATTTGACAGGGCACCTTCTATCGGAATATCGTCGAAAATACTGAATGATGCGTCTAGAGCAAGCAGGCCGCACCCACGTAGGCCATGTCCGAGAGAAGAATGAGGACTCCATGCTCCTCTCCCCCGATCTGGGACTCTTCGTCGTGTGCGACGGCATGGGCGGCCACGTCGGCGGCCAGGTGGCGTCCCAGCTGGCGGTGCGCACGATCGATCAGGTGGTCCGCACCGGCCAGCCGGCCCCGGCCCCCGAGGATCGCGATCCGCTGGTGACGGCGATCCGCTGCGCCAACTACGCCATCTTCACCCAGGCGCGTAATGACCCGAGCCTCCATAACATGGGCACCACGGTCGTCGGTGTCCGGCAGCAAGGCGACCTGCTTCACATCTGTCACGTCGGGGACAGCCGGATCTACAGGCTAGCGTACCACAGCGGCGAGCTCATCCAGGTCACTCGCGATCACTCGCTGGTGAACCTGTACGAGGACAACCCCGAGCTCGCCAAGCGCTACGGCCCGCCCAACGACAACGTCATCGTCCGCGCCGTCGGCCTGCATGAGACGGTCGAGGTCGAGTACCAGAGCGCGGCGCTGTCGCCCGGCGACGTGTATCTTCTGTGCTGCGACGGCCTGACCGACATGGTCGACGACTGGATCCTGCGCGAGGTGATGTCCGACGCCGCCGTGGCGCAGAACCTCGACGAGGCCTGCGACGCCCTCATCCGCGCCGCGCTGAGCTTCGGCGGCATCGACAACACCACCGCCATCCTCCTGCGCGTCGCGCCCCAGTAACGCTCTCCGGCCGCCGCTCGGACGGACGCAGCGCGCGCCCGCCGAGCGCCCGCTGCGCGCCGCCGGCTACAGGAACATGAAGTAGCGCTCGGGGATGTCGTCGAAGACCATGTCGCTGGCGCAGCTTACGCACTTGACCGGCGGCGGCCGGCGCAGGACCTGGCCGCTGCTGTCGCGCAGGTCGCGGGCGACGCAGATCATCTGCTCCTCGTCCAGGCCGCAGCGCGGGCACAGGTACGGGGCGAAGAACGACACCACCTCGGTGTTGTCCAGGAGGTTGCTGATCGCGTTGGCCTGCTGGACAAAGGCGATCGGGCACTCGTGCAGGCGGATCTTGGCGACGCCGGTGAGGGCCCGCATGAGGTCGAGCCAGGTCTGGATGCTGTCGGAGCTGATGCGGCGGAAGTCGCGCAGGTAGAAATCGAGCTCGCCGCGCAGCTGCTTGAGCGCGGTCAGGTCGACCTCGGCGTTGAGCACTCCCGAGAGGTGGATGTGCAGGCGCTGGCCCTCGCGCACGATGTTCCAGCGGAAGGTTCTACCGCTCATGGCTGCGAAGTGCTCCTTGAGCTGCTGGCGCTCGGGGGCCGAGGCCGCATCGAAGAGGATGGCGACCCCGTTTTCGGGCGCGTAGGCATCTTTTTCGATGCGCACCACCCGACCGTGGATCTGGATCTCCAGCGGCCGGCCGGGCAGCGCGAAGCGGATGAGGGCACGCTCCCCGGGGCTCGCCGCGCGCGCGGTGCGCAGGAGCATCCCGTCCAGGCTGAGATCGACGGAGGTGCCCAGGTAGGCCGCCTCGCCGCCCTGGCCGAAGGTCCCAAAGACGTGCACCCGCACCGGGTAGCGCTCGTTGCTGCGCACCGGGAACCCGAGGAAGCGGGCGAGCAGGATCGGCAGCGCCTCGGCCCGGGCCGGCCACTCGACGACCTCATCGAACGAGGTCGTCTGCGGCAGGGCCGCGTTCTGGGTGCTCGGGTGAAGCAGGATGAGCGGCACCCCGCGCGCCGCCCGCTGCGCCCGTACGTGCTGCGCCACCGTCACGGCGCTGTGCTCGCCCAGCTGCGGTCCGAGGAGACACAGGTCGATACCTCGGTTGAGCCGCTCGATGAGCTCGGGCAGCGAACGCACGTGGCAGAGCTGCAGGTCCTGTCGGTGAAGCAAGCCCTGCTGCAAGCCGCGAGGGAGATCGGAATGGAAAGCAGCGACTATGGTCTTCACCGGAGCATGATACCACTATCAGTTCCCAAAGGCTGCGCGCTCAAATCGCGCAAGGGCCAGCGGTCGCGGGCTCGGCCTGCCTGTCGAACCAATAGTGGGCGTAGTGGGCGGACGGCGCAGCGGGAGCCCGCTCGGGCCGGGTCAAGCATCTAACCGCGGGCAATCGCGGGCAATCGCGGGGCTGCGGGCGCGGGGAGGCGGGGCCTACTCGGTCAGGTTGCGCACGACCTTGGCTTCTTCGCCCGACTTGATGATCACATCGGCGCTGACCCGCTTGTCGCTGGTCACGAACGTGATGACGTGCTTGCCGGGCTTTAGCGGGATGTGATCGCGCGGGGCGATCGGCGTCACCTTGCCGGTGTCCTTACCGTCGACGAGCACCTTGGCGTAGGGCTGGCTGTTGGCGATCAGGAAGCCCTCCTTGTCGCTGCCGGGGGCCGGCGGGGGGGCGGCGGCGGGAGGCGGGCTGGCGCTGCTGGCGGGGGGCGGGCTGGCCTTCTCGGCGTGGCTGCCGCCGCCGCCGCCGCCGCCGCCGCCACCGCCACCGCCACCGCTGGGCGTCCCGAAGTCCAGGTCGAGCGTCTGATCGAAGGACTCGCCGAACGAGACGAGCTTGATCAGCGAGCCCACGCCGCGCTTCTTGGCGATCACCTTGGCGGCCTTGGTCGGATCGAGATCGTCGACGGTGACCGGCGACTTGCCGTAAGAGCGGCCGTTGACCACGATGTCGACGCCGGCGGGGCGGGTGCTGATGACCAGGCGGCCGCGGCCCTCCTTGAGCTCGATGGTGCGCTCTTTCTCCTCGCCGGGCTTGAGGGTCTCGCTGAAGGTCACCGGGCGCTTGCCGGCCTTCTTGACGATGACCTCCTGGGGCACGCCGGCGGGGACGAGGTAGCCCTTCTGGATGTCCTTTTCGTTGATCAGGCGGCCGTTGACCGAGACCAGGGCCCCGTCGGGGGGCAGGCGCAGGCGGAGGATGCCGCTGCCCTGGCCGCCCGCCGCGTCACCGCTGGTGGCGGCGCCGGCGCTGGTGCCGCTGGCGCTGAGCTGCAGCGTCACCGGGGTCAGCTCGCCGGCGGCGACCTCGATGGTCTGGGTCAGCTGGGCGGCGCCGTCATCGGTGCGCACCAGGAGCAGGTGCTGGCCGCGGGTCAGCTCCTTGAGGAGGAACGCGGCGCCGGGCTCGATGTGGCCGCGCTCCTCGCCGTCCATGAACACGGTCGCCGGGCGCTGCGGGGTCACGGTGAGCACGATGGTGCCCTTCTTGGGCGTGAGGACGAACTTGAGCCCGAGCACCAGGCCCACCACCGCCACCGCCGCGGCGATGCCGACCAGGATGTCCTTCCACAGGGTGCTGCCCTTGACCGGCCCCGTCTGCTGCGGCATCGGCCCAGAGAACGGCACGATGGTGCCGTTTGGCAGCATCATCATGCCCGTGTGGTTGCCCTGGGGCATCGCCGACATCGAGCCGGTGCCGTAGGGCACGGCCATGACCGGCATGCCCCCCGAGCCGTAGGCAGCCTGGAAGTTGGGCACGCTCATGCCCTGGGCCGCCTGCTGCTGCATCTGCATCTGCATCTGCATCTGCTGCATCTGCAGCTGCTGCTGCTGCATCTGCATCTGCATCTGCTGCTGCTGCTGCTGCTGCTGGTCCTGATACCCCGCCGGACCCAGGGTGGAGGTGAACGGATCCGCGGCCTGCATGCCGGGCGCGCCCTGAGCGACCGGGGCCGGGGCCGGGGCCGGCGCTCCGTGCGGGCCATCGGGGTTGAAGACTACCGTGGAGAGCGCCGCGAGATCGCCGGGCCCCTTCTCATCCGCGGATTCGCCCGGCGGGCCGCCGAGGATCTGGGTCGACTGCGCCGGCAGATCGCCGGGCCCCTGCCCGGGGGCGACGATCGAGGTCTTCTCGTTGAGCAGCGCGCTGGCCTCGTGCTCCGAGGAGACGATCGCCGTCTTCTCGCTCAGCAGGCCGCCTTCTTCGGGCTCGACCTCGTCGAGCAGGCTGCCGGCTTCGAGCTCGCTGGCGAGGTCCGGATCGACGACCTCGGCCGCCGGCGCCGCGGGCGCGGGCGACTTGGGCGCGCCCGCCGCCGGCGCAATCGTCGGCGAGCGCAGGCGGGCCGAGGGCGGCGTGGTCGACTTGCTCGGCCCCTTGTCGGCGTTCATCGCCTCCTTGCCGATCTTGCGCTGCTCGTCGAGGACCGCGGCCTCCTTGCGCATCTCGACGATGAACTGCGCCCGCATCCAGGTCGACAGCGCCTTGGCGTTGTAGACCGGCTCGGTCTGAGCGAGAAAGTCCTGCAGGTCGTCGTGCATCTCGCTGGCCCACTGGTAGCGCTTGTCGGTGTCCTTGGCCAGCGCCTTCATGATGATCGCGTCGAGCGCCGCCGGGATCTCCTTGTTGACCTGCGAGGGCGGCGGCACCGCGACGTTGCGCACCTTCTCCAGGGTCGCGAAATCGCTCTCGCCGAGGAACAGCCGCTCGTTGGTGAGCAGCTCGTACAAGATGGTGCCGATGGCGAAGATGTCGGCGCGCTGGTCGAGGTTCTTGCCGGCCACCTGCTCCGGGCTCATGTAGCCGAACTTGCCCTTGAGCACGCCCGCCTGGGTCTTGGCCGAGCGCGAGGCCGCCTTGGCGATGCCGAAGTCGATGACCTTGACCTCGCCCTCGTAGCTGACGATGACGTTCTGCGGCGAGACGTCGCGGTGGATGATGTTGAGCGGCTTGCCGGTGGCGTCTTTTTTGCGGTGCGCGTAGTCCAGGCCCTCGCACATCTTGCTGGCGAGGAAGGCCGCCATCTGCACCGTCATGTTCTTGCGGATGCGCCGGAAGCGGTTCTGAATCTGGAGCAGGTCCTTGCCCCAGATGTACTCCATGGCGATGAAGTGACTGTCGTCAATCCGGCCGAGCTCGAAGATCTGGCAGATGTTGGCGTGGTTTAGCTGCCCGCAGATCTTGGCCTCGTCGATGAACATCTGGATGAAGTCAGCATCCTCCGCCATCGACGGCAGGATCTTCTTGATGGCGATGATCTTCTCGAAGCCTTCGACGCCGAAGGCCTTCGCCTTGAAGACCTCGGCCATGCCACCCACAGAGATGCGTTCGAGGAGCAGATATTTTCCGAATGGCGTCGGTAGTCGCACGCGCGCTCCTCAGAAGGTAGACCCCAGCACAGCGCCCATAGTTAGACCTATTCGCGTGTGCCATCGTAAGCCAAACTTTACGGGCTCGTCAATCAGATCCACGGCTTAATCTCGCCGGCGCGCGGCGGGCTTTGGCGAGCCTGCGCGAGCCGGCAGCGCGCACAAAGGAGAGGGCCGAGAGGACGGGAATTGGCGGGTCAGCCGGGCGGCGGCTGGACGAGGCGCGCGTAGAGCTCGCCGGCCACCGAGTCGAGCGCGGCAAACAGGATGCGGCTATAGGCCTGCGCCGGCGTCTCGGAGGCCAGCACCAGCGTCGGCGGCATCGGGATGCTGCGGTCGAGCAGCAGCTTGCCGTCAAGCAGCAGGACCACATGCAGCCGCCCCGAGAGAGTCCCGCCGATTCCACCGATTCCACCGATTCCGGGGCCGCCTCCGACGAGCGGGCCCGGACCTGCCCCCGCGGTCGGCGAAGCGCTGAGGATCAGCGAGTCAAGGCGCGCCATGAGGGTGTGGCGGGCTCCCAGCCGCAGTGACTGATCGAAAGCGGCCAGGCCACCGGTCAGCCCGACCAGACGGCTGCCCACGGCCGGGACGCGCCAGCGCTGCTGCAGGTAGCTCATCAGGGTCTGCTGACCTACAGCGCCCAGCCCGTAGAACCCGGGCGGGACCCGGAGCAGGGGCTCGCCGACCACGTGCACGGCGACGCGCGGCCGGCGCGGGTCGGCATACGGGGGATACGGGCTCGCCGCCGCGACCGGCGGGCGGGGCAGGGGAGGCGGGGGGAGCTTCGGCGGGCCGGGGGAGCCGCTCACGGCGGGCGGGGCCTCCAGCGAGCTCCCAGGCCCAGTCCCCAGCGGGCTCCCGAGGCCAGTTCCCAGGCCCTCGGGGGGCCGCGCCGGAGTCAGGTTGGCGACGGTGTCCGCCGGCGCCTTGCCGTCGTCCTTGCCGCCCTTGCCGCCGTCCTTGCCGCCGCCCTTGCCGTCCTTGCCGCCGTCCTTGCCGCCGCCCTTGCCGCCGTCTTTGCCGCCGTCCTTGCCGCCGTCTTTGCCAGCGGTAGAGGCGGTGCCCGAGGATACCGATGCGGTGATGATGGGCGCGGGCTTCTTGCCGCTCGCAAGCGGGTGAGCCTCGGCGGCGCGATGCCCGGAGCCCGCCCGCCCCGGATCCTTGCCTGGAGCCCCCCGCTCGGAGCCCGGCGGTGAGTCCTTGCCCGCGGTCGCCGCGCCCAGC
>Ga0075160_10002121_pt1 | contig 11899 bp, 13 predicted proteins | sample JI91814C2DNA_FD_70969 | JGI IMG/M metagenome (GOLD analysis project Ga0075160, IMG submission 70969) | Wastewater effluent complex algal communities from Wisconsin, to seasonally profile nutrient transformation and Carbon sequestration -... | ecosystem: Engineered > WWTP > Effluent > Algae...
TTTTCAACCGCCAGGGTCGCGGTGTTGACCACCCACACGTCCTGGTCCTGGCTCGGGTCGCGCATCTTGCCCGGTCCGTCCTGCAGGTTGCCCGATCTGTATGAGGCCACATACAGTCGCCTCCCATCCGCGGACAGCGCCAGGGCGCGCGGGTCAAAGCCCAGGTGAACCCGCTTGTCCACGCTGCGCGTCTTCAGATCCACCACCGCGATCTCGCCCGTGGTGGGCAGCGAGACATAAAGCCGCGCTCCGTCCGCCGAGATGGCCAGACCGGTGGGCTCATCGCCGACCCACAGGGCGTCTTCCTGCACCCCGCGGGCGCGGTCGATAAAGCCGATGGTGTCGCTGCCGCGGTTGGCGACCACGGCGTAGGGAAGCTCTGGCCGGGCGGCCACCGCAGCGGGCCAGGAGCCGACGGTGATCTCGTCGCGCTTGTGCCACTTGTGCTGGGCGTCTTGTGCGAGGCGGGTGACCGTGTAGGACGGACCGTTGGCCGTCCACAGCTCGTCCCCGACGCGCGCCATTCCGTAAAGCGGTGTCAGGTAGTGGTTGCGGAACCTCTCGCTCGGAGAGCGGCGGACGACCTGCAAGGTCAGCTCCGAGCCGGGCACGCCGCGCAGCCGCAGCACGTAGGTCCCTTCCAGCTCGGGAGTGAAGCGCGGGTACAGACTGCCGCGGTTCCATACCAGGTTCGTGCTGCCCGCCGGGGCGCTGCCGACTTCCCACAAGAGCTCCGCCGGGCAGCCGGGTCCGGCCTGGGGTCGGGCGAGGTAGAAGGTCTCGCCCAGGGTGTGCGCTCGCGGGTTCTGCAGAGACAGCGGCTTGGAGAGGCAAGCCAGCGGGCCCGCCGCCGCCAGGTCAGGGGTTTCATCGGGCGGGCTGTCCATCCGACAGGCTGCGCCAAACGCCAGGGTGATTGCCAGGGAGGCGACCGGAAGAGATTTCATTTTTTTCCACACCATGATGAGAGTGCTGACCCAAGTAGATGCCGGGCGCCAGCAAAATGCGGCAGAAAAGTTCTCATTACTGCAGCCCGCCCGCCAGCGTCCGCCGGTAGCGGCGAAGATCCGGCAAAGTCGTCGCGCCGCGCGCGGCCCGGGACGAAATCCTTCCGGTCGACCCCCGGGCCGCGTATGCTCAGCTTCTCATGACACGCCACGATGCTCCTGCAAGCGGCGCCCAGCGCCAGGACCTCCTCTACGACCCGGCGGTCGCCACCCCGAGCCACGCCGAGTACGCGCGCACGCTGGCGAGCCGCGTCACGGTGGGCAGCCTGTGCACCCTGACTGTCGGCGAGCCGGTGGGCTACCCGTACGGCTCGTTCGTGACGTTCGCTCTGGACGACGGCGGCGATCCGGTGTTCCTCATCAGCAGCCTGGCCGAGCATACGCGCAACCTGGTCGCCGACCCGCGCGCCTCGCTGCTGATCGTCGAGCCCGGCGACGGCGATCCCCTGGCCCGCGGCCGGGTCACCCTGCTCGGTCCGTGCACCCGGCTGCACGACGAGGCAGACAAGGCGCGGGCCCGCGACGCCTTCTGCGCCGCCCACCCCGATGCCGCCTACTACCTCGACTTCGGTGATTTCGCCCTGTTCAACCTCAAGGTCACGGCGCTGCGCTACATCGGCGGCTACGGCCGGATGTCGTGGGTGAGCAGCCAGGACTGGCACGGCGCCGCCGCCGACCCGCTCGCCGCCCACGCCAGCGCAATCCTCGAGCACATGAACGCCGACCACGCCGACACGATGGTGCTGTACTGCCGAGCCCTCTCCCGCGCCACCGATACGACCGCCGCGGTGATGACCGGCGTGGATCGCTACGGCTTCGAGATGTCCGCCACCACCGCTGCCGGACCGCGCCCGATCCGGCTCGGCTTCTCGCGCCCGGTGTCCACTCCGGACGGGGTCCGCAAGGAGATGGTGGCGCTGGCCAAGCGCGCCCGGGCGGGCCAGGAGCCGGGCGGCTCCGCTCCGCCAGCAGGCCCCGCGCGCGACTGAACCTCGCCGGTCGTCCCGCGCAGGGGCAGCATCGGAAACAGCACTTGCTACGCTCTCCTCCTGCGTAGTAAGCCCTGTACGCTGCGTCCTTTTTTGCAGTCCAAAGTTCCGCATTCAAGGAGGTCCGATCATGTTTCCAAGCCTGCGCCTGCTGCTCTCTGCATCCCTTGGCCTGTGCCTCTGGTTTGCCGCGGGAGCTGCCTCAGCGACCAACTACACCCTGTGGATACACGGCCGCAACTCGGGCGGAGGCACCGTTGCTGGAACGTACAACGACTTCCGCTACTGGGGGCCCTCGACGGCGAGCGCCGGAGTAAACAAGAAGGCGGTCAACTGGGACGGCGTCAGCAGCATCGCGTCGACCAACGGCGCCATCCTCAACGCGCTCGACTGCTACTGCACCGGCAGCAACTTCTGTTACATCGCCGCGCACTCGGCCGGCGACATGCAGATTGGCTACGCGCTGTCCCTTTACGGCGGCTCGGCGCGCTACAAGAAGAACGCCAGCCCGAACTCGTCGGGCGTGTGCGGCAACAGCGATGGCACGACGCAGACCGGCTGGAACATCAAGTGGGTCGCGATTGCCTCGGGCGCCAGCGGTGGCAGCGAGCTTGCCGACTACGGCAGCTGGGCGACCAGCGAGCCGCTGAACAAGGACCTGGTGACGACGACCGCGCGCGCCAAGTACAACCACAGCCAGACCTACGGCCGGACGTTTTATCGCTTCGCTGGCGCCAGCGGCACGCTCTACTCTGCGATCCTGCCCGGACAGGATGACGAGGCGGTGTCCTACCACACGACTGGCGGCGTGGCGGGCTCCTCGGGCGCCTCGTTCGGCAACCCGAGCGACTGGTTCTCCAACGATCTGACCCTGGGCACCGCGGCGTGCGAGGGCGGCGCCGCCAAGTGGAGCTACCACACGGTGTACCTGCGCGACGACGGCGAGGTCTACAACCACTACGCCGCCGGCAACTGGGCGGGAATCATCGGCCCGGTGCGCAGCTTCATCGCGGCCTACGCGCTGTAGTCCGATGCAGGCGACCGCAAACCGTCCGCCGGCTCGGCTGGTCCTGGGGGCTGTGCTGATCCTGGGGCTCGTGGCGGCGGTCTATTATCAGCGCCGCGGCGAGCGCTTTGCTGGGAGCGCCGGCGGCGGGGACGGAGCGAAGGACTCGCCGGCGGTCGTCGCTCCGGGCGGCGAGGCCAAGCAGCTCCCGGGCGGAGTCGCCGTGCAGGTGGGTGCTCCGGAGGACGCGCCGGACCGGAATGATCCGGCGCTCCGGCGCGAGCGCCTGCGCCTGGCGGAGGAGCGTCTTCAGACCTACCGCGCCTGGGCGCAGTACCCGCCCGGCTCGCGCCCGGCGCGCGAGAACCCCGACCAGCTCCACCCCCGGGATCCGGTCGTGCGCGGGATTCCGCTGTCGCTGTCCGGGCAGCCGAGCGAGCACATCGGGCTCAAGCTGCGCCAGGACCGGGTGGCGGTGGTCGGCGACGAGGCGATTCAGCTCGGCATCCGCTGCGAGGACTCGCAGGGCCAGGTGCTGCCGTGCGCGGTGGAGAGCGCTCAGCTCTCGGCCCTGCCGACCGATGGGGCGCCGCCCAAGGGTCAGCGCCCGGTCAGCTTCACCGCCGACAAGACCCCAGAGCACGAGGGCGAGCTGGTGGCTACGGTGCGACCGCTCGAGCTGCAGCTGGTGGACCGGACGTGGCCGCTGCGCGTCGATGTGAAGCTGCGAGCGGGCAGCGACCCCGTCGAGCAGGGGTCCGCGCTGTTCGACTTCCTGTTCACCCCCGAGCCGCCCGCGGTGACTACCGGCAAGATCCGCGAGGCGGTGGTCGACGGCTCGCTGGTGCTCTACTATGGGCTGCAGGTGCGGCGGCCCGGGCGCTACGTTCTGCACGCGCGCGTCGATGACTCCCAGGGCAAGACGTTCGCGCTGCTGGAGTGGAACGACCTGCTCGCGGTCGGCCCGCAGGAGGTCAAGCTGGTCCTGTTCGGCAAGCTCCTTCTCGACGAGCACCCCAGCATGCCGCTCAAGCTGCGCGACTTCGACGGATTCCTGCTCAAGGAGGGGGTCGACCCGGACCGCGAGCACCTGCCGCCGCGCAGCGGGTATCACTACACGACCCAGGTCTACCCGAGCAGCGTGTTCTCCGCCAAAGAGTGGCAGAGCGACGAGCGAACCCGCCACGAGCGAGAGTTCGAGCACGACGTTGAGGACGCCCGCAAGTAACACCCCGCCCAGCCGAATCTTGACCGACGGCGCGCCCGGCAGGAATCGAACCTGCGACCCACGGCTTAGAAGGCCGTTGCTCTATCCAACTGAGCTACGGGCGCACACCGCAGCCCACACCAGAGTGGGCCGCAGCTGCAGCACGACCGAGTAGTCGGGGCGAGAGGATTTGAACCTCCGACATCCTGCTCCCAAAGCAGGCGCGCTACCGGACTGCGCTACGCCCCGAGGCGAGTTCGCTGATGGTTCTAAGCCATGTTGGGGGGCAATTGCAAGGAAGTTAGTACAAAAGGGTCGGGTCCCGCCCCCCTCCCAGGGCTCAGGCCCACTCGGTGAGGCGTTCCCGCGCGTACAGCTCGGCAAAGCTTGGCCGGCTTTTCATCCGCTGCGCATAGGCGTGCAGCGCCGGCCAGCCGTCGGTCGGCCGCGGCATGTTGCGCGACCAGCGCATCAGCATGGTCAGCATGAAATCGGCGGCCGAGATCCGCTCGCCCAGCAGATAGGGGCCGCCGGCTGCCAGGTGTCCGGAGACGCGCTCCCAGGCGGCCTCGATGCTCTGGCGGGCCTGCTCTTTGGCCGCCGCTGCGCTGGCCTCGCCCGCCGGCTCGCTCGGATAGAACCAGGCGCGATAGGCCGGCTGCAGGGTGTTGGCCATGAAGAACATCCACTGGTAGTAATGCGCTCGCTCCAGACTGCCGAGCGGCGGCGCCAGGCCCGCGCCCGGGTGAAGGTCGGCCAGCTGCATGACCAGGGCGGCGGCCTCGCAGACCGGCTGTCCGTCGATTAGCAGCGTCGGCACCAGGCCCGCCGGGTTCAGCTTCAGGTACTCCGGCGACTTGTGCTCTTTGGCGTCCAGGTCGAGCTTACGGAGCTCGTGCGGGGTCTGCAGCTCGAGCAGCAGCCAGTGGACGACCAGGCTGGCGGCGCCCGGAGCGTAGTACAGGGTGATCATCTGACCTCCATTTTCTTATTTTTCCAGGGTCTCCGCGGCAATGAAGAACAGGAGAGAGACGACGCCGAAGCAGGCGCCGATGATCTGCAGCGGGGAGAGGCGCTCGTGAAAGACCAGGAAGCCGAGCAAGAGGAAGCTGCTGTTGTTCAGGATGTCGTAAAGGAGCCCGACCACGATCAGCTGCTCGCGCAGCAAGCAGGGAAGAAACAGCGCCCCGGCGCACGCATAGAGCACGACCGCGAAGGCGAACTGCCCCGGCGAGGGCTGCAGCGACCACCGTTTCGCGGTGTACTCGCCGGCCACCGCCGCGATCGCCGACATGCTGACAAGCAGGAGGAGGGGAATCTTGGCAGTGAGGGTGAGGAATCGTTCCATGGGTTCCTGGCCGCGGCGGAGTCGGATCGGGGTCGGGGCCTGGACCTGCCGCGGCGGAACTTCTGGTTCGGCAGCGGGCAGGCTTGTCCTAGAAGCGTCCACTTGTCGCCGAGTTCGCGCAAAAAAACAAACTTTTCTCGCGGCGACCGCGCGCCAACCGAGGTGGCCGGCCGGCCGCCTGCAGAATTGCTCTACTAGAGCGCGATAGGGGCTTGATCCGGGGAGCGAAGCAGCCAAAGATCCCCGGCCGACATGCAGACAGCGCCCCAACGTCGCGACCGGGCACCGGAGCCAGATGGCTCGTTGCATCGCGCCCGCCGCGGGTCCCTGGTGCCCGCGGTCCTGCCCTGGCTGCTGGCCGCGCAGGTCGTCGCCGCGGGGGGGAGCGGCTGCGCGGCTCGCACCGCTCGACCCGGCAGCGCGACCGGCGCTCAGGCCCGGGCGGCGGACGCCCAGGAGGGAGTCGCGGTTCCGTTCGCCCTCTGCCGCAGCTTCGGGGTGGGCGGGACTCCCTGTTATCCGACCAACGTCGACATCGGCAACCGCCCGATCAGCCCGTGCCGGGAGCGGCTGCGCGGCCACTGTGAGATAAGCGGACCGCGGCAGACCATGGCCTGCCTCCTCAGCCCGGTCGCCGATGGCAAGGCGTGCGGCGAGGGTGCCGTGTGCAAAGAGGGCAGCTGTATTAAAGAGTGAGTGAGCGAGTGGGTGAGCGGATCCGGCGCGACCCGGCAGCCGAGCGCGCGGGCGCGGCCCGGTAGCGCCCGACTACTTGGAGGCGAGCTGCAGCCGTACCACGCTGCCGTCCGGATTGCCGACGATCGCGTGATCGGCTTCGCGGCAGAACAGGCCGGTCTCGATGACGCCGCACAGGGCCTTGAGCTGCGCGTGCAGCTCGGTGGCGCGGCTCCCCGCGGTGGGGTCGAGCTGCACATCAAAGATCAGGTTGCCGCCGTCGGTCCGATACGGAGCGTCGCCGCTGCGGCGCAGGGTGGCGGAGCGGACGCCGGGAACCGCGAGGATGCGCTCGCGGGTGTGGCGCGAGCCCACCGCGACCACCTCGACCGGCAGGAGGCGCTTCTCCCCGAGGTGACTTACGCACTTGCTCGGATCGGCGATGATCACCAGCCGCTTGGAGCTCTGCGCCACCAGCTTCTCGAACAGGAGCGCGCCGCCGGCACCCTTGACCAGCTGGAGGTGGGGATCGATCTCGTCGGCGCCGTCGATCGTCAGATCGATCGGTCGCCGCGCCGGCTCGCCCGACTGCGCGGTCGCGCCGCCCGTCGGGTCCAGGTCATCCAGCTCGACCAGGGCGAGCCCGAGCTGCGCCGCCAGCTCGGCGCTGCGCCGCGATGTCGCCACGCAGGTGAGGCCGGTGAGCAGCTCGCCGCCGCCCGCCGCGCTCTGCCCGGTCTGGACGGTGCGCGCGGCGATCGCCCGGATCGCGTACGCCGCGGTGTCGCCGGTTCCCAGGCCGACCACCATCCCCGACTGGACAAGCGCCGCCGCCGCCTCGCCCGCGGCCCGGCGGGCGCGCTGCTCGGCTTCTCTGTCTGCCCCAGCGCTGCCCGTCGCCGGTGCTGGGTTCTTCGTTTCGGTTCCAGGCATCGCAGTCACCCCTCTGTACCTGTATGCGGAGTTCGGTGCGTCAGGCTCAGCCGCTGACGGCACCAGCCTGTAGCCAGGCCGCACCATGGTATCACAAGGCGCACAGCGGCCCAGCGGGCTTATTCATGGCAGACGGCGCTTGAGGGAACGACAGGGCGCCAGGTCGGCGCTGCGGCCGTGTCAGATCGTGCCGGTGGGCTTGAGCTCGAGGTAGCGCATGCGCAGCTTGTACAGGGCGCTCTCGATGATATGGGTCTCATCGGGATCGAGGTTGCCGCGGGTCTTTTCGCGGAGCATGCCGACCATGTCGATGGTCTGCTTGGCGAGCGGCAAGTTGACCGGCCCGCCCGCCGAACCGTCCTCGTGCTCGCCCATCTGGATGAGCGCGGAGGTGGCCAGCGACAAGATGAAGGTCACAAAGTCGATCTGCGGCAGCGCGTCGCCACCCTGGGCCTCGCTGGACGAAGTCTTGCTGTCGGACATCGGCGCCTCTTTAGCGGGGGTTACTCGAGCGGTCCGTCGTCGTCGTCGTCGTCATCATCCTCGTCGTCATCTTCGTCGAAGAGCTCGTCATCGTCGAGATCGTCGTCATCGTCCAGCAGGCGCGACGAGGGCGGCGCGGCGGTGATGCGCACGGCCGGACGGCGCGGCTGGATGCGCTCGATCGGCTCTTCCAGCGGTCGCGAGGCGGTCGCCTTCTCGGAGACATCGGGGAGGGTGGAAATGTGCTCTTCGAGGGCCTTTTGGGTCAGCTCGCCGCGACGGAGGCGCCGCTCAAGAGTTCGCACTTCCCAGAACGCAGGGTCAGTCCGTTGGATAATCATGTCCATCCGATATAAGAGGGAGATTGCAAGGAAAGTCAACGACGTAGTGCACGGCCGGGCTAGTTCCGTGCGCGCTCGCCTCAGTCAGGGGGGCGGCTGGCCTGCAGGCTGGCCTGCAGCGTGGTCGCGGTGAGCGGTCGCAGCAGCTTCAGTCGCTGGGCGAACTCGCGGTAGTCCTTGGAGTGCTTGGGCCCCGGGTCGCCGGCGGTCTCGGCGTCGGCCGACGGGGCCGCGGCGGGCGGCAGCTCCGGCGGGGCGGCCGCGGCGGGCTGGCCGTAACGCTCGATGTCGGTGAGGCGGGTGGTGGTAAACCGCACCGCCGCCCAGCGCAGCTCGCTCGGCAGGGCGCTCCACTCGGCCTCGCTCAGCACGCGCATCGCCTGATAGCCGGCGACCAGCGCCTGGGCGCGGGAGCGGTCGAGCGGCCCCAATGCCGGCTCCGGAGCTTGCTCCGCGGGGTGAGCCGGCGCGCAGAAGGCCAGCAGCGCGACCGCCAGGTCATAGACCAGCGGGAGGGTCGCCGCCTGCTCCAGGTCGAGGATCCAGCCGAGCTGGCCGTGCAGCCCCAGCCCGCCGCCCGGCGCGAGCACATCGGGCAGCTGCCGCACCCGGCGGGCTCGCCGGTGCGCCCAGACGCTAAACAGCAGGTTGTCGGGAAACAGATCGCCGTGGCCGATCCCGCTCGGCAGCTCGCGCCGGCGGGCCAGCGGCAGCGCCTCGACCTCCGCGAGGAGCTCGCCGAGCAGCGGACCCACCTCGGCGACCGCGCGGGGGTCGGCCTGCATCCGGCGGAGCCGGTCCGTGATCCGCGCGACCGTATAGATTCCGGGCCGGGTCTGCGGGAACCCGGCCGTGCACAGGTGCAGCTGCCCCAGGAGCGCGCCCACTATATAAGTGTGCGCCGGGGTCAGCTCGGGCTCGGTCAGCTCGGGCGCGTCCACCCAGGTCATCAGCATCACCGGCTGCGCCGCTGCGTGCGCGTCGCGCCGCCACATCACATACGGCTGGGAGCTGCGGGTGCGCCACAGCTGCGGGGTCAGCAGCCCGTGGCTGCCCAGGTGCCAGATGAGCTCGGACTCAAACCGGACCGCCTCCTCCGTCTTGCCTTGATTGATGCGCAGGAAGGCCGGCCCCGCATCGGTGTCGACGCGGAAGTTGGCGTTGATCGTGCCGCGCGGGATCCGCCGCAGCGAGCGCAGGCGGAGGTTGTAGCTGTGCAGGATGTGCTGCGCCTCCTCCTCGGTAAGTGTCTGGCGTCGGGCAGGCGCTGCCGGGTGGCCGCGGAGCTCGGGCGGGCCGGCCGGCGGGCAGCTCTGCGCCGGGGTCGCGGGGTCCGCTGCGGGCAGGTTCTCGCTCATCGGCTCACTTTTTCTTGATGAGCCCGCCGAGCGCTCCGATGAGCGTCCAGCCGATGACCGAGCGCGACACCTCGCTCACCCGGCCGCTGCACCCCGAGCACAGCGGCCGATCAAAGCTGCCGCCGGCCCGCGCCATGCCGTTGCAGTAGCCCCCCGACAGCCACGTGTAGCACTTGACGCCGAGCCGCTGACAGCGGTCGCAGCGATAGGTGTTGCGGGCGGTCTTGCCCTTGCGCTCCTCGGCCAGCACGTAGGTCGAGATGTCACGGCAGTGCGAGCAGAACATCAGCTCGGCCCGACAGGCGGCGTTGCTGCAGACGGTGGCCGCGGCGTCCACTTCGTTCTGACAGACTGGACACTTGTATGCCTTGCTCATACTGGAAGGATAGCACGAGCGGCCAGCCAGCGCGGCCGGGCGGCGGCCCCGGGTGCGCGGCTGGCGACGGGCAGCGCGGCTCGCGCACCCTCAGCTCGACGCCCCGTCCGCCTGCCCGGCCGGGCGGCCTGGCCGTTTGCGCTTGACTTCCCGGCCGCCGGTTCGTATGGGGAACAGGGTTCCCAGCCAATGAGTCGGAATCCGGACTCAAGGTATACAGACTCCAGATGGGAACGCCAGTCCGCTCAGACCTCCTCGGGACTTCCGACCTCAGTCTGTGCGCGCGATCACCTGAGGATTACGCCAGGCTACAGGTAGTCATTCCAGGCAGAATCGGCGCAGCATCCAGATAGGACCAGATAGGAATCAATGCCGCCATGAAGAGAGCATCCTGGGATCAGTATTTCATGGACATCGCGACCGTGGTGTCCTCGCGCTCGACCTGTGAGCGCAAGCACGTCGGGGCGGTAATCGTCCGCGAGCGCACGATCTTGTCCACCGGATATAACGGCTCGATCCGGGGTATGCCGCACTGCTCGGAGGTCGGTCACATGATGGAGGCCGATCACTGCCTGGCCACCATCCATGCGGAGCAGAACGCGATCATCCACGCCGCCAGAAACGGAGTCTCGATTAATGGCGGGCACTTGTATGTCACCGCCTCGCCATGCTGGTCGTGCTTCAAGTCGATCGCCAACGCCGGAATCATGCGCATCGTGTACGGTGAGTTCTACCGCGACGCTCGCATCTTCGAGGTCGCCACCACATTGGGAATCGAGCTCCTCCACCTGCCGCGGATCGGCCCGGTCGCGGCGAGCGAGCCGGGAGAAGCTCTTCCGTCTGAGCCGGAGCAGTAACGATCCGCGCGGCTTCTCCTTGCGCCTCCTCTCGACGCTTTGCTCAAACTCTTACGGAATTCCCATACAAGTCCAGGTACTTACCTTTGCTTTCGGCGGTGAGCTGGCTTGCAATATGGTAGGCTATAGAACTTCATCGTCGAAAAAAAAGAGCCCGCCTTAAAGATTTTTCCTTGACGCTAACTCTCGGGCCCGGCTACGGTGAGAACATCTACCTTATGCTGTCTCGAGATTAGGCACTCTTATCGTCGGAAGAACCAGGAGGAACTGGGAACAAAAGACCCCACGAAGTTGTTTGGTGGGGGAACACCAGGCCCCAGCAGAAAAGAAATCGGCCCGCGGGCCTGGGAAACAGTAGGGAGGCGTGAGTTCAGTGAAACCAATCAGCGCAGACAGAGCCATGGCGACGGTAGCGAGACACACGAAGCTACCGGCACCGTCAGCCGGGTTGCCGGCCCGGTCCTTGGCGACTTCACGGATCACTGCACTTGTGGTCGGGGTGTGGCTGAGTGTAATCCCTGCTGTGGTGAACGCCGAGTCGGGCGCCGCGACGCCGGGCAAGTCCGCTCGCGGGCAGAAGTCGAAGGTGCGACATCCGATCTTCTCGGGCTACCTGGTCGCTGAGTCGCGCCTGCGCACCCAGCCGGTCAAGCGCCCCTCGGGGAACCTCCAGATCAGCTCCGTCAACGAGCCCAAGCGACTGGTCACCGTCAACATCTACAACCCCGACGGGAGCTATAACGACTCGGCGCTGTCGCAGCTCAGCCGCGTCTGGCGCTGCCGCCGCACCGAGGTCGAGAAGGAAATCGATCCCCACCTGTACGAGGTCCTCTCGCACGTCTACGATCGCTTCAAGAAGCCCCTCACCCTGGTCTCGGGGTTCCGCAACCAGAAGCGCACCACCAGCTTCCACTACATCGGCAGCGCCTCGGACATCAGCGTTCCCGGCGTGCCGGATCGCCAGCTCAAAGAGTTTGTCGAAGGCCTGGATACCGGGGGCATGGGAATCGGCATCTACCCACACGCCGGCTTCATCCACGTCGATATCCGACCCGAGCCGAGCTATCGCTGGGTCGACTACTCGCCGCCGGGCAGCAGCGACATGGGACAGCCCAAGACCGAGCGCAAGCGCGCGCCCAATACGTAGCAGAAGCGCATCTTTGGGGAGCCGGGCTCCGGCTCCTTTTTCCTAGCACGGCCCGCCGAATCCCTCCTCCTCCAGACTCCTTTTTATCGCCGCTTGACCGACTGCGGGCAAGAGCCCACCGGTTGTCCGTTGTCGCGTGACAACGGAATGCGGGCAGCGCTGCTTTCTAGCG
>Ga0075160_10002124_pt1 | contig 11896 bp, 5 predicted proteins | sample JI91814C2DNA_FD_70969 | JGI IMG/M metagenome (GOLD analysis project Ga0075160, IMG submission 70969) | Wastewater effluent complex algal communities from Wisconsin, to seasonally profile nutrient transformation and Carbon sequestration -... | ecosystem: Engineered > WWTP > Effluent > Algae...
CCGTATGGTATCATCACAGGAACCTGGTCCGTCATAAAAAGCATAGATCAATCTTGTAAAGGTCACCGGGGTAGCCGGATTATACACATTACCTGATGAAAAGGGAATACCGGTAAAAAATCTGTATCCGCCATATAAAGCTGCCGGAATGGTAACTGAAGTAGCCGGACATATATTCACCAGTAATGTATCAGCAGGGTTGGTGCAGGATCCTGTTAATACATCATTCACAGGGTTAGGTGTATTACAGCCTGACAGCATCACTCCGCTGGAGTCGGACAAATTGATTCCTGAAATTTTTCCGCCATACCCGATCCTGGCCCGGTTGACAACTGTTGGGGCACAGGAGAAGATGACACAGGAACGGGCAGTAATTACTTCAAACCGTACCTGTCCTGATGCAGCAGGGGCAATTTCACCACCCGATGAACTGGAGGCGCCGGTTCCTAAGCGGAAGACCACCTGATCGTTTACGATATCATATTCAGCTTCATCATCACCAGCTGCGTCTGTTTTGGCAACGCCATTGATAGAAAGGGTGCCTGCCCTATATGTTGTATTTCTTGGTATCCGGTCCACAATATTGGTAGATACACTGGCATCATTACCTGTATTCTGGTAACCGAGCTGGTAGCGGACTACATCTCCAGGAACAAGCGTTCCACCGTTTACATCAGATGAGCTTTTACGAAAATCAAAAATAGGTGAGTATTGAGAAATGGCGGTACTAGCCACCTGTAACATATAATTTTCAGATGGAGAGCTGAAACGGATGCTGGCTGAAGACTGATTGTTTCCTAAAACAGCATTGCCTGCGTTGGGAACATCAACAATATCTGCATCATATCCCAGTGTATTCTGGTGAGCAGGCATACGGGTGGTCACCACGGATCCTTTATAAGAGATGGTGGAATTCCACATATCATTCAGGTTAGCTGTAGCATTCGGTGTCAGATTGGTATAGGAACCAATGGCCGGATTACTATTCTGCTTAAATGAAAATTCATCGGTAGAAACACGGTCACCATCATACACCACCGCTCCCAGTTCACAACTTACCGGACCGGAAGGTGGCGTAAGGAAACCGGAAATAGGAATATGCAGGGCCGGATCGCCACCATTCATGATCACAGAGCCGTCAAATACCGCCAGATTTCTTGTAATCGTAGCCGGATCGGAATAAGCAATGACAATGGTCCAGCCACCGGCAGCATTCACAATCCCTGCCGGACTGCAAACGTTGGCAATGGTATAAGTGCCGTTTGGACTGGTTGCGTTGACCAGCGAAGTAATATCAACAAAACAACGATAACCGGTGTGAGGTAAACCAGACACAATGGTTCCGTTATGATAATCAGTTTGTGAAGAAGTAAGAGTTACATAAGTACTGGATCCAGGTAATTTCAGATCCACCGATGTTTCATTATTGATCCAGCCTGTATTGGTACCATCTGTGCCCTGTGTGGCCCCCCAGTATAGTCCGGCAAAAAGCACCTGGGAACAGGAAGGCAGGGTCAGGTCAGCACTTGAAGAGTTGAAAGTACTGTCATTGGATCCTTCCAGTTCAAGATCAAAGCCAAGATCAGAACTGTTTAGCTGGTCCTGATGTATTTCTACAGCTATGGTATTGTTACCATTAACAAAGAAAGACTTATTAACGAGAAAAATATTATCGGCTGTTTCAGCTGCACCTCCAACATTTCCAGCTGCCAGGGTACCATGGGCAATGACACCGGCAGGCATATTGCTTCTTGCCACTTCCGATCCATTTACATACACAACGCCTCCATCATCCCTTCGCAGCTTTATTCTAAAATAACCATAGGAACTGGCATTAGGGATACTCACCACTTTTCTGAAATAAGTGGTAATATATTTATTGTTGGGATCGGGTCCAAAACCAACTGTAGTACGGATATGCGTATCACCATATCCCAGGTAAGCGAATCCTGAAGCCCAGGCGGCATCATTGAACCCGGTTGTTTCCCAATTCGCAGGGCGGGTATTATTATCCAGGTATTTCCATTGGGCATTGGGGCCGATAAAAAGGTCTGTGTATGCTTCCAGGCTTAAGTTAAAAGATAAGTCTGAATTGGCGGTTGCCACCTGGTGTACTTCAACTGCAATAGTATTATTGCCTGCCGAAAAAACAGAATTCGGCACCGATACAGTTATCACCTGATCTTCCACATCTGCTGAGGCCAGTGTATTATAGGCAATTGCCCCTCCGGGCATATTATTCCTCGTTATCTCTGCTCCGTTTACATACAACACAAAGCCATCATCCCTTTCCACATTAAAAGTAAATGAACCAAATGTGGAGGGGCTGGGGATATTCACCACTTTTCTGAAATAAGTGGTGATATATTTATTTCCGGTAGGGGCACAAACAGTACCACCACCACCGGATGGAATACAGGTTGTTTCATCACCATCTCCATATCCCATTTCAGTGGCTGCAGTTGTCCAGGCGGCATCATTAAATCCGACATTTTTCCAGGTAGCCGCCGGAGCATTGGCCTGAGTATTGGCCCAGTATTTCCAGGAATCTCCCATGGCGATATATAAGTAAGAATTGGTAGTGCCTTCCAGGCTTAAATTAAAGGAAAGATCTGAACTGGTTGCACCGGCCTGGTGAACTTCCACCGCGATATCATTGGTACCTGAAACAAAATAAGAAGTTGGTACACTAAAAGTAACCACCCCATCTTCGATAGCGGCAGGTGCCAGGGTTCCATAGGCTATGACGCCTGTAGGCAAATTATCTCTTTTTACTTCTACTCCGTTAATATATACCACCACCCCATCATCCCTTACGACATTGAAAATAAAGGCGCCAAATAAAGCAGGGTTAGGAATATTAACAGATTTTCTGAAATAGGATGTGATATACTTATTGCCGGTAGGCAAACATAAAGTACCACCCCCACCGGATGGAATACAGGTGGTTTCATCCCCATCGCCATAACCCAGCTCACCTGCTCCGGAAGACCAGGCGGCATCATTATATCCTAAATTTTTCCATGCACCAGCAGGGGCTGCCCCTGTCGAGAAATACTTCCAGCTATCACCCAATGCAATAAAGGATGTATTGGAAGAAAGGCTGGACTCTATATCAATATTCTCTGCTGCATGACCATTATTAACGGCAGTACCACCCGGAGGTGCTTCTGTTGTATTTACTCCGTTAGAGGTTATAATATTATTTGAAACATATACAATATTACCCTTTACAGAGGGATTACTGTACCGTGCCGTCATTGGTCTTAAGACCTGTGCGCTGATTGAACAGGACACTGTCAGCATGACAAATAAAATCTGTAGTTTTTTCATAAGGATAGATATTTCATTACCGCAACATGTAAACCACTGATCAGCGTACAATTGACTTCTTCAGGATTGCTTCGCCTTTATTATTATTTACATCCCAGATATAGGTACCTGAAGGAAGCTGATAGCTTTTGGTCACAGAACCTGCATCGAGTCTGATGGTTTCTGTCTTTACACGACGGCCACTCATATCAGTAATGCTGATGGTATAAATTCCCTGTACCTGTGAGTTCAGTTGCAATACCAGACTACCACTGTTCAAAGCCAGTACTTTAACATCAAAATCCCTTGTTTCATTATTGGTGATTTTCTTTACACCCATGAATGCGGTCCGGTTATCAATGTCTGTTTGAGATAAGCGGTAATAGCTGATTCCTTTTAAAGGGGCATGATCTGTAAAGGCATAAGAACGGCTGCTGGTAGAGAATCCTGCTGCAGTTACTTTACCAAGTATTGTAAAGTCAATGCCATTTGCTGATCTTTCTATAGTAAAGTCTTTACTGTTATGTTCTGTTTCTGTGGTCCAGTTTACATTTACTTTTCCGTTTACAAGTCTTACATCATAATCCCTGAGGGTAACCGGCAGGGTTCCGGAGGTGTTTACTGTAAACTGATCCTGTACACAGTTGAGGGCATCCCGCACCTGGTAAATAGTTGTGGCATTATTGGGAGGTGTCACCGTCACCGATCTGGTGGTTCCCGAAGTATTCACCCAGGTATAATTGCCGGATTGTGGCCAGGAAGCAGTCAGATCCTGTGTGGATCCGTTTGTGATATTAAAAGTGTTGCTTGTGTTTACATCTTTCATGATGGTAAACTGGTCGAAAACAGTTCCATTCTGGCGGAGCATTTTGGCATCAAGCCTGTTGTCTTCCACTTCAAAATAAAAGATACCGGCGTCATTCACTGAAAATGGCATTGGCCCGGCAGCAAATCCTGCATTGGTTCCACCACTTGCACCTGCTGATCCGGCAACTACATAAACAGTACCATGATCGGCGGGTGTGGTATTATACACATAAGGACAGTTGGAGCTATTATCATACCGGGCATTAGAAGTACTCACCGCATGGGTAGCGGTACTAAATGATGCCCAGTTTCCATTATAGTTTTTAATCAGGTAGCCTCTTTCATAACCATGACTGTGTCCGCAGATAATCAAATCCACTCCTCTGTTCTCCAGAAAATCAATAAAATTCTGCCGGATATTAACCAGATCCCCTTCAGAATCTGAATTATGGCTGGTTTTGGTATAAGGGGGATGGTGCCAATAAGCTACCACCCATTTTCTGGTGTTCGCAGCCAGATCAGCGGTGAGCCAGGTCTTCATCGCACTTCCACCTGCTGTTTCCATACTGGTACCATCTGATTCGGTACCATATGAATCAAGGGAAAGGAAATGAATATTGCCGATATCATACGAGTAGTAATTGGGTTTATTTGAAGCGACACCGCCAGCCTCGCCAGCATTAGGAACTGTAAAATTGTTATGATAAGGCATCGTTCTGGAAGCCTTGTTAGCTGCACTATTTCCATAGTCATGATTACCTGGGGCCGGATACAGCTTATGGTTCTTTAAAATATTGCCCTGATAAATATTAAAGAAATTAGAGGTGTATTCGGCATCTGTACCAGAGTTGTATGCATTATCTCCTAAAAGAATCCAGGCATCCGGTGCATCAATACCGTTCGCCGTTAAATAACTCTGATAATTGGCAAGGTTATTATCCTGATAAGTAGCATTATTTCTGCCGCAGTCACCAAAAGCAGTAATCCGGATTTTCCGGGTAGTATTGGCCGGCGGATTGGTACGGAAAAAATTAGGCGCTCCACTTTGAAACACTGTTCCGTCAGTTGCACCGATTTCATAAAAATACTTTGTATCAGCTGTAAGTCCTGACACTGTTACAACATGTTCTGTTGTCGGGCAGGTCTCGCTCACAGTGGCTGTGGTATAAGTTCCGTTAGAAGGTCCGACCCTTACTCTTCCCAGACAAGCGGTACTGGTTCTCCAGCGTAAGGTAATTGCCGTTTGTGTACCGGATTGAAGATAGGGCCCTCTGGTCAGCGTAGGCGTACCACCACCTACTACAGCAAACAATTCCATATTGAAAGACAAATCAGAACTGGTGACATCGCTCTGGTGCATTTCCACGGCGATGGTGTTACTACCCTCTACAAAAGCACAGGTTGAAAGGCTGAATGATACCGGTGTGGTTTCTCCTGCTCCGGAAATTGCCGCCGAAGCCAACATTCCATGGGTAACGGTACCACCGGGCATATTATCCCGGACAACTTCTGTTCCGTTAACATAGACGACCATTCCATCATCACGGATCATATTCAGGGTGATGGAATTCAGGGTATTCAAACCTGTGATTGTAATATTTTTTCTGAAATAAGTCGTTACATACTTGTTGTTTGCATCCGGACCAAAAGAAACTGTAGTCGCGGGTGCATCTCCATATCCCAGTTCAGAAGGGCCAGTGCCCCATGCCGCATCGTTAAAAGCAACTGTTTCCCAACTTGCTGGTCTTGAGTTATTATCCAGGTATTTCCAGCTGGCCCCATAGTTAATTAAGGCTACCGGGGCTGTATTACCCAGTAACTCCAGATCAAAAGTCAGGTCTGAGCTGGTTATATCACTCTGGTGTACTTCTACGGCAATCACATTGGTACCGGCAGAAAAGAAAGCAGAAGACAGGGTTACAGTTTGTGGAGTGGCTCCATCATCAGCCGCTGCCCCGGAAGCGAGTGTGCTGTGCAAGCGGCCGGCAGGCATATTATTGGCATACCTTTCTGTACCGTTCACATAAACCACGATGCCATCATCTCTTCTTACATTCAATGTAAAATTTGTGAAGGTCGCCGGATTGGCGATCGTAACACTTTTCCGAAAATAAGTGGTGATATACTTGTTATTGGCATCAGGACCAAAAGACACGGTCGTAACCGGTGCATCGCCATAGCCTAACTCAGAAAGACCTGAGGCCCAGGCCGCATCATTAAAACCACTGGTTTGCCAGTTGGCAGGCCTTGTATTATTGTCCAGGTATTTCCAGGATGTTCCATAAGCAATAATACTTGTTTGGGCAGAAATGCTTTGAATCAGCGTAAGGATGAAAAATGAACACAAGGATACACTTTTCAGAAAGGTGGATAGTTTTTTCATCGAAATTGGATATTGGTTATTATTGGGTAAAAATGGGGAGAAAACTGATTCTGGTCAATAGGTTTATCCCTCAATTTTTTTTAGTGTTTTTCACTTAGAGACTAAGTAGAAATACTATAAGCATCCTAACTTCGTAGAAATGAAGCAAATAATTCAGTTTTTCAACCCTATGCTGTATAACTTATTCGTCAATAGAACAGGATTTATAACGATCCTGATTGCATTTTTTATCCTTTCAGTATCCTATTCCATACGGCCAAAAAATGATTTTAGCTTTCATCAGCAAACAGACCGGTTGTTATCTCAACAACTGCAACACGTAAAATCCACCTTAGAAACCCTGCGGAATGCCGCGATTGAAAAAAATGATCAGGGTACATTACAAAGGAAATTTACCGAGGCAAGAGCATCATTCAAGAGAATGGCCGTGCTCGTTAATTATTTCAATCCCTACCAGATCAAATCCCTGAACGGACCGGCCATTGCCAGGATCGAATCGGAAGTGGCCGACCGGATTATTGCACCACAAGGTTTTCAGGCGATTGAACAAATCCTATATGCAGACTGGTCAGGCGATAGTAGTAATATTCAGGTGGCGGCACTGGTCAATGATATGTTCCCTGTATTACAGAACCTGGAAAAAGAACCTGACCGCTATTTTAAATTCAGTAAAGAACTGGTATATGATGCCATCCGTTCAGAGATTATAGGCATCACTACATTAGGGATCACCGGATTCGATTCACCAGTGGCTAATCAATCTTTCACGGAAGCAGCTGCTTCTATGGAAGGGATCATTCAGCTGCTGCATTTGTTTAAAGAAGCACAGCCGGAATCAGATAAACCCTTGTTTGATTTTCTGCTGTTTGCTTTGGAAAAAGCCAAAAACTATATTGGCAACCAGAAAGATTTTAATGCTTTCAACAGGCTTCAATTTATTACTCAATACATCAATCCCCTTTACAAACAACTGGTTGAAACCCGGATCAGGACTGGAATAGGCGCGCCAGCAGGTCGAAGCGCGATCAATTATAATGCTACATCCATATTTTCAACTGACCTGCTGAGTGTCAATTTTTTTTCGCCGCCCCAGGAATACTGGGTAACCCCGGAAAGAATTTATCTCGGTAAACTGCTTTTCTCAGATCCCATCTTATCCGGCACCGGTACCCGCAGTTGCGCTTCCTGTCACAAACCCGAACTGGCTTTTACTGACGGACTCGATAAACCCTTTTCCATTGATCAGTCACACAAACTGCGCAGAAACACCCCTACGGTGATCAATGCCGGTTTCCAAACCAAACAATTTTTTGATAGCAGGGCCGATATCCTGGAGAATCAATTGGCCGAAGTAGTGCATAATGTGGAAGAGATGGAAGGCTCCATGCTGGAAACGGTGATCCGTATCAGCAGGCATACTTTTTATGATTCGTTATTTAAAAAGGCGTATCCCGAAGAAAAAAAAGTCAGCCCATTTATTCTCGCTAACAGTATTTCCTGTTATATCCGATCCCTTGTTTCGCTGAATGCCCCCTTTGATCAATTTATGCGGGGCAATAAAAATAGTCTCAGTCCTTCCCAGCAAAGAGGTTTCAATCTTTTTGCCGGAAAAGCCAAATGTGCCACCTGTCATTTTATACCCCTTTTTAATGGCGTGGTACCACCCGCCTGGGCCGAAACCGAATCAGAAGTGCTGGGTGTACCGGCTACCCGTGACCGTAAAAAACCAACACTCGATGATGATCCGGGAAAATATTTATTTACCCGTTCCGAAGCACATCGGTATGCATTTAAGACGCCTACCCTCAGAAATGTAGCACTGACTGCTCCCTATATGCACAATGGTGTTTACCAGACGCTGGAACAAGTGATGGAGTTCTATAATAAAGGAGGCGGTAAGGGCCTGCATATTGCACCTGAGTACCAGACCCTTCCTTTTGATAATCTGCGGTTAAACCGGAAAGAAATCAAAGATATTATTGCTTTTATGCGGGCATTGACCGATACCAGTTTTGCAAAGTAAGCGGGTGACAGCTACTGCTTCAAAGCCGGATCATTATATTATTATATCTTTAGCCCCCAACATTGACTATTATGACCCCCAATAAACCACTGATCGGTATTACCTGCGGCGACCTGAACGGGATCGGCATCGAACTGATCATTAAAACCTTTTCTGATAACCGGATCCTGGAACATTGCACCCCGGTTATTTTCGCTTCCAATAAAGCCATTAATTTTTACCGGAAATCAGTGCCGGAATACAATATCAATTACCAAACCACCAAGGAATTTGACCGGATCAATCATAAACAGGTGAATCTTTTCAATTGCTGGGAAGAAGAAGTAGCGATCACTCCCGGTCAGATGACGGATATCGGTGGTAAATACGGTGTCCTTTCCCTGCAAACTGCCGTGGCAGCCCTCAAACAAAAACAAATCGACGGACTGGTAACCGCCCCCATCCATAAAAAGAATATTCAATCCCCTGAATTCAGTTTTACCGGTCATACCCCTTACCTGAAAACCATTTTCGGGGTAAATGATGTGGTGATGATGCTTTGCGCCGGTGATTTCAGGGTAGCCCTTGTTACCGAACATGTATCCGTACAGGACATCACCAAACATATCACCAAGGAAATCATCCTGAGTAAACTTCAGATCATGAACAAGAGTTTACAAAAGGATTTTGGAATTGATAAACCCCGTATTGCAGTACTCGGATTGAATCCGCATGCCGGAGATGAAGGACTGATCGGGAATGAAGAAGAAACAATTATCAAACCTGCCATCCGCGAAGCAAAAAACAGTAATATCATGGTGGTGGGGCCTTACAGTGCCGATGCATTTTTTGCCAGAAGAAGTTTTGACCGGTTTGATGCCGTACTGGCCATGTACCACGATCAGGGGTTGATTCCATTCAAAGCACTGGCTGCCGGAGATGGTTTTAATTATACAGCCGGACTTCCGGCCATCAGGACTTCACCGGATCATGGCGTGGCATTTGATATTGCCGGTAAGAATAAAGCAGACCATTCCTCTTTTATGACGGCGCTGTTTGAATGTATCGATATCATCAACCGGAGAAATGGTTATGAAACGAACCGGGAAAATCCATTGAAAAAAATGACAAACGCCCTCCTCGCCAATGCCAGGGATGAAGCCATTGAGGAATAAAGTATTTTTTATTGAATCAGTTGAAGACTGAATCAGGTACGCCTTTGTTTATCGTGTACTTTGTATACACAATCTCCACTTTGCCTTTTTTAGGGGCTGTCCGCTCTTTTTTATCCTTATCCGCCCCGTTATCGTAATCAATGGAGATGCCCTTGGGTAGTTTATAATCCCTGGTATTGAAAGTAAGTTCCACTTTATCAGGCAGTCCATAAGCCGCATATTGCTTATACTGCATCACTAATTCATAGGTTCCGTTTTCCCGCGTGCTGATCACAGATCTTTTAACCAGTAACTGCTGTTCATCCACATAAAGCGTGGCCCGGCTGATATTATCCTCATCACTTAAAGGAAATATTTTGATCACTTTACAATCAGTGCCCCCCACTTTTTCCGTACCGGATACTATCGCTTCATAGTTACTCAGCCCCAGTACATTGTTCATGTTTATATTGACCGATCCCTTGGGAATAAAGGATACTCCTTTTTCGTTCTTGATTTTAATTTTATCAGGTTTTTTATACCAGATTTTAACGGTAGCTACCGGCGCTTTGATAAAAAGTACATTGGTCTTCAGCTTCCCTTCTGCGGTATAATCTTTTACCTGGTCATATTTATCCTTTACCTTCTGTAACAGTTCCTTTACATCCTGTGCAGGGAGCAAGGCGGGCAGAAGTATCGCGGCAAATACCAATAGTTTTCTCATGGTTAACTTAAAATATCTTTTCTTTTAAAATACTGAACGGTCACAGTCAGAAAGAGAAGTATATAACCCAGCAATACCCCGGCACTCTTCACAAGGGAAGCCGGGTTTTCCACTGAGCCGTCGATAGTCACCCCTTCTGCGGTTTTCTCTACATAGAAGAAACCTTTCCAGCCCAGCATATGGGTGGTAAAGGACCAGGGGTTGATAGTTTGTTCAAACAAGGGTACTTTCAATTGCTGTACAATAGTGAATACAATCACCACACAGACCGTGGCCACAATCGGTCCCAGTGAATTTTCTGAAAAGGCGGAGAACATCAGCGCCATGGCAGCAATGGTGGTCAGCGCCAGTGCGGCAAAGACAAAGGCTGCAAAAAAGCGCCAGAGTACATCCTGCTGATTCATCAGGTGCATATTTTCTTCCCGGAATACCACCAGGTCACCCGAACCAAAAAGAAGAATACTGCCAAAGAGGGCAAAGATGGCCATCCATACCAGCAGCATCACTACATAAATCGTACTCGCCATGAATTTGGAAAGGATCAGTTCTGTCCGGCCAATGGGTTTACCCACTACCAGCCGCAGTGTACCCAGCCCCGCTTCTCCTGAAATCATATCACCTGCTATCAATGCAACCAGCAAGGGTACATGGATCAGGATCATGTGCAATACCGCTACACAAACGAAATAGCCATTGTTCATGCTTTCGTAAGGAATCTCAAAAGTATCGGACTGGCTATCGGTGTATAACTGAATAAAATCCTTGCCGTTTACTTTCAGTGCCAGTTGCACCAGGAGTACAATCATGGCAATGGCCCCAAAAGCAATATAGGTTCTGGGCCTTTTAAATATTTTGAACAGTTCTATTCTTAGCAGGGTGATGAACATCATTTTCCAGTTTGTGCCAAAAAATATTCCTCCAGTGAATGTACCGGGCGGATTGACTGAATGTCCAGTCCGCCTGAAACCAGTAAGCGCGTCAGTTCCGGAATCCGTGATTTTTCCATTTCAAACCGGAGCAGTTGATTAGTTTTCTCATGAATATTATGAATCCAGTCTGTTTGTCCTAATAATTGCCGGGCAGCCCGGGCATCAGTAACCGCCAATTCCACGAGGGCAGTTTTGGGATTCAGCAATTCATCCAGTTTGCCTTCGGCCACTTTTCGTCCATTGTCAATAATAAGCAGACTACTGGCCATCATTTCCATTTCACTGAGCAGGTGTGAAGAAACCAGTAAAGTTTTGCCTCCATCGCGACTGAGCCGGATAATCATCTCCCGCATTTCTGCAATTCCCTGCGGATCGAGTCCGTTGGTGGGTTCATCGAGTATGATCAGTCCAGGATCATGGACCAGGGCACAGGCTAAACCCAGTCTTTGTTTCATTCCCTGTGAATAGGTTTTAACCCGGCTATTGGCTCTTTCAGCCAGTCCCACCATCTCCAACTGATCCATTAATTGTTTTCTGGAAGCTTTCATTCCGCTGAGCCGGGCAAATATGCGGAGGTTATCAAAA
>Ga0075160_10002127_pt1 | contig 11892 bp, 10 predicted proteins | sample JI91814C2DNA_FD_70969 | JGI IMG/M metagenome (GOLD analysis project Ga0075160, IMG submission 70969) | Wastewater effluent complex algal communities from Wisconsin, to seasonally profile nutrient transformation and Carbon sequestration -... | ecosystem: Engineered > WWTP > Effluent > Algae...
CCTGCAGGCCCATCGCACGACCGTCATCCGGGTGGTACAACCGCGTGATGCCGTAGGCGTGCAGTTCCTTGATCTCCTCGGGCAGGATCGTCCCGCCGCCACCGCCGAAGATCTTGATGTGCCCCGCGCCCTTCTCTTTGAGCAGGTCGTGCATGTACTTGAAGTACTCCGTGTGCCCGCCCTGGTAGCTGGTCATGGCGATGGCGTGCGCATCCTCCTGGATCGCGGTGTTCACCACATCCTCCACACTCCGGTCGTGCCCCAGGTGGATCACCTCGGCGCCGGTGCTCTGGATGATCCTTCTCATAATGTTGATCGCCGCGTCATGACCATCGAAAAGGGATGCGGCAGTGACCACTCGGATCTTATGCTTCGGAACGTAAGGCGGGGCTTGAACGAAAGTGGACATGGCGTGAAGGTACCGGAGAGGTGCTGGTTCTAGTGATGTGTCGATGCGCCAAGCATGCTGAGCGGAGCGAAGTCCCGCCTAAGCGGGAATGTTGATGGCGGCATCGTGGCCATCAAAGAGGGATGCTGCGGTTACAACGCGGATCTTGTGCTTGGGGACGTAGGGAGGGGCGGCGACGAAGGACATGGCGCGAAGGTATCAGTGAGGGTGTGAATGGGAGAGAATGTGCTGCCGCCCCGGTGGTCTACCTGCCACAGCCGGCTCATCCTTGGCGGGGCTACCGTCCCGCGCTCAATTTCACCGCGTATCGCCCCAACAACTCCCACACTCGTGCGTGGTGCTCCCACCCCTCCAGGTCCGTGTTCACGATCATGTACCTACCAAGACCAGTCTTTCGGTCCACGAAGAACAACGAGAACAAGCCGGGATCGCCGCCGGTGTGCCCGAAGTAGCCTTCTGAGCTGAACCCGATGGTGATGCCGATGTTGTGCTCGTCCGTAAAGGGTCCTGTGGCGCGGTCCACGAAGTTGGAGTCCACGAGTTGCTCGCGGAAATACTCCGCGTAGCTCGCCTTGCTTAGGATCGTGCCTTCACCGCGGCAGCCCCGCACCAGTTCGGCCATGTACTTCGCGAAGTCACCGCTGCTCGTGACCATGCCGCCATCCGGGTAGGTGGCGCAGTAATAGCGCGGAAAGGCTTCGGTGCGGGTCCGGTACAAGCACGAGATGGCGGTATCTGCCAAGTTCTCTCCATGCCACGTGGATGAGCGCATCTCCAGCGGATCGAGGATGTACCGCTTCGTGAAGGCATCGAACGGCATGCTGGTCGCCTTGTCAACCACCAAGGCCGCGAACGTGGCCCCGATGTTCGAGTAGTTGAAGCGCTCACCGGGCTTCAGGTCTGCAAAAGCGCTGTCGCTGTACCAAGCACCATCCTTCGCCAGGTAGCGACGCAGGAATTCCTCCATTGATACGGCCGTGTTCGGCGCACTGAAACGGCATTCTCCGATATCGAGGGCCAAGTTCTTAGCTAGGTCCGTGGTGTCGCGCAGGATCCACGCACGGAACACGTAGTTCTGCTTGTCGAGGATCGAGGACGTGTGCGTGACCAGGTGCCGCACGGTGATCGGCACATCCCGGTGATGCGGGTTCACAACGGGGAAGGGCAGGAACTTCGATACGGGATCATCCAACTTCAGCTTGCCCAGCTCCTGCGCCTTCATCACAGCGAGTCCGATGAATGTCTTTGAAATGGATGCGATCGGCTGAACAGTGTTCTCGGTGTACGCGATGTTCTTCGCCACATCGGCCATACCGAACCCGCCCTGGTACAGCACACCTTGTGGACCTACGAGCGCAACACCGAAGCCGTTGAAGTCGGCAGTCTTGCTCAGTAGCGCCAATGAATCGGTGAGTTCCCGCTGAAGCTTGCTATGATCGGGAACCTGCGTCGAACACGATGCGATCAAGGTGATCAGCGCAATGCCCACGAATGAATGAGCGATGCGGGTCTTGGAAGTGATCATTCCACAAAGCAAACACCCGCGATCAAGCCTTCGCCAACACCTTGATATCCTTCACCTCCAAGGTGCGCATCGGGTAACCCTTCAACACACTGTTGATCATCGCCAGACCCATATCCTGCATGCGGCAGGTGGAGCGCGGTAGCAGAACGGAGAAGATCGGAACAAGGATGCGCTGCCAGGTCTTCGGATTGCGTTGACCGGGACTCGGTTTCATGATGCCTGGCCGGAAGTTGTAGCTCTGCTTGAATCCAAGGCGCCCGATCTCGTTCTCCGTGCGCCCCTTCACACGCGCCCACATGATGCGGCCTTGTTCACTGCCATCGGTAGCTGCGCCGGAAACATAGTTGAACTGGATGCCCGGAGAGGCGGCCAGCACCGCTTTCGAAAAGGCGATCGTGGCATCGTAGGTAATGCGCGTGTAGTCCGCCTCATTCATGCCAACGGAACTGATGCCGGCACAGAAGAAGCAGGCGTCATAGCCCCGCAGTTGCTCCTTGGCGGTATCCAGCGAGAAGAAATCCTTCACGAGCAGCTCCTTCAGCTTCGAATGCGACTTCCCGGATGCCTTTCGTCCCACGGACAGCACTTCGTCGATAGCGGAGTTCGCCAGGCACTCCAACAGCACGCCCTCCCCCACATAACCGGTGGCTCCCGTGAGGATGATCTTCTTTCCCATGGGACGAAGGTACCCGCACGCATACCCGCCCCGATCCACCGCTCAGCACAATTATTTACTTCACCAATGATTGCTTTATGCAACCTTCTATACATTTGTACCGTTGCATTAAGCAACTATCGACATGAGCACCCATAGTGATCAACTCGCCGCAGCCCTCCCGATGTCCATGCGTGTTCTTGCGCGGAACATGGGGTTGGCGATGGATGCGGCCCAACTGGACATCAACCTGCCGCAGTTCGGCATGCTCGATTTCCTCCTTACCAACAGCGAAGCCGTGCAGACCGACCTGGCCAACCACCTGCACAAGGACAAGAGCGTGATCCTGCGCCAACTGGACCAATTGGAACAGAGCGGTTGGGTGGAACGCCAGATGGACGCGAACGACAGGCGGCGCAAGAACCTGGTCGTGACCAAGGCTGGGCAGGAGATCTACCGAAAAGCCGCGAAGCTGCGCGACAAGGTGTTCATGCAAGTACTCGAAGGGATCCCTCAGAAAGATGTGGAGACCATGCTGAAAGTGCTGGAGCGTATGCGCGAGAACGCCATGGCGAAAGACAAATAACGATGCGCTACTACATCCTATCAACCTTCCTGGCGCTGACGACGCTGGTTTCAGCACAGCAAGCGCTCACGCTGAAGGAAGCGATCCTCTACGGCAAGGCCAACAGCCCTTCGCTCGTGATCGCCGCAAACGATCGCGCAAAGGCCGATGCGCAAGCTTCCGAGGCCTTGAGCGGATACCTGCCACAGATCAATGGCACCGGCCAACTCGACGATAACCTTAAGCGCCAAACCACGATCCTGCCCGCCGGAATCTTCAGTGATCAACCAACACCCGTCCAGTTCGGTACGCAGTACAGTACCAATCTCGCGGTGCAAGCGGATCAAACGCTGATCGATGTCGCACAGCTCAACGGCATCCAAGCCAACAAGCCGAACCTCGCGATGGCCGCCATCAAACAGGAACAGACCGAGGAACAGCTGATCTATGAGACCGCCCGTGCGTACGCCAGCGCGTTGACCTACCGCGAACAAGCACGGTTGCTGGATGATAACCAAAGGCAGTACGATGAACTCCTACCACTCCTTAAGCTCCGTCTGGAGAAAGGCGTGGCGCAACCACTGGATGTTGACCGCATGGAAGTAACACAGCGCAATCTCCGATCGCAATACACCGCCGCGCAGGCCAGCTACGAGATCGCCGTGGATCAACTCAAAAAGGTCATCGGCATGCCGCTTGACCAACCGCTTGAACTGGCGGATAGTGTGTTGACCACGGAGGACCAGCTCTCCTACAAAGGCTCCGGCTTCAGCTTGACGAACCTGCGCACCTACAAATACAGCGAACAATCACTCCTGCTCTACGGCATCGACCTGAAGCGCAAGCGCAATGCCTTTCTCCCTACGCTCGGTGCGTACGGACGCTACGGCGCCATGGCCCAAGGGAACGATCTGGGCACGAGCTATGACAACTGGTTCGACTATGCCGCCATCGGCCTGAAACTGAACGTGCCTTTGTTCAGCGGACTTCGGCGCACGAGCCAGATCAAACAAAGCGAGATCGCCCTTTCCACTGCACGCGAACAACTGAAGCTCAACTCGAGCCAGTGGGAATTCGACTACCGCAACGCCGATACACGCCTCACGGCATCCACGATCAACGCACAGAACGACGAGGAAAGTCTGAAGCTCGCCGAACGCCTTTTCGCCAGCACCAACCTGCAATACCAACAAGGCCTGGTGCCGATGAGCGACCTCTTGACCGCCGAATACCAGTTGAAGGAGGCGCGCAACAACTACACCACCTCGCTCCTCAACCGCTACCTCTCCATCATTGACATCGAACGTGCCCAAGGCACCTTGTTGCAATTCGCCAATTCCCTCTGACCCATGAACCGCAAACTCGTCCTCCCGCTCGTGCTGCTCGTGGTAGCCGTGGGCATCGCATTCAAACTGTATGCGAACAAGCAGAAGCTGAACGCCGCCAAACAACCGGTGGACCGCAGTGCTATCGCCATACCCATAACGGTGATGACCACCGCGATAGGCCCCGTCAGCGGCACGTTCAGCGTGCCGGGGACACTGGAACCCTACGACCATGGCAAGGTGATGTTGAACGCCCAGGGCAAACTCGCTTCCTTGAGCGTCGATCTGGGATCGCGCGTCACCAAAGGCCAAGTGCTGGGCAGCTTGGACGTGGCCGCCAAACAACTGGAACTGGCCGCCGCCGAGTTGAGCTTCGAGAAGCTGAAGAAGGACAACGATCGTTACAAGGACCTTTACGCAGGCAAGGCCGCCAGTGAAGTGAGCTACGATGATGCGCGCTTCCAGTTCGAGAACGCGAAAGTGAAAGTGGACCAGATCCGCCAACAGCTCCGTGATGCGCAGGTGATCGCCCCCGTGAGCGGCACCGTGGTGGCGAAGAACATCGAGGTGGGTGAGTTCGTCCCCGCCAACACCGCAGTGGTCGAAGTGGTGGATGTTGCCCGTTTGAAAGCGAAAGTGTTCGTGAGCGAACATGATGCTTACCGCGTTGAACAAGGCCAGGCCGTGACGATCACCACGGACATCTATCCCGGAGAGACGTTCACGGGCAAGGTGACATTCGTGAGCCCGCGCGGCGATGCGAGCCACAACTACGAAGTGGAAGTGGCCGTGGACAACAGCAAGGCACATCCGTTGAAGAGCGGCACCTTCATCACTGCCGCGTTCAGCGGGAACGCGGAAGGTGAAGCACTGCTGATCCCGAAGACCGCGCTCGGCGAAGGGTTGAAGAACGCCTACGTCTTCACGGTGAACGGCATCGACAGCACGATGCACGCCTCACAGCAGAAGCTTACCCTCGGTCGCGAAGTGGGTGACAAAGTGGAAGTGGTCGATGGCTTGAAGCCGGGCGCGACCGTGGTCCTGACCGGTCAATTGAACTTGGCGGAAGGCACACTGGTCCGCATCACGAACGCGAAGTGATCATCCCGAGCGCACAGCAATACCGCACGCCATGAGCATTACCGAAGTCTCCATCAAACGCCCGCTGCTGATCACGGTGATCTTCGTCACCCTGATCCTGTTCGGATTCGTGGGCTACAAGCAGCTCAGCTACAACCTGCTGCCGAAGTTCGAGGCCAACGTGGTCTCCGTGCGCACCAACTACCGTGGTGCTTCGCCGGAGGAGATCCAGAACACGATCACCAAACCGCTGGAAGATGCGGTGAGCGCGATCGAAGGCGTGGACCAGATCAGTTCCATCTCGCAGGAAGGTCTTTCCGCCATCACCGTCACGCTGAAGCAAGGAACGAACGTGAACAATGCGCAACGCGATGCGGAGCGCAAAGTGTCGCAGATCCTGGCCGCGTTGCCCGAGGATGCCGATGACCCCGTGGTCGCGCGGTTCAGCACGGACGAGTTCCCTATCCTGCGCCTCAGCGCCTCCAGCAACCTGTCTCCGGGCGATTTCTACCAGCTCCTTGACGATCGTGTAGCACCCATCCTGAGCAACGTGCCCGGCGTGGGTTCCATCGCGTTGATCGGCGCGCAGCAGCGCGAAGTGCAGGTGACGCTGGACAATGACAAGTTAAAGGCGTACGGCATCAGTGCTACGCAAGTCGCACAAGCAGTAGGTGCCAACAGCAACACCTTCCCGGCCGGTAACGTGGAAGGCGGCAACTCGCGACTTTCCATCAACCTGGACGCACGCGCTGTAACGGTGGATGATCTGCGCAGCACGGTTATCCGGGAGAACGCGGATGGATCGCGCATCGTGTTGCAGGACATTTCATCCGTGACCGATGGACTGACCGAAGCGACGACCTACAACCGGTCGAACGGCATTCCCGGCATCGGCTTGCAAATCGTGAAGCAGAGCGATGCGAACGCCGTGGAGGTGAGCAAAGGCGTGAAACTGCGCCTCGCCGAATTGAAGACGCAACTCGCCGATGTCGGCTTCGACTACGTGATCGCCATGGACCAGAGCATCTACACGCTCTCCTCCGCGAACGCGGTGATGGATGATCTTGTGTTGGCCGTATTGATCGTGGGTTTCGTGATGCTCATGTTCCTGCACAGCCTACGCAGCTCGCTCTTCGTGCTCGTGGCCCTGCCTTCTGCGATGATCCCCACGTTCATCCTGATGTACCTGTTCGGGTTCTCCTTGAACTTGATGACCTTGATGGCGCTCTCCCTCGTGGTCGGCATCCTGGTGGATGACAGCATAGTCGTGTTGGAGAACATCTACCGACACCTCGAAATGGGCAAGACGCGCTGGACCGCCGCATTGGAAGGCCGCGCGGAGATCGGCTTCACCGCCATGGCGATCACACTTGTGGACGTTGTGGTGTTCCTTCCCATGGCCATGGCCGGCGGTTTGATCGGCAACATCCTTCGAGAGTTCTCCCTCGTTGTGGTGTTCAGCACTCTGATGAGTTTGTTCGTCGCATTCACGCTTACGCCGTTGCTCGCCTCGCGCTGGGGCAAGCTCGAACACTTGACGAAGGACACGCTGTGGGGCCGCATCAGCCTTGCGTTCGAATCGAGTGTCAGTGGTTTGCAAGCGCAATACGGCCGCATCCTGCAGTGGTCGCTCACACACAAGCGCTGGATCCTGATCGGTGTGCTCGTGCTGTTCGTCAGCGCGGTGGCCTTGGTACCTGCGGGATTCGTGGGTGCCACGTTCGTCGCAAACGGGGATCGTGGTGAATTCATCGTGCAATTGGAAGGTGCGCCACAATCCAACCTCGCGACCACGGACCAGTTGACGATGCAGGCTGAACGGATCATTCTTAAACATCCGGAAGTGGTGAACGCGTTCACCAATGTGGGCACGCAGAGCGCACAGATGGGCTCCGGTTCCGGGAGCGGAAGTTCAACGGCGAACCTGTCGGAGATCAACGTGAAGATGATCCCGAAACATGAGCGTACCATGACCGCCGAAGAGTTCAGTAAAGTGATCCGCGATGAGGTGAGCGAGATCCCTGGCGTGAAGGTGACCGTGCTGCAAACAAGCATTACCGGTTCCGCGACGACGCCGATCCAGATCGCCGTGAAAGGCACCAACATGGATAGTTTGTGGAAAGCGGCGCGCATGGTCCGCTCTGTTGTGGAACGTACGCCCGGCAGTGACTACGTGGCCTACAGCACAAAGAGCCCCAAGCCCGAAGTGAAAGTGCGCCTCGATCAGACGCGCATGGCCCAGCTCGGTTTCACCAGCAACGATGTCGGTGGTTCGGTGCAGACGGCGTTCCGCGGAAATGACCTGTTCAAGTTCAAGGAAGGCGGCGAGGAATATCCGATCAATGTGCGGATGGACCAGGCCGACCGGCAGGACATCAGCAGCGTGCGTGGCTTGATGGTGACGAATGCGAAGGGCGCTACGGTTCGCCTCGACCAGCTCGCGGAAGTGTACGAGTCCACCGGTAGCAGCGTGTTGGAACGTACCGACCGGTTGAACTCGATCAAGGTGAACAGTGCAGCTGTCGGCAGGCCCAGCGGAACGATCGTTGCGGACATCCAGAAGGAGCTGGCCAAACAACCACTGCCCGCCGGTGTCTCCATCCAATACCTGGGCGATGCGAAGAACCAGGGCGACGCCTTCGGCAGTCTGGGCACCGCATTGCTGCTCGGCATTATCCTCGTTTACCTCATCATGGTTGCGCTCTACGAAAGCGTGGTGTACCCGTTCGTGGTGCTGTTCTCCATACCTGTCGCGTTGATCGGCGCGTTGCTCGCATTGGCCTTGACCATGCAACCGCTCAGCATATTCGCCATCGTCGGTTTGATCATGCTGTTGGGCCTCGTGAGCAAGAACGGGATCCTGATCGTGGACTTCACCAACCACCTCCGCAAAGAAGGGATGGGCCTGAGCGAAGCCTTGATCGAAGCAGGGAAGGAACGACTTCGCCCGATCCTGATGACCACCGTGGCCATGATCTTCGGCATGCTGCCCATCGCACTCGCCAGCGGCGATGGCGCGGAAGTGAAGAACGGCATGGCGTGGGTGATCATCGGCGGCCTCACCAGTTCGTTGATCCTGACGCTCGTGCTTGTCCCTACCATGTACTACATCGTAACACGCCTGATGGAAATGGCCAGTGGCAAGCGCTTCGGGCGGAAGCGGAAGAAGGTGGAGGAGCGCTTGGTGGCGGCGTGACCGTCCCTACATCATGCTCATCCCCGGCTCCGGCGGGAACACGATGCGCGGGGGCATCTGCCCTAGTGGATCGTGTTCCTCCTTGTATTTGGGGTACATCCGGGCGGAGAGATACCACGCCAAGGCCGCGATCAACACGGATAGTCCGTGCCGGCTGAATTCCCACGGATCAACGCTGCCCTTCGCCAACTCCGACAGATCGTTCATCAGTGTGAAAACGGTCATTCCGTTGATGAATGCGAGCCATGGCAGTACTTCACCACGCCAGCGATACACCGCGATGCCCAGGAAGATCGTCGCGAAGGGTAGCAACCGGATGAGCGTGAAAGCACCTGCCCCGTTGAACTCGCCATCCAATACAGGTCGTGCAAGTTGTAGCACAGCGAAAGCAATGATCGCTGCGAGCAAGCCTTGCTGATACGTTCCATAGTGTTCGCGTGCCGCAAGCGAAGGAATGTAACGGACCACTTCCGCGATCTTCTTCGGCTTCTCTCCAGGGTGCTCCAACATCAGTTCATCGAACACATGCTGGCGCGTATTGCCCAACCCGATGCGCTCTTCGGCCTGTTTGCGGATGCTTTTCCTGTCCATGGCACTGCAAAGTACAGGTGTGGCAGATGATCGGCACGCCCGGTGATGGACGTGATCCGCCGCTCATCCATATATACAAGTGCTCTCGATGCGTTACCGGGCTGTTCTTTGTGCATTCCATTGCCAGAACTTCGCCCCAATGCTCCATCGTCCGTTCGTCGTCCTCGTGCTGTTGCTGGTCATCCAAGCCTCCCAAGCCTGCACCTTCTTCAAGCTCACCGTGAATGGCTACACCATGGTCGGCAACAACGAGGACGCGTGGAGCATCGACCCGCGCATCTGGTTCGAGAACGGTCACAATGGTGAATACGGCGCCGTCTACCTGGGACAGAACAACAGCACTCCACAAGGCGGCATGAACGAGGCCGGACTGATGTTCGATGGGTTGCGATCACCAGTGAAGTCATTCGCTCACGTCCCAGGCAAACCACCCATGCGTTTCGATGACCTCGCTCGCCGTGTGCTGCGCTCATGCAACAACGTGCATGAAGCCGAAGTACTGATCCGCACCTTCGACTTCAGCCAACTCAACGGCGCCTATTTGATCTTCGTTGACCGGATCGGTGAATACCTGGTGGTCGAAGCCGACACCCTTTTCACAGGTAATGACCCGACGTATGCGGTCACCAACTTCTGCCTATCCACTTGCACGGACTTCGACTCCGTGCCGAGCGAACGCTACCAGCGCGGGCGTGCGTTGCTTGCTGCGGGCGCGGATACATCGCTGGCATACTGCACTTCCGTCGTGAATGGCATGCACGCCTGCAGGAAGAAACTGGGAGAAGGCACGCTCTATTCCAACATCCTCGACCCACAGCGCGGACTGGTCCACCTCTACTTCTACCACGACTACACCGTGCGCCGAACGTTCGACATGAAGGCGGAATTGGCGAAAGGCGATCATGGGTTGGACATGCCCGGACTTTTTCCGCCGAACGCCGAATTCGCACGACTGGTCTCATACCGTACACCGTTCCATGACAAGTCGATGTTGTCCTTCCTTCTGTTCACAGGAGTGTTCGCCTTTGTCTTCGGCGCCTATGCAGGGATCTCGCTTTTGATCCGCATCATCTCGCGTGTACGTGGCCGTATGAATGACAAGCCTTCACTTCAATTGATAATTGGTGTGTTGAGCAGTGCGTGCGCGCTGTTCCTCGTCCCCATCCTTCTGTTGAAGCGGAGCGTATTCTACTTCGGGTTGGGCGATGCAACAGACCCGATCCATCCCGCACTGAAATACTTGCCGCTGATGCTTGTTGCATTGGCAGTCGTTTCCGCGATCATCTCTTTCCGCGCGTGGAAGTATCGGAATACCAACGGCTCTACGCGTTGGATGGTGAGCATACATGCCGCAACACTCATCGGTTTCGCCGGTTGCTTGTTCTATTGGGACATCGTGGTGGTGTAAATACGATGGTATCGCAGTGCTCCCGATCAGGCTCCCACCGGCTCTACTCTCGGATACCTCACCCGGCCGTACTGCTTCATGTATAGGTCGTAGATGATCCCGTCGGCGAGACCCACCTTGGGGACGAAGACCTCTTCGATGCCGGCTCCCTCCATCACTTGCAGGAAGATGTCCGCAGCGGGAATGATCACGTCAGCGCGATCCGGCCGAAGACGCAGCACCTTCACCCGGTCCTCGAAGGAGTAGTCAGCGATACGGTCCCGCTGTTCCTTGATCGCCGCTCGCGACAACGGCTCACCGAAGGCATTGCCGTTCTCCTTGAAGATGCGATTGATGTTCCCGCCCGTACCGATCGCCATGAGCGACCCGTGCTGTGAACGAAGGTCTTCGACAAAAGCCTGCATCTCCACCCAGCTTTCGGGTTGCACCTTGCCCTTCAACGTACGTACCGTACCGATCTTGAAACTGGCGCTCCTCACACGCCGCCCCTTTTCCAGCCAAGTGAGCTCCGTACTACCACCACCCACATCGATGTACAGGTAACTGCGCTCTTTGAGCAGGTCCTGCGTCCAGAACGTGTTCACGATCAGGTCGGCTTCGATCTTCCCGGTGATCGTCTCGATGTGTACGCCGCTTTCGATCTCAACGCGCGCGATCACCTCGTCCCGGTTGGTGGCTTCGCGCATGGCACTGGTGGCACAGCAACGCAGGTAGGGCACACCGTAAACCTCTGTAAGCAAACGGAAAGCCTTCAGGCTCTTGATCAGGTAATCACGCTTCGCGGCGCCGATGCTGCCGAAGTCGAACACGTCCTCGCCCAAGCGGATGGGCACTCGCACCAAGGTCTGTTTCTTGATGACCGGGTGATCATCGCGCTCGATCACTTCACCCACCAGCAAACGCACAGCGTTGGACCCGATGTCGATGGCGGCGTATGTAAGGTCGCGGTCGATGCCACGAAGGTAACCGCGCACAGCGAGTTGTTCATGCAGCAATGCCACCGATGACCAGCTTCCGCTCATATTCCCCAACTTCACACAACCGTAAGTTGCCCAACGCGTCATCCATCCAAACCAACTACCATGGTCAGGACCGTTACCCTCTGCTTGTCATTGCTCCTTTCCACCATCACCTCGGC
>Ga0075160_10002129_pt1 | contig 11888 bp, 8 predicted proteins | sample JI91814C2DNA_FD_70969 | JGI IMG/M metagenome (GOLD analysis project Ga0075160, IMG submission 70969) | Wastewater effluent complex algal communities from Wisconsin, to seasonally profile nutrient transformation and Carbon sequestration -... | ecosystem: Engineered > WWTP > Effluent > Algae...
GACTGGAGCTATTGCACAGCAGTCTCCAATCTGGCTGTTCTAAAAGTGGCCACAGGTCAGTTTGCCGAAGCCGAATTGATGTACGACGAACTGGTGCAATACATCAAAAAGGACAAACGTCTGGCAAAATCCTGCCTGGCAGCCATTTATCTCAATAATCTAGCCTACGCCCATCTGCGTCAGGATGAGCTAGAAGCAGCAGAAATCAATGCCCTCAAGGCCAAAACAATCTGGTCCAATCTCAAGCCAAAACAGCGCTCTGGTACTGCCTTTCCACTGGTCAATCTAGCCGAGATTGATTTATGCAGAGACAATCTCGCTGCTAGCGAAGCCAAACTCGATCAGGCTCTGGCTCTCATAGACGAGCAAACCAAGCCAATTGAGCTGATGGAAGAAAGTTTTGTCAATCTCAAAATCACCGCCTATATTTTAAAAGCCACCATTTATTTGCAAACCGATCGCAAGGCCAATGCCGATGCACTGACCAAGCTTGCCCTGGAGCACATGAATGGAGAAGATTGTTACACCGGTTTTTGTATTAATACAGTCACCAATCTAGCCAGTGCTTATCTCGAACAAGGTGACAAACAGTTAGCCGAAGCCCTTCTGGAGCATGCTTATGATCACGCCCGGGCATTTCCCACTCATCCAGACAACGTGCACTTACTCGATTGCTACGAACAGTTGCTTGCAGGCTCAGAACGCGCCCATGAGCTGCCAGACCTCAAAGCCTGGGTAAGACCAATCCATATCGGAGAGGATCCAGCCGGATAAGGTTTATCTGCATAGCACAATATTTTTTTCAGATCGCATTTACTTTTTTTCAAATCACATTTACTACTCTTCATAGTATTTCACACAAAAAAAACGTGGAGAGAAAGGCCAAAAGCCAATCTCTCCACAGAGTCAGGGTCCAGTCAGGGTCAAGCCAAGTTCAGGACCGACAGTCTATTAGCTCGCCAAAAGCTTGAGCAACTTGCCGCCGTTGACGGTGCGCAGCTTCTGCAAGGCCTTGGCCTCAATCTGACGAATGCGCTCGCGGCTAACGCCGTGAGTGACACTGAGCTGCTCCAGTGTTTGCTCGCCATCACCGACAAAGCCAAAGCGCTTCAGGACGATGTCCTTTTCACGCTCTTCGAGAGTATCGAGAGCCTGACGCAGAGCGGCGATGGTCGTTTCCCTGTCGATCGCTTCGGTCGGGTCGGGGACGTTGTCGTCGGCGATTACATCGACCAGAGTGAGCTCATCATCATCACTCGTCATGGGGCTATCGAGAGAGGTAGTCCCGAGAGCGGCCATTTCGAGCTGACTGAGCTTTTGCACATCCACCCCCAGAGAGCTGGCCAGCGCCTCGCTTGTGGGCATGACGCCGCGGCGAGCAAATTCATCCTGCAGCTTTTTGAGAGCCCTCAGCTTTGCTTGCACAGGAGCTGGCAGACGCACAGTGCGCGACAGGTTGGCGAGGGATTCAGAGATACGCATGCGCACCCACCAGCCCGCATAAGTCTTAAACCGGCCTTTGTCCGGCTCAAACTTATCGAGAGCGTCATAGAGACCCACAACACCATCCTGCACCAGGTCTTGCAGCGAGATACCGCGACCGAGGTAGTTGGCAGCAACAGCCACCACAAGACGCATATGCGACTCCACGAGACGTTTCTGCGCGCGCTGACGCAGCACACCCGGCTGCTTCAGCTGTTCGTAGAGACTGCGCTCTTCTTCAGGGCTGGTAAAAGGAGCCTTGCCAATTCCGCGCAAAAAGCGCTGAAAGGCAGGGTCGCTGTAGACTTCGTAACCTTCTGTCTCCATAGCAATGTCCTTTCTGATTGCTACGAACTGCCGCTGATTCGGCAGATTCGGTTGCCTCGCGCCATCTTTTGCCTGCCAGAAGTCAACTTGTGGCTTCCACAGACACCCCTTCCATGGCGGCAATCTCTCCAACCGTTCCTACCTCGACCCAAACTTGCATGACCGTGCACTTCTAGCTGAAGCAAATCAGGCCATAAAAGCTCAAGAAGAGGAAAGGGAGTTGGAAGTGATTAAAAAATCGGGGATGGAAATAAAAGGGGTACTTCTTGATAACAAATCCTGAGAAGCAGAAGGAATGGTTTACCAAAAACCACTTTACAAGTCTCAATCAAGCTATTTGCCGATTGCCGGACTCCGCCCAGTTTAAAACTCTGCACACGGCTGTTTTTGGGACACACAAACAAGCAAAAAATGGTCGGTACAAAAGCAGACCAATGCAATAGCAGCTAGCAAATCGCAGCAATTAACCGCTAGCTCACCTAGCGCGACTGATTGATAAAACCTACCTCAACCTGGCTTGGGATTGCTTTAGTGGTCAAGCCAAAAAATGACTTTTCAAGCCAGTTGGCAATTACGAGAGAGTATATACACAGCTCACTTCTTGGCAAGAGTCTTGATAAGAGCTATAGCTAAGCACTAAAAATAACTGCTCTCTTTCTTTTAACTCACTATAAGTTTTCCACCAATATCTGACCCCGCCTACATCCCAACCTGCTTTTGAGAGCTTTAGCCTCTTTTGCAGTTGTGTCCTGGCTAGCAGTGTGCGCCGGTTTATCGGATGACGTCGCACATGGTGGTTACTTGAGAGCAGCCTCTCATCCGGTGCTCCATTTTGGAGAAATCATGAAATCCGTTTACAACGTCCTCTTCTGGGTCATCCGCGTCCTCGTCCTCACTTTCGCCGTCGGTCTGATCCTGCCCCATTTCGACAACATCGTCCTGGCCGCCGGTCTGCAAAACGCCCTCATCGTCGCCACGCTCTTCACCCTTATTGGCATGGGTCTGCGTCACGCCATGCGTTTTGCCACTTCCATCCTCGGTGGCGTCGTGGGCTTTGTCGTCGCTGTTGCTGGCCTCTTCGTGCTACCAGCCTTCGCCCTTCTCGGCGTCTCCGCCGTGCTGCCCCAGGTCCTCACGGTACACACCTTCGGTGCGGCCTTTGGCGCTGGTCTTGTCACCCTCGTGGTAGACCTCGTGCTGGGCCTTTGCTTTGGCATCGTCATCGCCGGTCTTTTGCTCAAGGCCGCCGCCGAAGCTGCCAAAGCAGCCAAAGCTGCCCGCCAGAAGCAAGTAGCAGAACGACAACAACAACAACCCGAACAGCTTGAAGCTCCGGACCAACACCCGGATCAAAGCGGCGAAGATCAAGGCTCGGGTCAAAACCCGCAAGACAAGCCGTAACAAGCCTTTTTTGATGGCCTGAGGGGTGGGACTTTGTCCCGCCCCTTTTTTGCTGCCATGCCAGGCAGAAAGGGACAAAAAAATGAAAAGTGTCAAAACCGAAGAGCTGAGCAAGCTCTTCCTGGTCAAACCCTATCTACAACTGGGACAGCAGTTTGCTGTCACCACAAACGAGCACTACGAAGTGCTCTGGCATACCTACGACATGGAAGGCGACTTCCAGGTGCAGTACCGCGCCTATGACGAGACTGACAATGAGACCGGAGCACAAAGCTGGAAGCCGCAGGTGTCATTGATACCCACACTGGTACGCACCAGTGGCTCAGTCGCACCCCATTACCGCTATCAGGCCGTCATTGGTCCGATTGCCGCTGGCAAGAGCTTCACCTACCGCGTCTACAAAGACAAAGTAAAAGTCTTCGAAGCCAGTGGCAAAGCTGCACCCAGGAAGGACCAACCCTGGCGCTTCATCGCCATCGGTGATATCGGAGATGGTGGCAAGGGCGCTCGCGCCAATGCTCACGCTATTCAGGCGTACCAGCCACAGCTTTTGCTCATACCGGGCGACGTGGTCTACGACCGTGGCCGTGTCGGTGAGTATCTGAAGCACTTTTTTCCCATCCTCAACAGCGACCGCAGTGCCAGATCGCATGGTGCGCCACTGATGCGCTCGACTATCACAGTGGCTGCCCCTGGCAATCACGATGTCGGCACACCGGTGCAAACCGAGTCTCTCAACTGGAAGAAATTTCCAGACATGTTTGGCTTTTATCTTTTCTGGTCGCACCCGGCAAACGGTCCTGCGCTGCCCCAGGGGCTGATGGGACGTCTACTTTCGAGCGCTCGCAACCGCAAAAAGATGCTGGCGCTACGAGGCAACACTTTGAGTGATGGCTCCAATTTCCATTTCCGCTTTGGCAATGCCCACTTTGTCGTGCTCGATGCCAACATGCACATGGACTGGACCAAGCCCCTTGTGCGGCAGTGGCTCAAGGATGCCTTGCAAGCCGGCAGTGATGCTCAGTGGCGCATTGTCACATTCCACCAGCCCCCCTTCAACTCCGACCGCAAATACAATGTCGAGCAGCGCATGCGCATGATTGCCGACATACTGCAGGAGGGCAAAGTCGACTTGGTATTGGGCGGTCACTGCCACTACTACGAGCGCAGCGCTCCCATCAAGCTCGATGGTGGCAGCAGTGGTCTCAGACTCAATAACGACGGCACGGTCAGCGCTCGACTCAACATCGACGACAAATATGACGGACGGACAATCACCAGTCCAGACGGCATCATCTACGTGGTCACAGGCTCTGGTAGCCGCATGGTGGACGAAGGACATCTGCCGACCAGGTCGTCCTTTACCCGTTGTCTCAATATCACGGACAACTCTTTTACTGTCATCGATGTCGATGGTGCCAGACTGACTTTGCGTCAGCTCACACCGGACAACAAAGAGATTGACAAAATCACAATCGACAAGTCTGGCAGCCACTGATACCGGTGGCTATAGCCAGGCGTGTCTCTTTTAACTCTCAAAACCAGCCCACAAGAGGCTCGGGAGAATGATATGAAAGAACTACTGGCTATAGACATCGGCAATTCCAATGTCAAATACGCACTGTTTGTAAACGGCAAGATCACAGAAACCTGGCGCCATCCCACTGACCAGGTCACCGCTCAAGCCGCCCCTATCCTCAAGTCGCAAAGCTGCCCAGTGGCCATCTCCAGTGTGGTGCCCGCAGCCGAACAACATCTACGCTCGCTTTTGAGCGATAGAGAAGTGATCTCGATCAGCGAGATCAGTCAAAATCTCCTCACCGGTATGGACCGCACCATGGGCGCCGACCGTGTCGCTGACGCTGTTGCGGCCTGGATGCTGCATGGCAAAGGACGCACACCGGTAGCAGTAATTGGCATGGGTACTGCTACGACCATGTTGGTGTTGTCGGGCTCTGGTCACGTCAAAGGCGGCTGGATTGCTCCCGGACTCAGTGTCACACTGGAGTCCCTGCACCAGCGTACAGCCCTTCTGCCACTGCTCAAGATGGAGGGTCAAACTCTCGGTCTCGGTTTTGACACTGCCACGCATATGCGCAACGGTGTCTTCACCGGTCACATTGGTCTGGTTAGAGAATGGCTCAGTGTTGCCAAAAGCAATCTCAGCGGCCGCGCTCTCACTGTCGGCACCGGAGGTTGGAGCAAGTCTGTCGACCAATTTGGTAAAGTGTTTGATGTGGTAGACCCCAATTTGACACTCAAAGGCATTTATCTTCTGGCCACTCATTCCAACAAACCACCTCTGGTTGCCTCAGCTACTCAAGTGGCGCTGGCCAAAAAGAGCTTTGCCAGACTGATGGCAGAGCTAAACGTCAGCGAAGAAAAGTGGCTTAGCATCTGGCAAAAGCTCGAAACGTTTTATGGCGAACGCAGTCGCTACTACCACAATCTCAAGCACATCAACAAAGTGCTCTACTGGTTGCGGCAGTTTAGCTCAGGCTCTCCCAGTGTGCTTTTGCGCCTAGCGGCCTTTTACCATGACGCCGTATACGATACCAGGCAAAGCGACAACGAAGACAAAAGCGCGATTATGGCCCTTAGCGATCTCAAAGAGCTCGGTCTACCCGACCAGCTTGGTGAGGACGTCGCCGCCCTTGTCCGAGCCACAAAAGGACATCGGCCTCTGGCTGGCAGACTGGCGCGTGAATCTCGTATTTTCCTCGATGCGGATCTATCCATACTCGGGGCTTCTGCTGGCGAATACGGACGCTATGCCGCCAATATTGCGCTGGAGTACGACTGGTTTGAGCCAGAAGCCTACCGCAAAGGACGCGCTGGTGTGCTCAAGCGCTTCGTCGATCGCAAGCAAATTTTTTACACCCAAAAAGCGACTAGCTTACTGGACAAGGCCGCACGCAACAATCTCCAGAGAGAGTTTATGCGGCTGCGCCAGGTACGCAACGCCTGCCACCAGTAACCTAGCGCCAAGACAACAACAACAGCAAAATCCGAAGGAAACACATCATGTCGGACCGCAAGCTCTATGTGGGCGCCACCGCTCACTGCACGATTTACATTGACCAGGACGACATCAGACATCTTGCTCGCATCTCTGGCAATCAAAGCCAGGTCCATGTCAACTGGCAAACAGCGGTCGCTGCCGGCTTTGGCAAGCTCGTCGCCCAGCCAGCTTTGCTCGAAGCCTATGTGGAAGCGGTAATCGCCAACCATCGCGGCGGTCAGAGCCTCTCCAACTGCCGCAAGACCACGCATATCGAGCACTATGCCAGCCCCCATGCTGGTGAGCGAGTCTGCGTCGCCGCCACCATCAAAAGCATCGCTGGCGCTGTCACCTCCTACGAAGTGACAGTAGAAAGCGAGCGGGGCAATCTGCTTGCTGCTGGCACGATAGACATCGTGCGCCAGTAAGCATCACATCTAGGACCCACCATGACGGCAGTCATGGTGGGTCTGCTTTGTTTGTCTCCACTAACTTTTAGTGCCTTCCGAGATCAAACAAACCAGAGCTATTGCAATATTCCAGGGCATTTCAAAAACGATAATTCTACTACTCCACTTCGTATACAGAGAGTCAGCTGACACTTTTTGACGACTATCAACAAGCACTACAGTTGCCACCCATAACTATGAGACGGTACTAGGACAAATCGACACGATAGGCGCAAAAGCCCATACAGTGGCACTGTTAGCTCCTTAGAGCAAAAACTGCTGCGCCACCCCAGCTGCTGCGTAAAAGTACCACTGAGCTACATTCTTTGTTGCCACCACGACCTCATATCTGATACCAGTAGTTGATCTCTTTTATTTTTGCAATCAACAAGGACGCTTATAACAAGCCTTAAACACCTACATAGCAATGCTTTTGAGATGCAACTAGTTGCTTTGTAGGCATAAGGACTGAGAGATCGATTGCAGTATCCCAACTTTTTTAGCAACCAATAGGGTGAACAAATGACATATTTTATATTTGCGCTTATTGCAGGCGCTGCCGCTGGACTGGTTACCAAAAGGTTTCTGGCAGCGACTCTAAACTTCATAATTTTCTTGGTATTGGCCTGGTGCTTCATGCCGACTCTGGCCTTCGGCTTTTATCCAACTGCTATCTTCTTTGCAGCGATGGCTCTATCAGTCTGGCTCTGGACCCTTGTTCTCAATGACTTGGATGAAAGCACTAAATCTATAAGCACAATATTTGCCTTCACTGGTGCATTTGCCTTGCTCATAGTAATACCGCTATTGACCACATGGGGAGCCTTTCATGATGATGCTTACCGCGGACTGCTAGATGTCGAAGAAAAGGACTTTGATACCGGGCAGGTCTTGCTTGACCAGACGCAGGCGCGCTTTGTCGATCAAGAACTAGCAGTAAGAGCTGCTCATGAGCTTTTGGGCAATCAACAAGGACTGGGCAGCATGGTCGATATCGGCACCATGTCAATACAGTCAGTCAAAGGACGTCTTTGGTGGGTGGGACAACTGGAGCACAAGACTATTGCTAAGTGGCTGACAAATGAGACAACCCCTGGCTATGTCATGGTCTCAGCTAGCAATTACAGTGATCGCAGAATAGTCCTGGGGCAAAAGTACCGCATCGGCATGAAAGCGTTCTTTAGCGACAATCTGGTGCGACACCTTTATCAGAGCGGCTTTGCCACAACTGGCTTTGACGATTACACATTTGAACTTGACGATGAAGGCAATGCTCACTGGGTTGTCACTTCAATTGCTCCCAAAGTGGGATTTGATGGTTTTGTGGCCACTGGTATCGCCATCGTCGATCCTACAAGCGGCGCTGTCCAACACTATGGCATGGACGACGCACCAGCCTGGGTAGACAGAATTGAACCAGCGGAACTGATCGAAGAGCGCATCAACGACTGGGGTACTTTTGTCAAAGGCTGGTGGAATCAGTTAACTAGCGGCAATGATGTAATTCAGGCATCAAAAGGCATGGCACTGGTCTACACCAAACAAGGACACGCCGCCTGGTATACCGGGATGCAGTCAACAAGTAACAACAACGGTCAAGATGAGCAGGGCACCATGGGCTTTATGCTTGTTGATACACGTACAGGTAAAGCTAGCTTTTATCGCCGTGCTGGCATTACCGAAGACGCAGCAAAGAAAGCACTGGAAGGTGCTGTACAAGAAAAGCAATATAGCGCCACCCATCCTATCCCTTACCTGGTAGACGGTGTACCCACTTTTATCAGTGTGCTTAAAGACGTCTCTGGCAATATGCAGATGGTTGGTCTAGTCTCTTACAATGACAGAAGCATTCTATCTGTAGCAGACAATCTGCCCAATGCATTGCGTACCTACAGTGCCAGACTGCGCGGCAAAGGTACCGGTATCGCTATCGGCAGCACAGCAGAAAAGATAACACTGGAAGGCACCATAGTGCGCTGGGGTACTGAACAAATCAAAGATGACAGCTATGTCACCTTTATGATCGACACAATACCCAATAAAGCATTCAGCATGTCTGAACGCCTTTCTCCAGAAGTTATCATAAGCAAAATCGGAGACCACGTAAAATTTCAGGTCACCGCCACTGGTGTCACCTTGATTGGCGTAGACAGTTTTGACAATCTGGAAATAAACCTGACAGAAACAGGCGACGAAAAGATTTTAAGTGAGCGCTACCAGGAAGCAATCAAAGCCAGACAGGAAAGACAGAACGCTATGGATGCTAACACGCTGCTTAAAAACGTTGATCCAGAAACACTGACTCAAATACTGGAAGCAATTAGAAAAGCCAAAAGCAACTAGGACTGGTTGAGGTAAACGGATTATTTAGCGACATGGAAGTCGCTTTTTATCCATTTTTCGCACATCAGGACCAAATCCCAGCTCTCATGCAAAAAAAATCAATCACATCTACTACCATCCATCGTACTCGCCACGATTGCGCAGACTGGTGCACCGCAAAGTAATAACTCTTACTCTCCAGCTACAGTCATTTTGCTAATTTTGATTGTCGGACTGACAGTGCTGGAGCGGAAGTTCAGGTCATTGCCGATGGCTTCGATATTGCCAAACATCTCAAGCACATTGCCTGCCACTGTGATACCACTGACTGGATAAGCCAACTTGCCATTCTCAATCCAGGTCCCACTGGCTCCCATCGAATAATCGCCCGTGACCGCATTAAAGCCCATGCCTGAGACACTAGTCAAAAGCAAACCGTTTTTAACAGACTCGATAATTGACTCCGGTGTGCTGTCTCCAGGCTTGAGATAGAGATTGCCAACTGAGCCACTATTTGGTTTGCAATTGAGTTTGCGACCAGCATAACTTGAGAGCAAATAAGTCTCCAGACGTCCATCTTTGATTAATGTCCTAGTCTGGCATTTCATGCCTTCACTGTCAAAAGGCTTACTACCAAGCCGTCCTGGCATCAGCGGATCATCTATTACAGTAACAATGCTATTTGCTACCATCTCACCGAGCTTATCTACCATAAACGAACTCTTACGATAGATATGCGCGCCAGATGCTGCACCGATAAACTGAGAGAGTAAACGAGCGGCCATCAACGGATCGTAAATAACAGGTACTTCTTGCGATTTTACTTTGCGCGCGCCGAGCTGCCTCAGCGCTCTTTGAGCGGCTGTTTTACCGACTTTTTCGGGACTCTCTAAGCCCTTAAAATCTCGACTGGTAGCCCACCAGCCGCCAGTCTGCATCTCGCCATCTTTACTGGCTACAACACCAGCAGAGAGACTGACATGACTACCCTGATAACCACCAACAAAACCGCGGCTATTAGCATGGATAAAGGCACCACTGCTATCGTTAAAGCTAGCACCATCAGAGTTTGTGATACGACTATCAGCCTCGCGGGCAGCACTTTCAGCGGCCATGGCTAGTTCAATTTTGCGCTCTACTGCAATCTCAGCAATGCTTGGATCGTACAAGTTTAGCTCTGGATAACCTGTACAGAGGTCTTCTACCTCGGGCAAACCTGAGTAGGGATCGGCTTCAGAGGCTTCTGCCATGGCGATGGTGTCGCGTACCATTTGCTTGATAGCACTGGCGCTGAGATCTGATGTCGAGGTACTGGCACTCTTATGCCCTACCAGAGCGCGGAATTCCACTCCGCGCATTTGCGCGCCTTCAAGCTTCTCTACTTCGCCCATGCGCACTGTAGTTTCTACGGCCGAGCGAGTAGAAATAGTGACATCACAATCGGTGGCACCAGCACGCTTAGCTTCAGCAATTATCTTACGGGCAATTTTTTCCAGGTCTTCAGATGGCATTGATACTCCAGCATTTAAAATTAGAGACTAGCTCTTAGAGCCGCCTACAGTAATGTTATTGATACGTATTGTAGGCATACCGACACCGACCGGCACACCCTGTCCATCTTTACCACAAGTGCCGACACCCTTATCGAGTGAGACATCATTGCCCACCATCGTGACATTATGCAGAGCCTTGGGACCGTTGCCTATCAAAGTGGCACCCTTGACCATGCGTGTGATTTTGCCGTCCTCTATGAGGAAAGCACCGGTGGCACTAAAAGTAAAATCGCCATTGGTGATATCCACCTGACCACCACCAAAGGTAGTGGCATAGATACCATACTTAACCGAAGCGATAATCTCCTCAGGACTGGACTCGCCCTCAGCCATATAAGTGTTGGTCATGCGCGGCATGGGCGCATAGCGATAGTCTTGACGGCGGCCATTACCTGTCAGCTTGCTCTGCATCAAAGAAGCATTCTGCTTGTCCTGCAAATAACCCGTCAGTCTGCCGTTTTCAATTAGCACAGTGCGACCTGTCGGTGTGCCTTCGTCGTCGATATTGAGTGAGCCTCGTCTATCAGCGATTGTGCCGTCATCAATTACAGTGACCAGCTTTGATGCCACAGATTGACCCATCAAAGTGCTAAACGCCGATGTCCCTTTACGGTTAAAATCACCTTCAAGACCGTGCCCAACTGCTTCGTGTATCAGTACACCAGGCCAGCCACCGCCGAGGACCACATCCATCTCCCCAGCCGGAGCAGCTGTTGCGCCAAGTAAATCTACAGCTTGTTTGGCAGCTATTTGGACGTGCTCGCGCCAGTAGGTTTCATCAGACAATACTTCAAAGCCAAATCGTCCACCGCCGCCTGAGCTGCCTGTTTCGCGCCTGGTGCCCTCTTCGGCCAGACAGGAGACATTGAGCCTGACCAGTGGTCTCTTATCTGCCATGATGTCACCACGAGAGGTGGCAATAATGACAGTATAGTCCTCCACAAACAACCCGACAGTGACATTGGTGATGCGCGCATCGTAAGCTCTGGCTAGTTGATCCATTTTGCGCAATAAGGCGATGCGCTCTTTGAGCTCAATACCAACTGGCGAGTCGGTCACCGCATACAGGTCATGAGGCACTGAGCTGACAGGGCTCAATGGCACATTGCCACTATCAACAGCATGCTCAGAAATCGCTCTAGCTATCATGGCACACCGTCTCAAATTGCCAACTGTGACATGGTCTGTATGAGAATATCCGGTCTTATCACCGACAACTACTCTCACTCCCGCCCCACTGGTGTGCGAAGCAGATGTGCTCTTAATCACACCCTGGTCCAGACTGACACCAAGTGCTGATCCTGCCTGCAAAAAGACATCACAAAAGCCATTTTTACCGCCTGTGCCTTTGAC
>Ga0075160_10002130_pt1 | contig 11886 bp, 9 predicted proteins | sample JI91814C2DNA_FD_70969 | JGI IMG/M metagenome (GOLD analysis project Ga0075160, IMG submission 70969) | Wastewater effluent complex algal communities from Wisconsin, to seasonally profile nutrient transformation and Carbon sequestration -... | ecosystem: Engineered > WWTP > Effluent > Algae...
TCAACGAATAAGTCCATCAGCTCAAGCGCATATGCTATACCGTTGGGATCGCCAGACTCAATGTTTTCACGTACAAGTTGCACAGCTTCGGGATCGTATAAGATTGAAAGCAGCATGGTAACGTGATCGAAATTTGAGCGGATTTCCTCACGGATCGCATCACGCAGCAAAGCATACTCAGGCTCGTCTGGCAATTCGTTTAGGGCAGCCAGGTTCCAGATTGTTTTACCAAGCTCTGTTTCAAGCAGATCAGTTACTTCCTGTGCCTGACGGCCGCTTGCACGGTAGTTGATGTATCGAAGTGAATAAAGAATCTGTTTTACTATACGCTTATCCGGGTAGTCGGCTTTTTTCCACAGCAATGCCAGTGCCTCATCACCACCAATCCGGCCCATGATCTGAACGATTCGAAGCATAACCAGATCGGTTTGCCCTGATTTATGGAAAGATGTTTCCAGTACAGGCAGTGCGGCCGGTCCGGCTTCCATCAATGCGGCTGCAGCATCATGTCCATAGGAAGGAGAAGATAAAAGTTCGATGAGCACGGACCATGTTTCAGGGCGCTTAACTTTTCGCGCTGTTATCAACGCTTCATGCCGTACTTGAACACTCACGTCACGCAATAATTCAAGAAGTATAAAAATGGTGCGCTGGCTGATAAGCTTGCGAAGCAGTTTTGCAGCAAGGATACGATCGGCAGGCTTTACTGATTTGCTAAGCTTCATGAGCTTATCGGGTGCGATAGAAAGCAAGTCACTGTCTTCAGCTTCGCCCTGTGCGTTTTTTGCCAAGTTCCTGATCTCAGGATTTTTTATGGTTTCTTTATCAATTCCAAGCTCATGGATTTTCTCAATCGCAAAGGATCTAACTTTAGCGTATTCACTTTCGGCCAGACGGATCACCGCGTTTTCAAAGAGTGTCGGCTCAAGCTTCTCCATGAGCTTTAATCCGTAGATAACCTTGTCTTCTGCAGAGCTGTTAACTTCTTTTTCAAGAACTTTATCGACCGTGTATTCACGGTCGATTTTATGCTCAACTTTTGCTTTATTTTTAACCAATGTGGTTTGCAGCGTTTCGCGATAGATCGCATACAGCTTGCTGGCTACGAAGTACCAGCCTAGAATGAGCGGGATGGCAAAGATTGTCATGTAGATCAAATCCACCAGGTTGAATCGCTGGATCATCAGGATCAACCCACCGGCAATAAGCATTGCCAAACCGGTAACAACACCCTCCAGTTTTGTTTGAACGTCAAGCTTGATGTGGGTTTCAATCGGCAACAGATAGAGCTTAAAGGAAGGCTCATCCAATGATTCTTTTACCGAGAGCACAAACAGCTTGCTCATGGCAATCATAATAAAGAATATAATGAACGATGAGCTTTCGATTGTATATCCAAAGGAAAGGCCGATGACAAGCGCCACGATGGTGAAAATTCCGATCAGGATGGGGTTTACAAGAACCGAAGTTTTTAGTCCGTAATCTGCAATAACCTTGTCTGCTGCAAAAGTTTGAAACAAAAAGCTGAAGATCACAACCGTTGCTTCAAAGTAGGAGAGGAAGGAAGGCAGTGCGTCCGGACCTTTTACCTTGGGATCGAAAAACTGTACGGAAGCATTCAGGAAGGAATAGTCCACGAATGTCAGCGCTACGATTGAAGCGATGATGAATAACGACAGATACAATACATATTTGTTCCTAAAGAAGGCGCCTATCGTAAGCTTTTGGTTGAGCTCTCTTTCTTTCTTCAGCGACCAGCTAACATCTGCAAATCGATTGGAGAGAACAGCAAAGAGCAGGGTGAAAATAACTATAGCTACCAGACTGATTGTAAACAGGTCAACAGCCTCGAAGCCCTTGATTTGCAAGACAATGGGAATCGAGAAGAATGAGATCAATGAAGCAAGCAAGGCTCCCTGGTCAACGCTTCCCAAAAGCCGTTTTGACTGCTTAACGTTAAATAAACGGTTAAATGTACCCCAGAAGACCAGCAAGATCACCAGGGTAAAAGGCGCTATCTGGGCATAAGCAAAGAACTTTAAGCTTCGCTCATCCAAATCAACATACGTGTGACCAAATTCAATAAAAGCCGCGATCAACGTAATAGTCAAGAGACTTAGGATAGCCAGTATCCGAAACGGAATTCTAGTTTGAAGAAAATTATAGGTAAGGGTAGCGAACAACCCAAAAATACCAGCCAAAACGAAAGCTTCAGGTAGTCTTTGAGCACCATCCGGGAGACCAAGAAATTGAGTTTGGGCACCCACGCTAAAGGTCGCAAGGAAAGCTCCCATAAAGAAGCTCATGATCAACAATAACCCCACACGACCTGTCTCGCCTTCCTGTATTGAGAAGACCCGTTTTAGTAGATTATCCTTCATAGAATTCGGCTAGTGAACATAAAAATCGATATAATTCATATTATTTCCTAAAGCACTCAAAAAATTCATACTTAGACAATTTATGCCTATTTCATTAAAGTTTTACTTTAAGACTTTAGGAGTAAGAATCTAAGGGATTTAAAATTGCTATTGAACGAAACCGCAACTCGTTTTTTTAATGCGCCCGCTATTTATATGAATTCTTGCTTGAAGCGAAAAGGTGGGAGGAATTGACAACGAATTGCTACAGGATTACCCGGATAGTTATAATCAGGGCAGCAGTAACGAGCTGTCTCCATAGCTCAAAAAGCGATAGCCATGCCCGAGTGCCTGACTGTAAACTTCTTTCCAGGTTTTGCCTATGAAAGCGGCCACCAAAAGCATAAGGGTTGAGCCCGGTTGGTGAAAATTGGTTATCAACCCGCGGCAAATTCTGAACCGATAACCGGGGTAGATAAATATTGACGTGGTACCCGTCAGGTTTTGTAATCCATTTGAGTCCATGTAAGCGATAACAGCCTTCACAGACTCAAGTGTGGATATTGAGTCAGGTAATTGATACGGATCATGCTGCGTAATGCTAAAATCAGCTTGCGGATCGCTTAAGAGTTTAACACCAAACCAGTAAATGCTTTCCAGCGTCCGCATGGATGTTGTGCCAACGGCAATAATTACCTGTTGGCCATTGCTCAGGCTATCAAGGATTTGTCTCGTAACCGTAACCTGCTCGTAATGCATAACATGCTCCAGCGCGTTTTCAGTTTTTACAGGCTGGAATGTTCCCGCGCTCACATGGAGCGTAAGAAAATTCTGCTCAATTCCTTTGTTACGTAGGGATTCGAACACGTTTTCCGTAAAGTGAAGTCCGGCAGTGGGTGCAGCAACTGCACCTTCGTAAGTCGAGTAAATAGTCTGATACCGGGCTGTATCATCTTTTTGAGCCGCTCTTTTAATATAGGGAGGCAGCGGTGTTGTGCCTGCACCGGTAATGATCTCTGAGAATGTCTGATCACCAGGCCACGTAAATTCAATAGTGCCTTCAGAACGATTTGTTATTGAGGCAGTTAAGTTGGTATCACCAATTTTTTTTAAGAGAATTTGGCCGTCTTTCCAGCGCTTAAGATTGCCGATTGTACACTGCCAGCTGCACTTATTTTTGGTCAGCATAGCTGTTGCGAGCATTTTTTCAGGCGCGACTGGATTCAGCAGGAAAATCTCGATTTCAGCCCCTGAATCCTTTTGAAAATGAAGACGGGCCGGGATGACTTTCGTATCGTTAAAAATCAATAACGACTTTTCAGGGAGAAAATCTCCCAGGTTTTTGAAAATGCTATGCTCGATTTTATTGTTTTTATAGACGAGCAATTTCGATTGATCCCGCTGGGAAAGCGGCTGGAATGCGATTCTGTCCTCGGGCAGATGGTAGGTGTAATCCTGAATGTGAATGAATTCGCGCATGGCTTCCCGAAACAATAGGCAAAGTTAACCCCGAAAATTATTATTTAATTTGGTGGTGTTATCAATCTCTCATGGCGTTACGGGCAACGGTTTCTAAAAAAGTGTTTGAGTTCAATTTTACTGCGCGTACTTCCCGCGGCAGGATGAAAGACCGGACATCGTGGTTTATCAAACTTTGGGATGAAAAGGATGCTTCTGTTTTCGGACTTGGCGAATGTGCTCCGTTACCGGGATTGAGCATGGATGATAAGCCTGACTACGAAATTGTTTTGAACCGTGTAGCCGAAAATGTTTCGACATTAAAAACCGGAAACCCGACACTCTTGCAGGATGCAGCTGCATTGGTTCCGTCCGGATTTCCCTCAATACTTTTTGGACTGGAAACTGCGCTGCTGGATTTGAAGAATGGGGGCAAGCGAGTGATTTTTGATAACAGCTTTCTGGCTTCAAAGCCCATCCCGATCAACGGGCTTGTGTGGATGGGGGACCTTGACCTGATGCTGCAGCAAGCTTCTATTAAAATAGACGATGGTTTCCGATGTATTAAAATTAAAGTGGGCGGGTTGAACTTTGAAAAGGAGTGCGATATTCTTCACTACATCCGGAGAAAATATTTTCGCGAAGATATAACGTTGCGTCTCGATGCAAACGGTGCTTTCAAAGCGGAGGAAGCTCTTTATAAGCTGTATGATCTTTCAAAATTTAAGATCCACTCCATTGAGCAACCCATAAAACCCAGACAGCCGGAGCTTGCAGAGCTTTGCCGCAAGTCACCCATTCCAATCGCGTTGGATGAAGAGATGATCGGGATAGAATCAACTGAAGAAAAAAAGGAGCTGCTTGTAAAAATTAAACCTCAATACATTATTGTTAAGCCATCGCTGCATGGCGGTATGCACGGAACAAAGGAATGGATTGCAATTGCCGAATCGTTAAACATCGGGTGGTGGATAACGTCAGCGCTGGAATCAAACATCGGATTGAACGCAATTTGTCAGCTTACAGCTAACTATGCGATCACGCTTCCACAAGGACTTGGCACCGGAACGCTGTACGAAAACAATTTTGAATCACCCCTCGAGATTAAAAAAGGCGAGCTGTTTTATAATCCAAAGCTTTCCTGGAACCTTGAAGAGTTTGAGGGTTAAAACAGATAAGTCATAAAATGTATCCCACCGCAAAGACGCAGAGACGCAAAGTTTTAGTTTCTTTTCTATGCTTTCTCTTCGCGAATTTTCGCCTTTATGTTAGTCTCCCTTTGCGGACTTCGCGCCTTTGCGGTTAAACGTTAAAATACAAGTAGCAATCAGTTCTTTCGTTTGGCGTATGTTCCTTCAAATGCACAATTACTTTCGTGCAGGCGACATAGATTAACTTCTTTTACATCAATTTTATCTTCCTGTAGCATAAGCGAGAATTGCATCGGACATTGATCTTGCTCAAAGAAACCAACGTGATAATTTTCTTCATGGCCTACCATCAATATTTTTCCTTGCGCTTCCCCTTTGCACGTGCCTTGTGAAACCGACAGTGTAAAGGCCAGATCATTTCCGCTTTCAGTAATGGTAAGGATAGCTGTGAATCCACGGGTAGTACTTTCATGATCATAGATTCCCTCAAAGGTTTTGTAATCATAAACAGTTTTATCTTCGGGCTGTTCATAAAAATCTTTGGCCGTGTCAATTTCGACAACTTCGGTATTCTTAGTGTCATCCGGTGCTTTACCGGTACAGGCTGCCAGCAGGAGGCAAAAAGGAAAGAAGATGCTTATTTTCATAGTTCAATTAAAATTTTGATTATCAATGCATTGTAACCCGGTTGCCTGGGCAAAATACTAAATCTATTGTCGCAGTACGGACATTTTACAGCTGCCGAATCCGCTATTTTTGTTTTATGTCAACGTTGAAGCTTATTATCTCCTGGGCAGCGCGGATTGCTGCCGCAATAATTATGATACAGACACTGTATTTTAAATTCTCAGGGGCAGAGGAATCGGTCTATATTTTCTCTGCAGTCGGTATAGAGCCCTGGGGAAGAATTGGTACGGGTATTCTTGAACTCGTAGCCTCGGTGTTAATTTTGATTAATGCAACAGCTTGGATCGGAGCGCTTCTTGGGTTGGGATTAATGGCCGGAGCTATTCTTATTCATCTTACGATTCTGGGGATAGAAGTAAAAGACGATGGTGGATATTTATTTTTCTTAGCAATTATCGTATCCGCATGCTGTGTTATAGTGTTAGCAAATAACCGGCCGCGAATAACAACATTGTTAAACAGGATACTGAAAAAAAATAATTAGTTCAGCTTTGCGAGCGCCTGGTCGAGCGTTTCTTTAATGGTGCTTTGGTCGTTCAAGGTGTCCTTCACTCCATTGACAATAAAAGAAGGGACAGTTTCTTTTTTCGCGAGCTTAGCCTGCACCTCACCAATCATTTCCAGTGCGTCAGCCTTTTTAGCAAAATCGGGCAGGGCCTTTACTTCAATTGCAAGCTTCGCCCATGCTTCAGAGGCGGGTGATTTTTTTGACCACAGGTCTGTTCTAGAAGTGATACAGGCATTGTATGCTTCAACAATTCTTAAGAGGTCAGATTTTTCTAACAATCCTGATTCAATATCCTTTACTACTACAGGGCAATCCGCTAAAAATTGAGTAACTCTTTTCTTAAAACCAAGGTTTGGCACTTCCAAAAGTGCTCCGTCTTTTTTCACGAAGTAACGGCCATCCCATGTTGTTTGGGTTTCCATCTGATAGCTGTAGAGGCTTAAATATCCGGGCTTTAGTAACTTCATAAACGTATAACCCTGGTCAAACTTTATGGTGTGATAAATTTCACCGTCTATCATAAAGGCTATGGTTTCAAGAACCGGGTGTGTGCTCTTTTTGCCATCTGCGGGAATAAGCTGAACATATTTAGAATTATAGCTTCCGGTGTATTTAACTCCGGTATAGCTGTGGAGCTTTACCTTTCCCCGTAGCGTGTCGCCCTTTATGGTAACGACATAATCTGCCTGTGCTGAAGCCACACCGTACCCGATCAGAAAAAATAGGAGTATTAATACCTGGAGCATGAAAATTTTTCTCATAAGCAGAATTTTGTTAGTCGAAAGTTAAAAACTTTACGACATAACGCCATGTACCGCTCGCGTATTACGTTTTGTTTTGTTTTTGCCGGCCGGCATCTTTTAGCGCTTTCGAAATAATCCATTCAAGCTGGCCGTTGGTACTTCGGAAATCATCTGCTGCCCATTTTTCCACTGCTTTCAGCAAGTCAGGGTCAAGACGCAGCGCAAATGGTTTTTTTTGAGCCATTTTTAAAAGTTTTCGCTTTTTGACATGAGCTTTTGCATAGCCCGTTCAAGTTCTTCCTTGTTTTCGGTGCTTATCATGATCGTTCTGCCATCGTTTATTTTTACTGACAGAATGTGATCCGGTTTAATAATCATGCTCACCGTTTTTCTGAAGATGTCTTTACGATAGCCAAGTCCACGGGCTTTCCAAAAGGAGTATTTTTCCAAGGAATAGCCCGTGATCTGCGGAGGGGTAAGTACATTCCAATCTGTGAATCGGGCAAAGAACTTATACCGAAATTCTTCCCCTGTAATTTCTATGCTTACCGATATCGAAGACACAAACCAGATTACTAAAACCTGCACGATACTAACAACGAGCATCACTGTAATCATACCACCATCGCTCATGGGTTCATTGCCCCACGGCTCCCCCAGAATGAGTTGCTGGTAAAAGCCAAACAAGATACCGAGTGAGGAGAGGAACGCGATGGGGATGATAATCAGCCAGATCCATAAAACCTGCCGGAAGCTTTGCTGCTCAGTGTATTGGATGCGTGACATTATTGATGTAACGTTCCTGCGTTAATAACCGGGCTCACATCTTTATCTGCACAAAGCACAACCATCAGGTTACTGACCATAGCTGCCTTACGCTCTTCATCCAGCTCAATGATGTTTTGCTTGGCAAGGTGGTCAAGGGCCATTTGTACCATGCTCACAGCGCCTTCAACAATTTTAAAACGAGCTGAAACAACGGCTGTAGCTTGTTGTCTTCTCAGCATGGCGCTGGCAATTTCGGGCGCATACGCGAGGTAGCCAATACGTGCTTCGATTACATGAATGCCGGCCATGTCCAGGCGACCGCGAAGGTTTTCTTCAAGCATATTGTTTACATCTTCATGACCGGAGCGGAGTGTTATTTCTGAATCTTCATCAAAATTATCGTAGGCATATTGACCGGCCAGCTTACGTACTGCCGAGTCGCTTTGTACCTTCACGAAGTTTTCATAGTTATCTACCTCAAAGGCAGCCTGAAAAGTATTGCGTACCTGCCAAACGAGGATCACGCCTATTTGGATTGGGTTTCCAACCTTATCGTTCACCTTGATCTTTTCGCTGTCAAAATTGCGCGCGCGTAGAGAGATTGGTTTTTTGGTGAAAAAAGGATTAACCCAGTAAAAGCCGTTTTTCTTAACGGTTCCTTTATAGGCTCCGAATAAGACAAGAACAATGGATGAATTAGGGTTTATAAAAAAGAACCCAGGCATCAAAACAAAGCTCAGTACAAGCGGCCAGATAAACACCACGCTTCGGGCCATAACGAGGCCGAGGGTGCCTATCAGTAACAGCAGTAAAACAACAACCAGCATGACATAGCCGGATACGGGTGCGGAGGTTTTTTCCTGGTTCATAGCGTTGATATTAAAATGATATCATAAATATATTACTTTAAATTGAAACGTAAAATCCTGAAAAGGGTTACATCTTGAAATTCGCCTGCCGATCCTTATTTTTAGGCCCTATTTCAAAATTATGGTTCAGTACAACCCCAAAACGTGGCTTTCTCTCATATTTCATTCCTACAGCAAGTTTGTTGTGAAAACCATGTTACCCGTATTGATTTTCATGGGCGTGTTCACAACGGGTGTATGCCTGGTTATGCTGGAGTATTTTGAGTTTAACAAGTCACACTTTTCAAACACCACAGCGCTTCACTCGCTTTTGGGTATTGTACTGGGTCTTTTTTTGGTGTTCAGAACCAACTCTGCATATGACCGCTGGTGGGAAGGAAGAAAGCTCTGGGGCTCGATGGTAAACAGCACCCGCAATTTTGCATTGAAACTGAGTGCGTATTTGCCTAAGGATGATCATGAAGGCCACAACTGGTTTGCACAGATGATACCCAACTTTGTGATTGCTACAAAAGAGCACTTGCGTCAAGGCGTTCAGCTTTCAGAGCTGGAAGCCGCTGAGCCAGGCTTTCCCGAATCATTAAAAGAGTATAAGCACAAGCCCAACCGAATATCGGCTATGCTGTATTGTAGAGTAAATGACCTTTATAAGGCCGGAAAGCTGACAGGTGACCAGTTCCGGGTTTTGGATAAAGAAATGAAGGACTTTGTTGATATTGTCGGAGCATGCGAACGGATCAAGAACACCCCGATTCCGTATTCCTACTCCATGTTCATCAAGAAATTTATTTTTATCTATATCATCACCTTACCGTTTGGTTTTGTAACGAGCTTTGAATATGTGACGATCCCAACAACGTTGCTCATAACATTTGTGTTGATAAGTGTTGAATTGATTGCCGAGGAAATAGAGGACCCTTTCGGCCGTGATATGAATGACCTGCCAACAGATCAGCTGGCCGACAGAATTAAGGAAAATGTTCGTGAAATTTTGCTTTAGCGGTTAATCTATAATTGCTGATACAATAAAATAGATGATTATGGACAGAATGAGGACTCCGTACATAATCAGGTCAACCCGCACGTAAGGCTTATACTCGTTGTAAAGATCTCTTAGCTTTTTAAACATGGTATACGGAAATCTTCCGTAATAATAACGTCAAAATTTTTAGCGTACCTATTGTTTTACCGAAAACAGAGTTTAATATTTCACTTTGTGTTTTGAAGTATTTCTATTCCATACTGATTCTTTGCTTTTTTTTCTTTGCCCCGGCATTCGGGCAGGAAGTGTTGGAGAATAATCCTCCTTCCGTAAAGTTTTATAAGATTAATACCCCCCATTTTAAGGTACTGTATCCCAAGGGATTTGATGCTGAAGCACAGCGTATGGCCAATACGCTTGAACACATCTACACACCGGAATCACAGACCATGGGAGCAAGGCCACACAAAATTCCGGTCATTCTCCAGAATCAATCATCCGTATCCAATGGTTTTGTTTCCCTAACTCCGAGGCGGAGTGAATTTTACACGATGCCTCCCCAGGACTACAATTTTTTAGGTACCAATGATTGGCTTGACCAACTGGCCTCCCACGAATACCGTCATATCGTTCAATATCAGCGCGCGAACAGTGGCTTCAACCGCGCGCTTTACTATGCTTTTGGACCGGCAACACTTGCTGCTATGGCATCGCTCTCGGTGCCGGGATGGGTTTGGGAAGGTGACGCAGTTGCAGCGGAAACAGCATTCACGCACAGTGGCCGGGGTCGTATTCCTAATTTTGACTTGCTGCTTCGCACGAATCTTCAGGAGGGAAGAACTTTTTCATACAACAAGCAGTACCTGAGATCCTACAAGCATAATATAAGTGATCACTATGTTCTGGGTTACCAGATGATTAGTTACCTGCGTAAGCGAACAAATGATCCTGACGTTTGGGCCAAGGTTATGAAGCGTACGGCTATCGCTCCTTTTTTACCTTTTGCATTTTCAACATCCGTAAAGAAAATTGGCGGCATGACCCTACCGCAGTTATATAAAGCAACGGCCGAAGATCTTACGAAAACCTGGACGGAAGAATTAAAGGATGTGCAGCTTACAACGTTTGATAAGCTTCATGAGCGCAGTTCAAAAGCGTATACGGATTACCAGTATCCGCAACCCTTGCCAAATGGGGATGTTCTGGCAGTGAAAAGCGGGATTGGAGACTTTGTCCAGTTTGTAACATTAATGAAAGGGGAAGAGCATAAAACATTTGTACCCGGAGTGATGAACGATGCGGGAATGCTTTCCGTGAGCGGGAACAAAGTAGTATGGTCAGAATATGGTTTTGATCCGCGCTGGCAGGTTAAAAATTATTCGCTGATTAAATCGTATGACCTTGAGAAGAAAGAATACAACGTACTAACCCATAAAACCCGGTACTCGGGAGCTGCCCTTTCACCGGATGGTTCAAAAATTGTAACCGTTGAAAGCGAGACGAGTTATAAAATTTCAGTTGTTGTGATCGACAGTGAGCAGGGTTCGGTGATTAAAAAGTTTGACAATCCGGAAAACGCTTTTTATTCGATGGCCCGCTGGTCGGATGATGGAAAGAAGATTGTTTCACTGAAAACACTCGATAACAAGCGCAATGTTATAATGCTTGATTATGAATCCGGAAATGAAACTGTATTGGTTGCGGGTTCAGAAGAAAATATCGGGCATCCTGTTCTTGTTGGAAAATATTTATTTTTTAATTCCCCCATTAGCGGTATTGATAATATTTATGCGTATGACCTGGAGCAGAACGTCAGGTATCAGGTAACATCCAGTAACTATGGAGCCTATAATCCTGCGGTATCAACGGATCAGAAAAAGATCTATTATAATGATCAGTCCCGTGATGGCTTTGATGTTGTCTCTATTCCTTTCGAGCCCACTGCGTGGAAAATTTATACAATTCGTAATCAGCCTAAAGCATATCATGATTACCTCACCGAGCAGGAGGGCAGGTCGGGCTTATTCGACAGTATCCCTGGCCAGGTCTTTCAGGCAAGCCGGTATTCAAAGATTTCCGGAGTTTTTAATCCCTACAGCTGGGGCGCATACTTTAACTCATCGTTCACCCAGGCCGACATCGGTATTTCGTCACAGGATGTACTAAGCACAACCGCTATTAAAGCTGGTTATTCATTTGACATTAACGAACGAACCGGTGCATGGCACGCAGGTGTAAGCTATCAGGGGTGGTATCCAATTATTGATGTCGATTTCAGATATGCAAAGCGTACCTTTAATGAGGGTTCTATTCCGTTCTATAGCGTAGATACCGATGCCGGGGATACCACCAGAGTTTAT
>Ga0075160_10002131_pt1 | contig 11881 bp, 9 predicted proteins | sample JI91814C2DNA_FD_70969 | JGI IMG/M metagenome (GOLD analysis project Ga0075160, IMG submission 70969) | Wastewater effluent complex algal communities from Wisconsin, to seasonally profile nutrient transformation and Carbon sequestration -... | ecosystem: Engineered > WWTP > Effluent > Algae...
ACTTTCTTTGTGAGTTGATTTTTCAACAACAGGCATTTTTTTATCTTCCTTTGGTGCTGGTTTTTCCTCATTAGGAGCTATTTTTTCAGCTTTTTGAACTTTTTCTTCTTTTGGAACGATTACTTCTAGAGCTGGTTTTTCTACAACAACTTCAGAAATAATTTCCTTTTGTTTAGAAACAGGAGTTTCAGATGTAACATTTTGTTTTTTAGGATCTAAATCTATTTTTCCAACTGCTTTTGGTGCAATTACAACAGCTTTAGCTTTAATTACTTCTTGTCTTTGACGTTCTTCTTCTTGCAAACGCTTTGCTTCGTGTTCTTTTTCAAGTTCACGTTTTATTGCTTCTTTCTCTTTTCTTTTTTCTTCACTTACTTCAAGAGAGGCAACTTTATTTCCTTTGTCAGCAGAAAATTGACCGCATAAGACATTATATTCCTCTTGTGATATTTTTGCATTTGGACTAGACTCAATTTCATGACCCTTATCTTTTAAAAAATCCACAGCTCTATCAAGAGAAATATTTAACTCCCTTAAAATTTTGTTTATTCTTATTACTCTTTCTTCAGACATATAATCTTTTTAAAATTCTTCTTTTTTTTGTGTTGTTTTAATTATTAGGTTATCCTTCTAATTCTGTTTTTAGTATGTTTATAACATCTTTTATGGTTTCTTCTTCAAGATCAGTTCTTCTTACTAAATCAACAACTTCTTGTTTAAGAACACTTCTTGCTGTATCTAAACCTATTTTTTCAAATTCTTCAATAATCCATTCATCGATTTCATCTGAAAATTCTCTTAATTCAACATCATCTTCTTCTTCTGTAGCTCCTTCTCGGATTACATCAATTTCGTAACCTGTTAATAAACTTGCTAATTTAATGTTATTCCCTCCTCTTCCGATTGCTTTAGAAACTTCTTCAATTTTTAAAAACACTTCGGCTGTTTTTGCTTCTTCGTTAATTTTAACAGAAGAAACTTTTGCTGGACTTAATGCTCTTGTTATATATAATTGAGAATTTGTTGTAAAATTAATAACATCAATGTTTTCGTTACCTAATTCGCGTACAATTCCATGAATACGTGAACCTTTCATTCCCACACATGCGCCAACTGGATCAATTCTATCATCATAAGAATCTACTGCCACTTTTGCTTTTTCACCTGGGATGCGAACTACTTTTTTTATTGAAATTAAACCGTCAAAAACCTCTGGAATTTCTTGTTCAAATAATTTTTCAAGAAAATCTGGCGACGTTCTAGACATGATGATTTGAGGTTTATTCCCTTTTAATTCAACATTTTCAATTACTCCTCTTACATTGTCTCCTTTTTTAAAATAATCGTTTGGAATTTGTTTTTCTTTTGGTAATATAATTTCATTTCCTTCATCATCCATCAAAATTATTGCTTTTGGACGAACATGGTGTACCTCTGCTGTAAATATATCGCCTATTAAATCTTTAAATTGTTTATAAAGATTTGTATTATCATGTTCATGAATTTTTGAAATCAAGTTTTGACGTAATGCTAAAATTGCTCTTCTTCCTAATTGGAATAATTTTACTTCTTCAGAAACATCCTCACCAACTTCAAAATCTGGTTCAATTTTTCTAGCTTCTGACAAAGAAATTTCAGAATTTTCATCTTCAACTTCCCCATCCTCTACTACAACACGATTTCTCCAAATTTCCATGTCTCCTTTATCAGGATTTATGATAATATCAAAGTTATCATCTGAACCATATTTCTTTTTTAATGCATTTCTAAACACATCTTCTAAAATTGCCATTAGGGTAACCCTATCAATGAGTTTGTCGTCTTTAAATTCTGAAAACGATTCAATTAATGCAATATTTTCCATGTCAACTCTTTATTTTAAAATGATACTATAACAATTGCTTCTTTAATACTTGTGTATGGTAAACATAGTTTTTTTTGAACAATTTCTTTACCCTTACCTATTTTTTTTGGTTCTCTATTTTGCCATTCTAAAGTAATTTTATCATCATCTACTGCGGTTAATTTTGCTTCGATTTCTTCTGATGAAATTGTTTTTACTTTTAAACTTCTACCTAAATTTTTTTTATATTGTCTAACAAATTTCAACGGATTCGACACACCCGCTGAAGCAACTTCTAAAGAAAAATCTACTTCCTCTCGGTCTAATTCTGCCTCAATAGTTCTACTTACATCAATACAATTTTGCAAGCTTACTCCATTATCACCATCTAAAATAATGCTTATTTTATTTGCATCATTAATTGACAAATCAATTAAAAATAAACTTGTGCGCTCTAATAATGCTGCATCTAATAATTCTTGAACCTTATTCTTAAACGTCATAAACTTATAAAAAGAGGCACGCCTTGCGTGCCTCATAACCTTGTTAATAATAACTTTGCAAATATACAAATTATTTTAAATAAAAAAACATTGTTAGTTTGGTTATTTTTTTGTAATTTTATATTATAATTAATTTACGCTTTAAAAATAAAAAAAAAATAAACTTATGAAACGAATTTTAGTACCAACTGACTTTTCTAAACATGCGGAATATGCGTTAAAGGTAGCTGCTCAAATTGCTAAAAAAAATGATGGCGAAATTATTTTAGTACATATGTTAGAGTTGCCGACTTCTGGAAATGACGCTATATCTTCGGCACATGAAATACCAGAATTGATGCTTTTTAAAAATGCTGCTATAAATAAATTAGAAACGATAATTAAGGCTGATTATTTAGACGATATTAAAGTTTCAAAAATTATTCAATTTGAAATGGCTTTTGATGGTATTGTTAAAAATGGAAAAGTACATAATGCTGACTTGATTATTATGGGTTCTCATGGAGCAAATGGCTTTCAAGAAATGTTCATCGGGTCAAATACTGAAAAAGTAGTTAGAAACTCTGAAATTCCTGTCTTAGTGATTAAACGTAATGAAGAAACATTCAGTCCAAGTAAATTTGTTTTTGCCTCTGATTTTTCTGAAGAAGCGAAAAAATCATTCGAAAAAGTATTTGCATTTGCAAAATCTTTTGGGTCTCATTTACATTTGGTTAACATTAACACCCCTAATAATTTTAAATCTACTAAAGTTGCCCAACAAATGATAAAAGACTTTCTTGTTGGAATAGACACGACTAACATATCTTCTCACATTTATAATGATGTAAATGTAGAAAAAGGAATTTTACATTTTGCAAAAAGTATTGATGCAGATTTAATTGGGATGAGTACACACGGAAGAAAGGGTTTGTCACACTTTTTTAATGGAAGTATTAGCGAAGATTTAGTTAATCACGCAAAAAGACCTGTGATTACATTTAAAATTTAAAAAATATTTTTATGTTACAAAAAAGACCTCTAAAATTGAGGTCTTTTTTGTAACAATCTATAAATGAAACTTATATTACTAAAACCTCTACTTTTTTAAGCAGTGTTTTTGTTGGCCCACAAGGACTCGAACCTTGAATGACGGTACCAAAAACCGGAGTGTTACCATTACACCATGGGCCAATACTCTAAAACTTTTTAATTGCGAGTGCAAATGTAATCTATATTTTTTATTCTGCAAATTTTTATAAAAAAATATTAAAAGAATAATTTAACATTTTATGTAAAAAAAAAAATAGTTTCTTTGTAGTTGAAATTCAGAAACCGATTTTATATGACTTCATTTGATTTTAAAAAATGGAATACCATTTTAGGCTGGAGCTCTTTTGCAATTGCATTGATAGTTTATTCTTTAACTGTAGAACCTACTTTGAGTTTTTGGGACTGTGGCGAATATATTGCAACATCTGCTAATTTAGAGGTTGGTCATCCGCCTGGAGCTCCATTATTTCAAATGTTAGGAGCGTTTTTTGCAATGTTTGCATTTAGTCAAGATAAAATTGCATTGATGGTAAATTATCTTTCTGTTTTTTCAAGCGCTTTTACAGTGCTTTTTATGTATTGGTCATTAACAATAATACTAAAGAAAGTAGTTGGAACTGCAAAAGAAGTTTCAAACAATCAAAAAGTAATGATTTTGGGAAGTGCTTTTATTGCTACTATTACGTTTACTTTTACTGATAGTTTTTGGTATAATGCTGTAGAAGCTGAAGTATATGCAATGGCAACCTTTTTAATTGCATTACTATTTTGGCTGGGATTACGTTGGGAACAAGAGCTTGAAACACCTCGAGGAAACAAATGGTTATTAATTATTTCATTAGTAATTGGATTATCTTTTGGTGTTCACTTTATGGCACTTTTGGCTTTTCCTGCCATTGGATTTCTTTATTTTTTTAAAAAATATAAAACCATCACTGTAAAAAGTTTCTTAATTGCGAATGTTGTTATTGTAGCTATTCTACTTTTTATCTTTAAATTATTGCTCCCATATACATTAGGTTTTTTTGGAAAAACCGAAATTTTCATGGTTAATAGTCTTGGATTACCATTTAATTCGGGAACCATATTTGCTTTTTTATTAATTATTGCTGCCTTCTATTTTGGATTAAATTATACCAAGAAGAAAGGGCATGTTTTTTACAATACATTAATTTTAGCAACACTTTTCATTCTAATTGGATTTTCAACTTGGTTAATGTTACCTATTCGTGCCAACGCAAACACACCAATTAACGAAAACAAACCATCTGATGCAGCAGAAGTTTTAGCCTATTACAACAGAGAACAATATGGTGAACAAAAATTATTTTATGGGCCACAATTTTCTGATACTTATGCTGGTTTAGATCCAGAAACACCTTATTTAGATGGCAAACCAAACTATGAACGAGATTATAAAACTGGAAAATATGTAATTACCAACAACTATAAAAATGCTATACAAAATAGTCATAATGATCATAAAGCTATTTTACCAAGGATGTGGAGCAACGAACACAATGTGAATTACATGACTTTCGGCGAACCTTTAGAATTTAGGATAAATCCAGAGTATTCACATGAAGATGAATTGGTACAAATAGTAACTGATTTTAGGAAAGCATTTGCAACTGGTGAAGTTGATCTTAAAGATTATGATAAATTTTTAAAAACTTATGGTGATTATTTAATTATTGACAAACCAAGTTTTGCTTCAAACATGAAATTTATGTTTCAATATCAATTTGGTTATATGTATTTTCGCTATTTAGCATGGAATTTTGTAGGAAGGCAAAACGATGAACAAGGAAAATATGATGATTTAAAAGGGAATTGGATATCAGGAATTGATGTAATTGACGAATTTTTTATTGGATCTCAAAAAAATCTACCATCAGATTTAAAAAATAATAAAGCAAGAAATATTTATTATGGTATCCCTTTAATTTTAGCATTAATTGGATTTGTTTTTCATGCTGTTCACGACAAAAAAAGCTTCTATGTGTTATTAGTATTATTTTTATTCACTGGGTTAGCGCTCAAAATATACTTAAATGAAAGGCCTTTTGAGCCGAGAGAAAGAGATTATGCCTTGGTGGGTTCATTCTATGTATTTGCCATGTGGATTGCCTTTGGTATTTATGCGATATTTGATTGGATGAAACAATATTTAGCTCCTAAAATTGTGGTTCCTTTAGTATTAAGTGTTTGTTTTTTGGTATCACCAATATTAATGGCAAAAGAGAACTGGGACGATCACGACCGATCAGGTAAATTTACAGCACTTGCTATGGCAAAAGCCTATTTAGATTCATGTGAGCCTAATGCAATTTTATTCACTATTGGTGACAACGACACATTCCCATTGTGGTATATGCAGGAAATTGAGGGCTATAGAACTGATGTTAGAATTGTAAATACGAGCTTATTCATGACAGATTGGTACATAGACCAAATGAAAATGAAAACTCACGAATCGGCTCCTATTCCAAGCTCGTTTAATAGAGAACAATACAAGGGTAGTAGAAGAGATTTCAGTTTATATGTTGAGCGCACAAAAGATCCACTTTTATTAGATGAAATGCTTAAATTTATAGCTTTAGACGATGAAAGAGCAAAAATAAAACTAGAAAGTGGTAACTCGGTTAATTACTTCCCATCAAAAAAAGTAATAATTCCGATTAATAAAAACACCATCATAAAAAACAAAGTTGTTAGTGCTAATTTATATGATTCTATAGTGCCCCAAATAGAGTTTACAATTAAGGATAAGGCATTATATAAAAACAGATTAATGATGCTAGATATTGTAAATGCAAATAACTGGGAAAGACCTATTTATTTCACAGGTGGTAGCAATGGGGAAGATGATTACATCTGGATGAAAGATTATCTGCAATTAGATGGAATGTGCTTTAAATTAATTCCCGTTAAAACTCCTGTTGAAGATCCAAATCCTATGGAAATGGGGTATATTGATTCGGATAAAATGTATAATATTGTAATGAAATGGGATTGGGGAAATAGTGAAAGTTCATACATATATCACGATCCAGAAACTCGTAAAAACAGCATTTCATATCGAACTAATTTAGCGCGATTAATGCAAACATTACTTAACGAAGGTAAAAAATCAAAAGCTGAAAAAGTGATTGATTTAGCTATGGCAAAAATGCCTTTAGAATATTTTGAATATTATTCGTTATTAGAACCTTTTGCTGAAGGATATTACAATGTTGGTCAAAAAGAAAAAGCACAAAATATGCTTTCTAAATTGATAAAAAAACAACAAGAATTGTTAACATATTACAGCTCTTTAAAACCTAGCGACCAAAACTTTAGTGCAATGGATATTATGATGGATATTGAGCAATATAGAAGTTTCTTGAAAATTGCAAAAAACACTAATGATTTAGAATTTTATAATAAAGAAAAATTAAAATTCAATAATTTCAACAAAAGGTTTGAACGTTTTGGAAGAAAAATGGAATAATTGAATTTAACCCAAATTACGCATTAGAAATCTATTACAAACTAAAACTACTTCAAAAATAAGCACTTACTCCTTTTTAAAATCCTAAAATATTAATATATTTCAGAATTTAAAAAAGTCTGTGAGTACCTATTTTTATTGTGTTTTTAGCTTTCATAACGAAGTCTAATGCGTAATTTGGGTTTAATGTGTAAAATGTTCTAAATGAAAGAAATTTCGTTTTGGACATTTTATTATAGTAATTTTACAAGATGTACTTCAATTGGGTAAAAACTAATAAATGGATTAAAACGTTTTTCAATAATCTTGTTTGGGTTATACCAAATTCAGATAAAAAAATTTATTTAACATTTGATGATGGACCAATACCAGAAGTAACCGAGTGGGTTTTGGATATTTTAAAATTAGAAGGAATTAAAGCTACCTTTTTTTGTATAGGAGATAATATCAAAAAACATCCTGAAGTTTATAAAAGAATACTTTCTGAAGATCATCAAATAGGTAACCACACCTTCAACCACTTAAACGGTTGGAAAATTAAAACGGATATATATATTGAAAATTTTAAAATGTGTGAAAATGAACACTCAAAAATCGAAACTCAAAACTCAAAACTCTTCCGTCCTCCTTATGGAAAGATTTTGCCACGCCAAGCGAATGCAATACGAAATTTAGGCTACAAAATAATAATGTGGGATGTATTAAGCTTTGATTTTAATTCAAGCACAACTCCCGAAAAATGTTTAGAAAATGTAATATCAAATACCGAACAAGGAAGCATTATCGTCTTTCACGATAGCAAAAAAGCAGAAAAAAATCTGAAATTTGCACTACAAAAAAGTATACAAATTTTAAAAAATAATGGATTTGTTTTTGATGTAATAAAATAAACTTTACACCGAACTAACATTCATCAATAACCAATCTAAGGTTTAAGTTTGTTTTTGCACTAAAGAAATTAACGTATTGGCATCAAGTTCTCCGCTTTGTCTCCATACCATTTGACCTTCTTTATAAATCATTAAAGTAGGTAAACCTTTAATCCGAAGCGCATTGGCCAATTCCTGATTTTTATCCACATCAATTTTAATTACACGTGCTTTATCACCTAAAGCAGCAGCTACATGACGAATTACTTCATTCATAGCCATTGAGGGTTCATTCCATTCTGTAAAAAAATCGATAAGAACAGGTACTTGAGCATCGATTAGTTCTCCAAATTTTGACATAAATTGAATTTATTAGTATCAAAAAAATAATTTTAACACGAAAATAATATACAAATTTAGCATTTATACTGAATTACGCTACTTTTTCTCCTTTTTTTAGTTTAATAACTGTTATTTCGGGCATAATTCCTACTCTGCCGGGATAAGCATGAAATCCAAATCCTCGATTTACATATATATATCTTCCGGCATTTTCATATAACCCAGCCCACTGTTTATATACATATTGCACAGGGCTCCATTTAATCCACCCCTTTATTTCTATTCCAAATTGAAAACCATGTGTATGACCAGAAAGCGTTAGATGATAGTGCTTTTCATCATGCTGAATTTTCTCATCCCAATGACTTGGGTCGTGGCTCATTACAATTTTAAAATCTTCTTTTGTTAAACCTTTTGAAGCTATATTCAAATCGCCACGTTCACCGAATTTTCTACCCCAGTTTTCTACTCCTATGATTGCCAATTCTTGATTTTCATTTTTGATTTTTACGTGCTTATTTAACAACAATTTGAAATCAATTTTAGTATGAATATCTTTTATTCTTTCAAAATTAGCTTGTTTTTCAGCTTCGGATTTCCACTCTAAATATTCTCCATAATCGTGATTTCCTAATATTGAAAACTTTCCAAATTTTGGATTATGAATACTTTTGAATGTATCAATCCATGGATCCATTTCAATTGCAAGTGTATTTACTATATCGCCTGTAAATAAAACCATATCCGAGTTTTGCTCATTAATCAAATCGATTGCATATTTAATTTTTTCAGGATCATCAAAACTTCCACTATGAATATCTGAAATATGTGTAATTGTAGTTCCATCAAATGCTTCGGGCAAATCTGGAAAAAACAAGGTTTGTTTTATAACTTTAAAATTGTATTTACCAATAGTAATTCCGTATAAAAATGATGCAAAAGGAATCGCCGCAACTCCAAGTGCAATTTGACTCACAAAACGTCTTCTTTCGGGTAAAAAACTTTTGGAACTACTTTTTGTTATCATTCCAAATATTCCAGAAAAAAAACGAATAATATCTTCGCTAAATAAAATAATAGATAAAAATAATTTGGGAATATAAAGTAATAGTAATAATCCCATTGTTATCATAGTTTTTGGTGTTTGCCCTATACTTCTATCAAAATGAAACAACTGATAAATTATAAAAGACAATGCCATTGCTGAAGATGCAAAGTAAAAAACAAAAAAACCTTTAGATTTTATTAACGTCTTAAATGCTTGAAAAGCATATATTTCTAAAATGGCAACAAACACTAAAAAAATAATCCAACGAATCATTAATTTTTTTTTACAAAGAAACAAAGAAACTCTGTTATAGTTGCTTTTGTTAGTTTTTTTTAACAATGATTTAGAATTTTACTATTACAATGATTTGATTAGTAAGTCTAAGAGAGGTGTTTTTGGTTTTAATTATTTTCCTGGAAATATTGCTTTTCTTTTTTCTAAAAATGCTGTTGTTCCTTCTTTAAAATCTTCGGTTCCAAAACAAAGACCAAAGTTTTTAATTTCTACTTCATAACCGTTCGTTCCGTCTTCAAAATTGGCATTGATTGCTTTGATTGCTTTGGCAATAGCAATACTTGAATTGTTTGCAATTTTTAAAGCAATACCTTTTGTAAAATCTAATAATTCTTCTTGAGTAACTATATGATTTACTAATCCATAGTTTTTAGCTTTTTCGGCATCTATCATTCCAGCAGTCATAATCAATTCCATAGCAAGACCTTTTCCAACTAATTGCGCTAAACGTTGCGTTCCACCATAACCAGGAATTACTCCTAATGTCACTTCTGGTAATCCCATTTTTGCATTTGTAGAAGCTACTCTAAAATGACAAGCCATTGCTAGTTCTAATCCACCACCTAACGCAAATCCGTTAACTGCTGCAATAACGGGTGTGCTTAAATTTTGTACAAAATCAAATAATAACTCTTGCCCTTGTGCTGCTAATTTTTCGCCTTCTTCTACTGAAAAATTTGCAAATTCTGAAATGTCTGCTCCGGCTACAAAAGCTTTTTCTCCACTTCCAGTAATAATTATGGCTTTCACCAATTTATCATCGTTTAACGCTCTAAAGCCATCATGTAATTCTTGGATTGTTGCTTTATTTAATGCGTTTAATTTTGTAGGTCTATTAATGGTAATAACCGCAATATTGTCTTGTTTTTCAATGAGAATATTTTCCATTCTAAATTTTTTAAAGAAATAATTCCAACTCTAGTTGAATTTGGGATTTGATATTATTTTTGAAAATAGATCATTGCTGCATCTAAAATTGTTTTTTTCATTGCAACTACACTTTCAATTCCTTTAACTTCATATTTCATTCCGTTAATTTCAAGTGAATAGTTGTTCCTTGTGTTCAATATTTTACAAATAATCTTTTTGTTATTATCATCAACTAAAATATTAAAACTATTTTTTTGATCTCTATAGGTTATTCTGTCTGCATCAATTTCTTTTCTATGAATTAGAATTGTTTTAATTGTGTGATATATTTTTAACTCTTCGGCAGTCGTTATAATTAAACTTCCGTTTTTAGATTCTTCTTCAATAACTTTCTTGAGAGCATTTTGAATAGTATTTGAATTAATTTGTTCGCGGATTTTCAGTTTAATTTGATCTGTCATTCTTTTACCATTCATTCTATTAAAAATTGCTTTGATAAAATCATCTGATGGATCATATAATTCATTGGCAAAAGCATTTGAAAAACCTTGAAGGAAATAAAAATCAGTTGCTTCTTCTAATAACTCTTTAATATCAATATTGTTTTTATGTAGTTTTGATAAATTATCAATTAATGAATCATTGATTTCATTAAAATTGATTACAATAAAAGGAATGACATTTAAACTAGTCTCTTTATTCGCTTCATCAGCACTATAAACTCTCCACTCAATTCCATTTGTTAAAATACCTAACTTACAACTTGGAGTATTAATAAAATATCCGTTCAACTGCCATGCTTCTTTATCAGTTAATGATTTGCCATATTTTTTACATTCGACAATTATTTCAGGATTTTTACCTTTGACTAATAATCCAATATCTGCTTTATCATTTTTTTGACCCCAACCTGCGTTAATTTCAGTTAACATATCATCCATTCTACTATATCCTAAAATTTCAATTATTGGTTCTATAAGATATTGTCTTGTTTGTGCTTCATTAGTGCATTTTTCTTCAAGTTTACTAAAATCAATTTTAGAAAATGATTTCTTAATAACGGATGATATTTGTTTATTAACTGGCATAGGGATAAAAATTTGTATGATTTACTTCAAAGATAAAAATTTCTTTTAATAATAGAAATTACAAGTTAAATAATATTTAGAATAAAAAAAAATCCCAAACTCTAGTTGAATTTGGGATTCTATATACAAACCTACAAGGTTTTGGAAACCTTGCAGGATATTTAACTAATTACAATTCCAACGCTTTTTTCACATTTCCACCCATTAAGATTTCTGCTGGGTTTTCTAATGCTTCTTTCACCGCTACTAAGAATCCAACCGACTCACGGCCATCGATGATTCTGTGGTCGTATGATAAGGCTACGTACATAACTGGAGCAATTACGATTTGACCGTTTTTAACAATCGCTCTATCCACTACATTGTGCATTCCTAAAATACCAGATTGTGGCGGATTGATAATTGGTGTAGATAACATACTTCCGAAAACACCACCATTAGAAATTGTGAATGTTCCGCCTGTCATTTCATCAACTGTAATTTGTCCATCACGAGCTCT
>Ga0075160_10002132_pt1 | contig 11880 bp, 10 predicted proteins | sample JI91814C2DNA_FD_70969 | JGI IMG/M metagenome (GOLD analysis project Ga0075160, IMG submission 70969) | Wastewater effluent complex algal communities from Wisconsin, to seasonally profile nutrient transformation and Carbon sequestration -... | ecosystem: Engineered > WWTP > Effluent > Algae...
CAGGCCGTGCTCGTCGGCGGCGGCGATCACTTCGTCGTCGCGCTTGCTGCCGCCCGGCTGGATCGCGGCCGTGACGCCGGCCTTGGCGCAGACCAGCAGACCGTCCGCGAACGGGAAGAACGCGTCGCTGGCGACGACGCTGCCGCGGGTGCGCTCGCCGGCCTTGTCGACGGCGATCTTCGCGGCGTCGACGCGGCTCATCTGGCCGGCCCCGATGCCGAGCGTGTGGCAGGCGCCGTCGGCGGCCTGCGTGGCCAGCACGATCGCGTTCGACTTGACGTGCTTGCAGACCTTCCAGGCGAACCGCAGCGCCGCCTTCTCGGTGTCGCTCGGCGCGCGCTTGCCGGCGACGTCCTGCTTCGGCGCCTCGGCCGGGAAGTCGGCGGTCTGCAGCAGGAAGCCACCGGAGACCTGTCGCGCGACGAACCGCTGGCGCAGCGCCATCGACGGCACGCCGCCGAGGTCGAGCACACGCACGTTGGGGCCCCACTTCGCCTGCTGCAGCGCCGCGATCGCCGCCGGCTCGACGTGCGGTGCCACGATCACTTCGAGGAACGTGCCGCTCTGCACGATCGCCTGCGCCGTGGCGGCGTCGAAAGTGCGGTTCGTGGCGAGGATGCCGCCGAAGGCGGACACCGGGTCGCCGGCCAGCGCCAGCGCGAACGCACGCTCGAGGGTCGCGGCGACCGCGGCCCCGCACGGGTTGTTGTGCTTCACCAGCACGCAGCTCGGCTGCTCGAACTCGAGCGCCAGCGCCAACGCCCCGTCGGCGTCGAGGATGTTGTTGTAGCTGAGCTCCTTGCCGCCGAGCTGCTTGCTCGCGGCGAGGCTCGGCGACGGTTCGCCGAGGCCGTAGAAAGCGGCCTTCTGGTGCGGGTTCTCGCCGTAGCGGAGGTCCTGCAGCTTCTCGCCCGTGAACGCGGCGCGGCTCGGGAAGAACGGTTCGCCCGGCAGCGTGCGCCGCTCGCAGTCGAACCACTGCGCGATCGCGGCGTCGTAGGCAGCGGTGTGCGCGAACGCCTTGGCGGCGAGCTTGCGCAACAGGTCCTGCGGCAGCGCGCCGGCGTGCTCGCGCAGCGAGCGCAGCACGACCGCGTAGTCGGTCGGATCGACCACCACGGCGACGCTCTGGTGGTTCTTGGCGGCGCTGCGCAGCATCGCCGGCCCGCCGATGTCGATCTGCTCGACGACCTCGCCGCGCGTGATGCCGGGCTTGGCGACGGTCTCGCGGAACCGGTAGAGGTTGACGCACAGCACGTCGATCGCGTCGATGCCGTGCTGCGCCATCGAAGCACGGTGGCCCGCGTCGTCGCGCTTGCCGAGCAGGCCGCCGTGGACCTTCGGGTGCAGCGTCTTCAGGCGCCCGTCCATCAGTTCGGGGAAGCCGGTGTAGTCGGCGACCTCGGTGACCGGCAGGCCCGCCTCGAGCAGGGCGCGCGCGGTGCCGCCCGTCGACAGCAGCGAGAAGCCCGCCTCGAGCAGCCCTCGCGCGAACTCGACGATGCCGTGTTTGTCCGTGACCGACAGCAGCGCGCGTCTCATGGCTTCGCCTGGTCCTTGCGCATCTTGAGGTAGCCCTCGACGAACGGGTCGAGCTTGCCGTCCAGCACACCGTGCACGTCGCTGGTCTCGACGTCGGTGCGCAGGTCCTTGCACATCTGGTAGGGCTGCAGCACGTAGCTGCGGATCTGGTTGCCCCAGCTGATCGACCCACGGTCGCCGTAGAACTTGGCGAGCTCCGCTTCGCGCTTGCTGAGCTCGAGCTGGTAGAGCTTCGACTTCAGGGTGCGCATCGCCGAGTCGCGGTTCTTGTGCTGGCTGCGCTCCGCCTGGCACGCAACCACGATGCCGGTCGGCATGTGCGTGATGCGGATCGCCGACTCCGTCTTGTTGACGTGCTGGCCGCCGGCACCCGAGCTGCGGAACGTGTCGACCTTGAGGTCCTCCTTGCGGATGTCGATCTCGATCGTGTCGTCGAACTCGGGCACCACTTCGACCGACGCGAACGACGTCTGCCGCCGGCCCTGGCCGTCGAACGGGGAGATGCGCACGAGGCGGTGCACGCCCTGCTCGGCCTTCAGCTTGCCGTAGGCGTAGGGGCCGCGGATCACGATCGTGGCGCTCTTGATGCCCGCTTCCTCGGCCTTCTGGAAGTCGGACTCCTCGATGGTCATCTCGTTCTTGGCCGCCCACTTGATGTACATGCGGAGCAGCATCTCGGCCCAGTCCGACGCGTCGATGCCACCGGCCCCCGACTGCAGGGTCAGGATCGCGTTCATCGCATCGTGCTCGCCGCCGAGCATCAGCTGGAACTCGAGCTGGTCCAGGCGCTCGTGGATCTTGTGCTGCGTCTCGCGCAGGTCGTCCTCGACGGCGGTCGGATCGTCGGCGCCGAGCTCGATCAGCACCCGGCCGTCCTCGATCAGGCGCAGCAGCTTGTCGATCGGGTCGACGACCTGGAAGCAGACCTTCTTCTTGGCGACCACCAACTGGGCACGCTCCGGCTCCTCCCAGAAGCCGGGCTGGGACATCTGGTGCTCGATGTCGGCTAGTTCGCGGTGGCGGCGAACGTAGTCAAAGTGACACCTTGAGCGACGCGACGCGCTCGTCGGCCGCCTTCAGCGCGGCCACGTGATCGGCAAGACTCATGGGGCGAAGGATCTGAGCGATCCCCACCACCGAAGTCCAGGTGAGCGTCCCTGCTCAGCCGGGAAAGTGGGACCCGCGACGGGCACTGCAGGCAAAGGATCGAAGTCGGCGAATCATGGCCCGTCGCGGGTTCCGTGTTCGGTCACCGGCAGCTCGCCGGTGCCTGATTCTCGGCGCGCGATCGGGCCGCATAAGTCCGCGCTGCAGCACGACGAACGAGGCGGAGCTTGTGGCAATCCGGGGCCGCACGTTCGCAACGGGGCTTTTGTGACGACGGTCGAGAGAACGAACGATCCTCATTCTCTCGCAGTGGGACCGCGCGCCGAGGCAACGGCCGATCGTGCAAGGCTGCGGCAGATGGCGCGAGCCGATCGATGCGATGGCGCCGAGGTGCTCGGAGGCAGCCCTGCGCCGGTCAGAGGCCGAGCAGCTTGCGCAAGTTGGCGAAGAACCCTTCCCATGCGACGCGCGCCCGGGCGAGGTCGGTGCGCACCTGGACGTCGCGCTCGAAGGTCTCCGCCAGCAGCTCCAGCAGGGGCACACGGGCATGGTCCGGGGTGCCCGGGTCGAGGATCGTCGCCACCATCGGTCGGACGGCGGCGAGGAAGCGGGGATCCTGGTTGCGATGGCGCTGGGCGAGCTCGTGCAGCAGGGAGTCGATGCGTTCCATGGGTATCTTCCCGGCGGCCATGGGGTTACGGAGGCCAGGAAAGAGTAGCACGCAGCTGCGGCAAGGATGCCGCCGACTCCTTCGACGCCCCCCGACGCACGATGGCATCGCGCCGAGCCGACGCGGAAAGGCCGCTTCACGGCCCGGAGCACCGGGCCGCGCGAACGGGATCGGGCAACCGCCGAGCCGACCGGCCCTGCTCAGCGGGTCGCGGTGCTGCTCGGCCCGCGCTTCCTGGCCAGCTCTTCCGACGCCCGGTAGCTCTTCAGCTTGTTGTAGAGCGTCTTGGTGTCGATGCCGAGGATGCGGGCCGCTCGCGTCTTGTTGCCGCCGGTCGAGGCGAGCACCCGATGGATGTGACGCTTCTCGACTTCGGCGAGAGGCAGGGTCAGCGCCTGGTCGGGAGAGCCTTCCCCGACCATCTGCTGCAACACCTGCACGGGCTCGACCAGGACGAGATCGAACTCGCCCCCTTCGATGCGACCACGCAGGTCCTCGACGGACCGGCACGTGGAGACGAGACAGCCCCAGTCCGCGGTCGACTTGGTCAGGGTGTCGGCCGCAGGGTCGCGAGCGGAGTAGAGAAGCAGACGCTTGCCGAAGTTCATGAGCGATGAGGGGTGCTCTGCGGACCGTCACCGCCTGGCGAAGGGCGGAGTGAAGTGCGCAGAGGGGGTAGGAAACCGGCCGAGGCAAGAAGTCGCTGCTACGACACCCGAGCGCGGACGCGAGAAGTCAGGCGACATTTCCGGAGGCGGAATGCCAAGACACCGGTTCGCGTCGCCGGCTATCTCGCTGGCAACCGCGTGTAACCCTGCATCCAAACTCTCCTTGGCTCCGTCGTCGTGAAGATCCACGCGGTCCGCACGGCGTTGCCGGGCTGCCCCCAAGGGGCGCCGGAACGCCCCTTCAAGGTCACCTGAAGGTCATTCGAACGCTTTCGGCGCAAGCGAGATGTGGCCGCGCGCCGTGCGCAGCACGATCTTCGTTCCGACCGGCTCGCGGCGCCCCACCAGCACGGCCCCGTAGTCGGCGACCGTCGTCGCAGTGAGGCCGAAGCCGTTGCCGATCCGCCCGATGTCGACCCGTGCATCGACCTCGAAACCGAGGTTCGCCGGCACATGGCACTGCAGCGTGCCCTGCCCGGTGACCAGCCGGATCGTTTCCGCCGGGGCCCGTACGAACACCTGCATGTCGCCGATGCCGGCATGGATGTCGAGGTCGCCGCGGTGCTCGAACGCGATCACGTTGCCCGCCCCGGTCCTGCCCATCACGCCCCCTGCGCACCGCTCGAAGCGGAGGTCGCCCGAGCGGGTCGTGACGCGGCTCGCCGCCGCCCGGTCGGCCATGGTGACATGCCCAAGACCGGTGATCTTCAGCTCGAGCGGCAGGTCGGCCGGCAGGTGGACGCCGAGTTCGAGAGCCAGGATGCCGTCGGTGGCCGGCGGCAGCTCCGGGCCGCGCAGCACCAGCACGGTCGGCTGGGTCGGATCGTCGAACACCCGGAACTCCAGCGGCACCGCTTCGATGCGGGCCAGCGCCTCGGCGCTCTCGCCAGCCCGCCGCGCCCCACCCGCGAACGCCACCTCACCCGCCGGCCCTGCCGCGATGCCGATCGTCCCGTTCTGGATCTCGAGGCGGATCGACGTCTTGCCCGATGGCAGCGCCACCTTGCTGGCGAACTCGAGAACCGACCGGTGCGTGCACCCGGCCAGCAACATCGCCAGCACGACCCACACCGGGACGAACGCCAGACCGCACGCCAGACCGAACGAACGGGCCCGGCCAGCCTGGCCGGTGCGCCGCCCCGAGGCCTCACCGAAGTCCGACTGGTGCGAATCGACCATGAGCGGGCCAACAGTGCCCCGGCCCCAGGTTTTCGTCCAGTTGGAGTTTCCCGGCAGCCGGTCCGTTCGTGGCCCTTCGGGCTCCGCGCGGCTGCGCGGTCGCCGGTCCCGGCCGTCGGCAACCCCGATGGCATCGAGATCGAAGCGGAGCCCCCCACGCCGCCGATACTCTCCAGACCGCCATGGCCCAAGCGAGCCACGAATACCAACCGGACCCGGTGACGATGGTCGCGTACCATCGTGCGCTGGCGGAGCACGCCGACAGCCTGAAGGCCTACGCGACCCGCCTGCTGGGTGACTCGATCGCCGCCGAGGACGTGGCACAGGACTCGTTCCTCGCCCTCTACCGGCACCTCAACCAGGTGCCGACCGCCGCCTTCCGACCGTGGCTGTTCCGCGTCGCCCGCAACCTGTGTCTCGACCAGCTGCGGCGTCGCAAGTTCAAACTGAGCCTGTTCCGCGACCTGCAGAAGGACGAGGACCAGCCGTTCACCCCGACCGACCTGCGCAGCGTCGCCCCCGACGAGGTGCTGGAGTCGCAGGAGGCGAACCAGGCGATCGAGAAGGCGATCGGCGAGTTGCCGCTGAAGTTCCGGGAGGCCTTCCTGCTCTGCGAAGTCGAAGGACTCAGTTACGAGGATGCTGCCGCGGTGATGGGTTGCCCGGTGAAGACCGTGTCGACCCGGCTGTTCCGCGCCCGGCAGCGGTTCAAGTCCCTCGTCAGCCGTCTGATCAAGGTCTGAGCATCGATGAACTGCACCACCTGCCGCTTCGAACTTTCGCAGTGCCTGGACGGCCGCCTGCCGTCCGGTCGACGCGCGATCGTCATGCAGCACGCCGAGACCTGCGCCACCTGCAGCCAGTTCTGGACCGAACTGCAGGCCGCCCAGCAGCTGACCCTGCGGCTGCGCACGTCCCGCGTCTCGCCGGGCTTCCGCGAGGAACTCTGGGAGCGCATCCGCGCCGGCGAAGGCACTCCCGAGGCCGTGTTCCACGAGCCCGTGCCGGCGCTGACCAAGCTGCGTTACGCACTGACGGGTGCGGCCCTCGCCGCCGGGCTGCTGCTCGGCGCGTCGTGGCTGCGTTCCGACGACACGGCGGGCCTGGCGCCGGTCGCCGACGATCCGATCGCCGGCCACACCAAGAGCCAGCTGCCCGGTGACGCACCGAACGGCCTGCAGCCGCGCAGCCACGATCGGGTGCAGACCCACAGCGGGCAGTTCAGCACCCTGGCGAGCGCTGGCGACGGGAGCCCGATGTTCGGCGATCCCCTGTTCGCGTCGACCCAACGCCTGACCCCGGGCCTGCTGGCCGTCGAGACCGCGAAGCAGCTCGAACAGCGCTACGGAGAGGCGATGCTCGCCCTGCAGCGTTGCGAGGCCGCCCCCGACCAGAGCGCCGACGCGGCGCAGCTGGCCTGGCGCAAGGCCGACGAGTTCCAGAGCCTCGGCGAAGTGCTGCTCGACCTGCGCAACCGCCAGCGGCTGTCGTTCCGCGACCAGGAGGTCGATGCCGACCTGCGCTTCGCGGTCAACATCCTGCGCCAGGGCCAGCGCGGCCAACGCAACGAACACACCGCGCGTGTCGTGGTCGGCGAGGCCCTGCGCAGCAGCCGCCTCGGCACCCTGTCGCGCACGATCTGGGTGGCGCCAGCGTTCGATGCGCGCGAGGACATGGACCTGCTGGTCGACCTGACCACGCAGCGGCCCGAGGTGTTCCGGCAGCTGTTCTTCGTCGTGCCGAGCCCGACCGGCGCTTCGCACGACTTCCCGGGTCTGCCCACCGACACGGTGTTCCTGCTGCACGACGTCTGCGGCCCGAGCTGGGTGGCGCCGCGCAGCGAGGTCACCATGCGCGAAGCGCTGCGGATCCTGGAACTACGCCTGCAGAACGAGCCCGTGCAGTTGCAGATCGAGATCGGCAGCCGTCGCTGACGGCACGGCCGGGAAGGACCGCCCGATGTGCAACCGGGCAGCCCTCCACGGCTAGCATGGCGCGGCCCGCCCCTGCCGAGACGCCCCATGTCCGTCCTGCTGCTCGCCCTGTTCAGCGTGTCGTGGCCCTTGCCGACCCCGCACGCCGATCCTGTCGCCGCATCGTGCTCCGTCGCCCGGTTGGGCGACGAGAAGGCGATCAAGGCCCTGTCCGCCTGGCTGAAGCTCTATCGCAGCGGGAAGATCGACATCCGGTCCAAGGACGACCTGGGCAAGGACTCGATCGCCGCCAGGTTCGGGCTCACCGGCAAGAATGCGCTGGGCCACCCCACCTGGGCCGGCGACCTCGAGACGATCCTCGCTGCCGTGGTGGCGCTCGACACGCCCGACGCCGCCGAAGCGCTGCTCGAAGTGGCGGCCATCGGCTTCGAGGGCAAGTCGCCGTTGTCGCTGGCGCCGCTCGAAGTGCGCACGCTCGGCGACAAGTACATCGAGAAGCTCGCCGCCGGCCCGGCCCGCGACACGCTCGCGAAGGCCGCCCGCGGCGAACTGAAGGTCGAGAAGGCGCGCGCGCTGGCGACCCGGCTCGCCGCGATCCGCGGTCTCGGCTTGCTCAAGGACCCGGCCCAGCGCGGTGCGCTCGAGCTGCTGCTCGGCGACGCCGACGAGAACGTTCGCGCCGAAGCGGCCGCGAGCCTCGCCAAGCTCGGCGACGAAGCGGCGGTCACCGCCCTGGTCGCGGTGCTCGAGCGCCCGACCGAGACCGGCGACCACATGCTGGCGACCACCGCCGAGGCCCTGGTCGCATTGCTGCGCGGACCGGCCACGGCCAAGGCTCCGGAGGCCACGCCAGCCCCAGGCGCCGCAGGATCGCCCGCCCCCGGCCCGGCCGCCGACCAGCCGGCCGCTCCCGCAGCCTCCAAGCCGCTCTCCGACGTCGCCAAGCGCGCCGCGACCGCCGCCGCCGGCGCACTCGGCCGTTCGACCTGGCGCGCCGACCTCGCCCTGGTGAACCTGCTCGACGAGTTCCGCGTGCCGGAGGCGATCCCCGGGCTGATCACCGTGCTCGAGCGCTTCGCCGCGCATCCCGAACTGGTGAAGTCGGGCGTGCTGTCGGGCCTGCTGCTGTTCCGCGCCCACGAAGCGCTGGTGAGCATCACCGGTGCGGTGCATCCGGCCGACCAGCCGGCGCGCTGGCGGAGCTTCTGGGACGCCGAGAAGGACAAGCTCGCGGTGCACGAGAAGCGCGAGAAGCCGGCCGCCGGCGGCACCGTCGCGGCGTTCTGCGGCATCCCGATGCAGGGCACGCGGGTCGTGTTCGTGCTCGACCTGTCGGGCAGCATGACGTGGCCGATGGAGGAGCAGACCACCGACAAGAATCGCCGTCGCGCGATCCGCCTCGACTTCGCCAAGCGCGAGCTGAACCAGGCGATCGACGGGCTGTCGCCGGGTGCGACGTTCAACCTGGTGACGTTCAACGGCAACCCGAAGCCCGAGCTGTGGAGCAAGGACCTGGTGCCGGCGACCGAGAAGAACCGCGAGCGCTTCAAGAAGTACGTCGAGGGGCTGCGCGCCGACGGTGGCACCAACCTGTGGAGCGGTCTCGACGAGGCGCTGAAGATCAAGTCGCAGGTGCAGGGCCACCGCTACGGGGCCAACATCGACGAGCTGTTCGTGCTGTCCGACGGCGCACCGACCGTCGGCGACATCCTCGACCCGGTCGAGATCGCGCGCCTCGTGCAGGAGACCAACCGCACCGCTCGCGTGCGGATCAACACCGTGTTCATCAGCTCCGAGGCTCCGCCGGAGATCCAGCGCATGGAGGCGCAGATGTCGATGACACCGCAGAAGCTGATGCAGACGATCGCCGAGCAGAACGGCGGCGCGTTCCGCGAGCTATGAACGAGGTGCGGCCCGCGCCACCGCCGGCTTGCCGGGCCGCCGCAGCAGCGGGCCGGTGATGCCGATCAGGCCGCCGACGATCACCAGCACCCACGCGGCGCGATCGGACTCCTGGATGGCGCTGTCCGGGATCTCGTTCATCCACAGGGCGATCCGCACGTCGTCGCTCTGGAACGCGAAGGTCGCCTCGCCGACCGCGCGCCACAGCACGAAGGTGTTCTGCACCTCCTTGCGCATCACACGGGCGATGGCGACCTGGCCGTGCAGCACGAGGCCGGCCCCGAGCAGGACGCCGCCGAGCAGAGCGAAGAACCAGCGCACGAAGCCGAGCATCGCCGCATCGTCGCCGGCGACCTCGCAGCGCGCGAGCCGCCGGCGTCACTTCGTCGGCGGGGGCGCTACGACCACCTACGGCAGCGGCAGCTTGCAGTCCTTGCAGTCGAACACGACCTCGAAGCGCGGCGCCAGGCGGCGGACCAGGTCCTCGGGCGTCTTGATCTGCTCGGCGGTGATGCGTGCCACCACCTCGCGATCGCCGGTGCGCTCCATGTTCTTGGTCCACAGCAGCACGTCGCCGGGCAGCCGGAAGCGCAGCGTCAGGTTCAGGCCGGCCAGCGACTCCTGCTTCTTGCGGAAGAACTCGGCGGCGACCGGGTCCAGCTCCTTCTGCATCGCCTCGGCCTTGGCGCGCGCCTCGAGCCAGGCGGTCCGCCCCTGCGGATAGAGCGTCAGCTTGGCGGTGCCTGCCTGCGGCCCGTGGTCCAGCACCCACTCGGCGACGCTGCCGCACAACGGCGTCTTCTGCAGGGTCGCGAAGTCGCGGAACGTCGCCGACATCTCGACCGTGCGCAGGCCCGCTTCGAGCTTCGCTGCGTGCGCCTTCAGTTCGAGCCCGGCGGCCTGCAGGTCGCGGCCGGCGAGCTCCTTGTCGAACAGCGCCTTCGGGTTCGGCGCCGCCCCGAGCTGGGCCGCCGCACTGGCCCGCACCAGCGCGTCGAGCGTCGTCTCGCGGATCGCGAGCCGCACGTCCTGGGTGCCGCTGCCGTCCGCGGTGATCGTCACCGTCTGCTCCATTTCGAGGCAGCCGGCCAGCAGGAACAGCAACACCAACACCAACGGGCGGTGGACGCTCATGCCCGGCTGATCGACCGATGCCACCGGCTGGCTGAACCCCGGGCAGCGACGGGCAAGCTGACCGACTGGCGAGAATCCCGACAGGCCCTCACCGCCACCGGACCCCGGTCGGCTGGCTATCATCCGGCCCATGCTCGCCCCCTGGCTCGGAGTCGTTCTCGCCACCTGCATGGTCGCGCAGGATCCGAAGCCAAAGCCCTCGCCCGGCAAGCAGCCGGTCGAAGCGAGCGCCGGGAAGGACGAGTCGGCGGACGGCAAGGAGCGCGTGGTCGACGACAAGGCCGCGAAGGCGATCGTCGAAGGCTGGAACAAGGTGAAGGGCAAAGGCTCGTTCGAAGCCAAGCTCGAAGCCCTCGAACGGATCGGATCCGCCCGGCACCGCACGTTCGTGCCGATGCTGAAGGCCGTGGTGGTCGACGACAAGTCGGCGGTGCTGCAGCAGCGCGCCGCGGCCCTGCTGGCCGAACAGGCCCCCGCCGAGGCGCTGCCGGTGTGCAAGAAGCTGCTCGGCGACCCGAAGGTCGGAGATCCGGCGGTCCTGGCCGAACTGGTGCGCGGCGTGCACGCCCACGGCTACGACAAGACCTGCTGGCCGATGCTGGAGCCGCTGTTCGAGCGCAGCTTCGCGCAGGAGTTCGTGCCGCTGCAGATGGCGCTGCTCGACATCGTGCAGCGCGAGCGCGAGAAGCAGGCCGTGCCGATGCTGCTGCGCCACCTCGACGAACCAGCACCGGTCGACGTGAACGCGGGCGACAACCCGCCGGCGGAGTACTGGGAAGCGCGCTGGAAGGCGTGGCAAGCGTGGCGTCCGAAGGTGCAGGGCGCTCTGCTGGCGATCACCGGCCAGAGGTTCGACAAGGCCGAGGACGCCAAGCAGTGGTTGAAGAAGAACCCGTTGAAGTGACCGCCGACCGAGCACCGTTCCTGCCGCTGCCGTTCCTGCGCACCCACGCCGCGTGGCTGTTCGCACCGGAGCTCGGGACCTGCCTCGTCGGCTCGCAGGCGCTGGCGCACCGCTGCCGCACAGCCGGCGAGCTGGGGCCACAGCCCGTCGACCTCGACCTCGCCTGGGCGCTGGCCCCCGAGCCGGGCACGCAGCTGCTGCAGCAGCACGGCGTGTTCGTGCCGACCACGGTCGGCAACCAGGACCGCGGCACGCTGGCGATGAAGGTCGGCGGCCGGCGCCTCGAGATCACCACCTACCGCGCTGGCGACCCGGCGGCCCCGCTGCGCGAGCGACTGCACGCGGACCTCGCCGAGCGCGACATGACGATCGGTGCCGTCGCGGTGACGCTCGCCGACGAACGCGTGCACGACCCGTTCGACGGGCTCGGCGACTGGCGGCGGCGGCGCATCGTGCCGGTCGGCGACCCGGCGCAGCGGGTGCGCGAGCACGCGATCCGCTGGCTGCGCTACTACCGCAAGGCGCACGAACTCGAGTTCGCGCTCGACGGCACGATCAAGAAGCTCGACCTGCCGCACCAGCTGCTGCTCGACCTGCCGCGCGAAGCGGTGGCGCTCGAACTGCGCGCGATGCTGACGAAGTGCCGTTCGCCGGGCCGCTGCCTGCTCGAACTGCACGAGTGCGGGCTGCTGGCGACGCTGGCGCCCGAGCTCGATCGCCAGTTCGACGGCCGGCCGGCCGGCCCGCAACGTTGGCACCCCGAGGTGTCGCAGGCGCTGCACCTGATCCTGGCTCTCGAATGGGCCGCCGAGCACAGCCGAGCACTCGACGAACGCGATC
>Ga0075160_10002134_pt1 | contig 11876 bp, 8 predicted proteins | sample JI91814C2DNA_FD_70969 | JGI IMG/M metagenome (GOLD analysis project Ga0075160, IMG submission 70969) | Wastewater effluent complex algal communities from Wisconsin, to seasonally profile nutrient transformation and Carbon sequestration -... | ecosystem: Engineered > WWTP > Effluent > Algae...
TGGCGAAAGCGATGTTTCGTTAAGCGCCGCGAGATTCCTGCCACATCGCTGTGATGTCAAGGTGCGATTCCCCCGGGATGGCGGGCCTGCTTCCCGTTTTGACACCCCCGGCGTTCTGAGGATCTCCGCCGCCATCGCATCTTCCGCACTGGAAACCAGACACGCAGCCCTCAAGCGAGGCATTCGAAACCGACGCGGCAGCAAGACATGATGCCCTGCATACAGCACACTCAGAAATAACATGCCATACAGAAGCACACCGCGACCAACACGCGCGTCAAGATCTACTGACCCCATGCCCAACAACACGATAAGCGTGGCCGCAAGACTGAACAGGAACCAGCGGACTCTAATCCAAGCCTCGAGACGTGGCGCCGATGTGGAATACAGGCCGCCAATATAAGACAAGCTGGGGAGCACAACAGCCGCCACGAAAACCGCGGGGGCATACATGCGGAGTTTATCCCCGTATATATCACCAAACCGCCAGCACATTCCCACTATCATGCTCAATGGAACCAGCAAAGCGTCCAATGTGAACCGGAAACCTGTGAAGATCAGGTGGCGGCCAACTGGCGAATAACTGGTCATGAGGACAACATGATATCAGAACCCGAAAACCTTCTCCGGCACCTGGATGATGTCTCCATCACCAACAGGCACATCTGGGGCTATTCCATCGCGAATCTGCCGCACATCCACCACCATTGGCTGTCTGCGCCCACCTTCAGCCAAACGCATGATCTTCACCTTGGATTCGTCACCAAACTTTGCCATGCCACCCGCCATCAGCAAGGTTTCAAACACGCCGGGAACATGGCCATCGGCGGCAAGTGGAACAACATGCTGTCCCGGTCGGGAAACGGCACCCGTAAGGAACACTGAAATCCTTGGCACACCCGGCGCTAGTTGCCCCACGTTTTTAGCTGGGTTGGGGCGGTGCTCAACAAAGACCGTCGCCTGCTTTAATTGCTGGCTCTGGAGCGTTTCGCGAATGCGCTTTTCCGCCGCATCACGAGTGAGGTTGAGGACCACAACCCTGCCAATTTTGGGGATCAGTACATAACCACCTTCTCTAACTTCAAAGGTTCCGTTGAAGGAAACATCTTCATCGACCAACAACTCTAAAGAATCACCAGGCAAAAATATCGGCTGGCTTGATGCTTGCTTGGATGTCGGCAAGCGAGGTGGGGGTAGATCTCCCCCGGTGTGCAGATCAACGCAAGCAGTCTGGAGTAAAATCAGTGTGCCAGCGGCGGCAACACGGACACATGACGGATTGATGCGAAACATGTGAAGAAAAGATTGCCTGCGGGACAGTTTGGAAACAACCACCCCACAGGCAGATTAATGAAGCAATGCTGACTAGGTACTACTTGCCAGAAGCCGCCTTGAGCCAATTTCCCTCAGCATTGCCGTTGATCAATTCTTTAGGCAGGGGCTTCGGAAGCACAGTGAAAAGAATGTGGTCAAACGATGTGCGGAACGTCTTCAGTAGGGTCTTGCGACTCTGGGTGAAAGTCTCTGGTGTGGAACCAGGAGCACGATGAGAGCAAGTCAGCAAAAGACGAAGGTCTCCAACATACTGATCGGAGGGCTTAACGCCCTCAACGTAAACCGAACGAGGCAGCTCGTTAGGAAGGTTATAGGGGTAAACACGATACTGAGTGGCGAATTCGACGTAACGACGCTGAGGATCAGCGGAATCGAGAAGAAGGGTCTTGCGTGAGGAATCACGCCAGACACGGATTCTGCCGGTGCTGCTCTTTTCTTCGTCGAAGGAACCGAATTCTCCCTTGGCGTTGGAACGGTTGATGCCGGCCAATTCAAGAGTCACAACTACTTCTCCATCGAAATCGACACGGTAAGGAATCACACGGACGATGACTTTGGTGAGTTCGCCCACTCCCACCTGGAGCCCAGGAGGGGTTGCTTCAAAGGCACCGCCATCTTGGGGGTCATTGTTGTTGATCACGCCGTCATAGTTGAGATCTGCGTCCAAATCGGTCTTTGCGATGAAACGCTCGGTGTCACGCCAGTTATTGATCCGCTGTCCGAAGTACTTATGGAAACTGGTGGGTGCGTCCATGCTAGTCTCCATAGCAGAGGGTTGGACCGGAAGCGGTTGCTTAGGCTGCTTGGATTGCGCCTCCACAGATGTGGGCAGCAGCATGCAGGATGAGATGGCTACCAGAAGGCTGATCCCGGTGATGCCTGGGTTGTGTATCTGTGTGTTCATAGTGGACAGGATGCGGATGAGGTGAACTGGAATTTAGAATCAAAAATATCGACGAACGCTGAAGTTGATCATGTGCTCTGTGAAACCGGGATTTGCGCTCAAGGATTCAAATTGGTAACCGCATTCGACAGTTAGCCGAGACGCCAATTGCTGCAACACATTAAGCCTGTGAATCCAGCGGTCCGTGCGTGGGAATCCAGAGTCACCATCACTTCTTTCGAAGGCAGAGTTCCACACCAAACGTGTATAATCAAACAACTGAAACTCCAAGCTTGTTCCCACAAGGTAGTTGTCGAAATCAGGCCTTGAGAGAAAGCCAGGGCTAGCTGAAACCACTCGATCGCCGCGGGAATACTGTGCGTAGGTCGAAAAATTTAGACGCTTGAGGAACTGATAAGTCACAAAGTATCGATAGTAATTTGCGATCGACGATTCTGGACTGAATGAGTCTGTCAGCAATTGCTGTCCAGCCTGGAAGCCATGCAAACCTTTGGTGGTGAATCGATGATCCAAGTTGATTGACCAGACCAAATCATCACGAGAAGGATTGAATCCACTAGTAAAGTAGTATCCGATCATTGAGTGAAGGGTAACATTCTCTGTCAGGCGGCCTGTGAATTGCAACTGCGTCTGATGCAGAAGGAGGTCATAACCATTCATGGCAGTCATGAGATAAGCCACGCGAGGGGCAAAAGGAATGGCATTCCCCTCATAGCCCAATGCCACTTCCCAAGTGTCGCGCATCTGGTAGTTATTGAAGCCCCAACCGCGCCAAAAATCGAGATGCTGATAGTTTAGCCACAAACGCCAATCGGTGTCGAAAAGCATTCTGCTCGCACGCACCTGAGCTTGGTTGACAAAAAACACATTCCGGGAGTCATAGAAACTAGTGCGATTGGTCCTGCCGTATGAACCAAACATATAACGTCCAGCCCTGTCTTGACCGCGCAGTTCCAAGTCGGCAAACATGTCAAATCCTGGTCGGGCAAAAAACTCATCGGCCAAATAGATGTCCCAACCAGCAATTCGCTTCTGATAAAAGAACTCAATGCCCATCTGCGGCCATGCACCACTCATGGTCCGGAAGGCAAGCTCGTTAGACCATGGGAGGTAGATCAGATTGGCAGCCCACGAGAAGTAGAGACTGTCCGTCACACGAAGGTAGCCTCGCATGGCAAGGTCAATGTAACCAACAACACCATCACCTTGGCCGCTTGGGAAGTTGTTAGTAGGAGCCTTGAAGTCGCTCCAGACCAACCCAGCACCAATCCAAAGAAGATCAAAAGCCAACGGACCCGCTTTTACATGGGCCTTGTTTGGGTCGAATGTCCTTGTGAAAATGTTTGGCCATGTACTGTCCAACGAGACAGCCAATCCCGGGAAGATCTCCGGCTCATAGGTAATAGCCTGCTGAGTGGCGAACATTCCCAAAGTTTGATTCACAGGCCGGAATAAGCCAGCATTCCGCGTATAGAAGTTTTGCTCCCCAGATTGGTAGGCAAAAATGCCAGAGGCATTTTGCATCACCGCGTCGGGTCCCTGCTCCTCGAAACCACGGCGGGCGTAATCTCGATCTCCCAAATAATCAATGTCATTCTGGGTCGGATAGAATCCCTGAGAAGCAGCTGGCAGGAGCATCACATCCCCACGAAGCAAAGTGTCGTTCCACGACGGCATAACCAACGTGTCAGAGTTGTTGCCGGAATCCACGGTTGTGCCGGTGGCCTGCGTCACCCCATCTTCGGAAGAGGCTTTCTTGATAGCGTTCTCGCTACGCGGCGCGACCGTGCCGGTCGTGCGGGGCGCATCTGCAGCTTCGGAAGCAAAGCATGCAGCGGCACAGATCATGGGGAGGAGATGAAGACGCATTGGAGTAACAACTTATCTGCTAAGCTCGGGTGGTTCAAGCGTAAATTGGCCGCACATAAGAAATATATACGCAGTTTTCATTCCATTTTCACAGCTGCATGCGGCTTTTTTCAAATAAATCGAGCTGCGCAAGCCTAGGTGCCACCTCGCACATCATTGGTAGCTCTCATGTTCCCCGCTTCGCTTCGAAACGATCAGACGGAAGTCTCCGGGGTGGATTCGGAAGCCCCATCCAAGTCGAGGTCATAGTAGGAGGGCGAGTAGTAGTAATAGTTGTAGTAGTTACTTACACGATTGAGATCCAAATCGCTCAGAACAAGGCCATACAAATGGGCACCCGCCTTTCGGAGCTGTGTCATCCCATCCGCCACATCCTTTCGAGGGGTCTTTTCAGCTCTTACCACAAACAGCACCCCGTCTACGACCCGTTGCAACGAAGTCGTCTCGCTAAGGCCAAGAACAGGCGGGGTATCCACCACAATATGATCATAATCGGCTCTAAAAGTCGTGAGAAGCTTTTCAAACACCTGCTGGACCAGCAAATCGGTGGTGCCGACCATCACGGGGCCTCGCGGAATGATGTCCAGAAGCGGGAGGTCAGTCTTTTGGACGGCCTCCTTGATGGTGCATTCCCCCTTCAGCAGCCTTGTCATGCCAGGGTCGTTTGGCACACCCACGAGACCGTGAAGCCGGCCTCGACGAAGGTCGCAGTCAATCAGCAGGGTGCGCCCGCCCATCGATTGGAATGCCCAAGCCACATTCGCCGCCAGTGTTGTTTTGCCCTCGGAAGGCCGAGCGCCGGTGACCATAACTACCTGCGACTTTCCAGATTTTCCAGGAGACAGCAGCACATGGCTTCTGATCAGGCGGAAGCACTCTAAAAGGTAGTTTGGCACCGTCGCCCCGATCGCTGGAGAACGACATACGTCCTCAATGATCTCTCGCGGGGTGCGAGGCACAATGCCAATGCCCTTCACGCCAGTAGCCTCTTCCAACTGTTGCAACGTAGATGCGCTGCTGTCGGTTAAATTGACCAACGTCGGCACGCCCAACGCCCCCCCTAGGGCCAGTAAGATGGACAGCATCAGCAGCTTCGACTTGTTCGGTGATACCGGTATTTCATCGCGAAGCAGCGTGTGTCCTTTGAAGAGCATCTCCACCCAGTTACGGTTCTCAGAAAAGGTCACGACGGCCAACTTCTCTGCTAGATGCTCACGCGCCTTGTCCCACAATGCCTTCTCCTTTTCGATGTCCGCGTAGGTTTGGGAGTTCTGGCTGAACTCCTCGTTCACCTTGTGGTAATCGGCCACCTTGCTCTCGAGCGCGCTCAGCTTGATCTTGAAGTGCTCGTGCTCCAACTGGAAGCGCTGGCGCAGCACCCCGAGCTCGGCTTTGAGCGATCTTTCGTTCCCCTCGAGGTCATCCACCACCTGCTTCATCAGCTCGTGGCCGGGAAGATATTGCTTGGCGAGCTCGAGCTTCCGGTCTTCAAGGATACGCCGCTCTTTTTCCAGCTTTTGCCAGGGTTCCAGCGGATCCACCATCCCCGGTTGTACGACGACTTCCGCGGCCACCTTGGCCGTCGGCCCGGTGGCCATCAAGGGAGCGCTGCCCCCCGTTGTAGGACGCCGGATGACCTCACCGATCTTGATATCACGCTCCTTTTCGAAGGTGGAAAGCAGGGACAGTTCCTCCAAAACACGGTTCAGCGGAAGATCCACGGCATCCGAGATCTTGCCGCCGGTTACCTCGACAAGCTTTTTTCCCAGTTCATCCATGCGCTGGAGCAACTCTCGCGTGACGATCAGATCCTTCGGCAGCTCGTTCAGCCGCGTTTGCTCGATGACTGACTCGGCGATCTTTTCCTCACGCTCAAAGGCAGAAAGACGCTTCAAGCCAGCATTGGCCTTCTCTTGAAGAGCCTTGAGTTCCTCAGCGTAGCGATTCAGAGCAGCATCTCGATACTGCTTCCACGCAGCCTCTTGCTGGCGGCGATACTCCTCCACCAGTTCCTGCGCAAACTGGCGAACTGCATCCGGAGTACGCGCCTGTACGGTCACCTCAAGGTGGCTGTTGTCCACCGTATCGATGTTTACAATCGGCACCATCTCCACCACCTGTGCCCAGGTCGCATCGGGCTGCACCAGCTTCATCTTTTTGGCCGCTTCGATGATGTTTCTCTTGGAGCTAAATTCCTCCATGATCACCCTGTTCAGCCCCGCGGCCTCCATGGTCTCGGGAACATCTCTCGCCTGCACCGGGCTGCCGTGTCCCCGCACATAGACGAGAGACTTCGCCTCATAGAGCGGGGTCGCATACACGTAATAAATCAGGCCGGAAAGGATGCCCAGGCACCCCATGATCACCATCAGACGTCCATGGCGCACATACTTGAGCGCCTGCGAAACAATCTCCGAAAAATCAAAGCTCTTTTTTTGCGGGGAATTCATGATTAAGAGATCACTTCTTGGTCGGGAGCTTCAGATTGGCATTGGCGACCGCCGCCTTGATATGTTTGGGCGGCCCCAATATGAACTTCAGGAACGTATAGTCTGCCTTGAAGAGGCAGTAAAACAGGTAGGCAGCCATGCCCACAATCGGAACCAAAGTCACCAACAGCATCCACATCAGCCGCGATCTGATCTCAATGGGCTGCTGGCGGATGCTTGCTACGCAATTGCCCACCAATACTAGCCAGACGAGGGCCAGCGCCCACCCTAGGATCGGGTGATCATTCATGGGATGAATGGTGATGAATCGGAGAAAAACTTCCTTCATAGAGATGGGCGCGACTGAAAATGGGGAACATTGATGCTGTCCCTTCAAATCAGAATGTCAATCTTGCGCATCGACAACCGCCCATGGTTGATTCGAGTGCTTGGCGGACCTTGCAAGACTCGCCAGATTCTATTCGCAATGTCTCTCCCCCCCCTGCAAATCGCCCAAGTCGTGTTCTCCCTGCAGCCTGGAGGCATGGAAAATGGGGTCGTGAACCTCTCCAACGACCTCCCCGAGGCCGCCGCCCACACGACCTTCCTTTGTTTAGAGGAGGCAGGAGCCTTCGCCGCACGCTTGCGGCCCGGCATCGCGGTGCAGGCACTCGGCCGCAAGCCCGGCTGGGACTGGCGAGCCTGCTGGCGGCTCGCCCTCGCTTTGAACCGCCTGCGGCCCGATGTCATCCATACCCACAACCTCGGCCCCTTGATCTATGCCGATACCGCGCGGCGCATGCTGCCCACCCTCTGGCGCATCCCCATCTTCCATGGCGAGCACGGCGCTCTTCAGGGCGATGGCCTACATCCCAAGCGCCTTCAGCAGCGCCGCCGGCTCTACCAGCGTTGCGAGCTCGTCCACACCGTCTCCGAAGGCCTTCGGCAGGACCTCATCGCCCATGACCTGCCCGCGGACAAAATGATCAGCATCCTCAATGGCGTCGATTGCCAGCGCTTCCGGCCCACCACCGACCGCTCGCAGGCGCGACAGGCCTGCGGCCTCCCTGCCGACGCCCTCGTCATCGGCGCCGTCGGCCGGTTCATCGCCACCAAACGCTACCCACTGCTCATCGAAGCCTTTGAAAGCCTCGCCAAAGACCACCCGCGGCTCCACCTCATGATTCTCGGCGATAGCGGCCCCGAGCGCGAAAACGTCCACCAGCTCGCCCGCCAGAGCCCCGTCGCCTCCCGCATCCACCTGAAGGGCCATCAGGCCGAACCCGCCCCGTTTTATCAGGCCATGGACCTCCTCGCCATGCCCTCCTCGCATGAAGGACTCGCCAATGCCCTCCTCGAGGCCATGGCCAGCGGCGTGCCCGCCCTCGCCCACGCCGCCTGCGGAGCCGCCGAAGTCATCGAAGACGGCATCAGCGGCTTCCTCACCCACATCGACACTGCTGCCGACCTCGCGCGGCGCATCGCCACCTTGATCGAAGTCCCCGGCCTGCTCGAACAAGTCTCCCAAAAGGCCCGCCAGGCCGCCCAGGAGAGATTCTCCCTCGATTCAATGGTGCAAAACTACCTCACCGCCTTCCGCCGCGTCGCCGGACGCCCGCAGTGAGCACCAGACGCAACCTGCGATCTCCGGGGGGCACAAAATCGTCAATGCCTCGAATGCTCCTGAAGTCTCTCGCAATGGCGCAAAGACGCCAAGCAGGGAGGGGCCAGATGCACTGCCATTTAGTTTAGATTTACGGGAATCGCGAGCCGGAGGCTTGCCAAGAAATGAGCCGGTGGTGAAGCGAAACCGCGAAGCGGTGCAGCGGGAACCACCGGACTAATCGCATCCCCCACAACGAGAACCCCAACGCGCGCCGAAGGTGCGCGAGAAGTCACCGAATACGCAGCTACGGGTGAAACGCTGCTTCTCGCGCACCTGTCGGTGCGCACGTTCAGCGGGATTGCGTATCGTGCTTGCATCCGGTGGTTCTCGCTCGTTCCTCGCTTCACCACCGGCTCATTTCCACAGAGCCTCCGGCTCACCAAACCGCAGCACTTAGCGCAAGACTTGTTACATGAGGGGAGTCAAACGAGACGCTCGCGATTCGAACCGGTTTTCAACCAAGACCTCCCATCCGTTGTGACCTCAAACCGCACTCACAAACGAGACCGCGCATGCCGCCGCCTCGCCGACGTCGTTGGCGGCGATGATTTGGAGGTCGGGGGTCGGATCGGCGGGCAGGTCGTGGAGGAGGAGTTCCAGGCCATGCACGGTTTGCAGGTTGATGAAGGCGGACTGGCCGGGCGGCCTCCTTTGAATGCGATAGCGTGTGGCGTGGCGGGCACGCTCCCAAGTGAGCTGCCAGGCACCGGTGGGCAGCTTTTCGAGGCTCGCGGAGGGCACGGGACCGGGGGCGCTGGGCTGGGCGGGCTCGTTCAGGCCAAACAACCGCCAGCGCGGATCATCCTCGGCCAGCAGCACATTCAGCTCGCTGATCACGCTGCGGAACCGGGTGCGCAGGGTCTCCAGCGCCTCGTCCTTCGCCTGCACGGCCGCGGCCAGGGCCGTCTCCGTGCGGATCACCTCCCGGCGAGCGTGGCGCAGCAACTCATGAGCCGCCGTGCAGGCCGCGGCGGTGGCCTGCATGTCCGCGCTTTCCAGCCCCGGATTCGCGCCGAACCAGCCCGCCAGCCGGGAGAGCAGCCCGGCACGCTTCGCCTGGCTCTCCGGCACCTGCGTGCTGCTGTCCGGGAAGCCCGCCGCGTCCCAGTTCACGTTGAAGGTCGGGCCGTAAAACATCACCAGCCGCAGCCGGCAGCGCCCCAGCGTGCGCTTCGACTCCGCATCCGCTTCCAGAAAGGCCCGACGCGCCGTACCACGCGCCGCCTTGCAGCGGCCCGCCTCCACCTGCGTGTCCTGAGCCTGTTTCACCGCCGCCTCCATCACCGGGCCGGTGTTGATTTTGAGGCCCACGGCATCGCCATGTGCCGCGCAGGCACGCGCCATGTCCATCAGCGCCGCCAGCAGCTCGGCGGGGTTCGTTGGGGTCGGGTTCGCAGCCATGGCAGGGTGGGAAAGGTTGATACCGCCTTCGAGCGAACCTCCCGCAATCTTGGAAAGTCTCACCCAAGCTCCCCATCAGCCCCAACGGACCTCCGGCAGCTCATAACCATTCTACTTCCATCTCACCACCTCATCAAGCCCCACTCACCGAGTGTCGTTGAGTAGCTCCCGAGACTCCACAACCTCGAAAACACTTCAATCCCATGCCTCCGCCACCTCCCCAGCCTCCAAACGCTTCTCCAGCTCCCCTGACCGAGTCTCGTTTTCGTCTCAACGACTGTCGCTTAGTAGCCCATGAGCCTCCAGCGGGTCAAAACGATTCCGTTCCTGACCTTCCCGAGGCTCGATTCCCACTCACTGACCGTCGTTTAGCTCACCCCGAGACTCGGGAAGCCCCAGCGGAGATCGTTTTTCACCTCGCCGAGCTTCGACACCTACTCAGCGAGCCTCGCTGAGCGGTAATGGAGCGTGGTTGCCGGCCTCTGGAAAGTATTGGGGCCATTCCTGGCCCCCCTTCACGGCCCCACCCGGGGCAAGAATGCCCCGAATACTTTCTGAAACGCATCGCTAGGACGCCACGAGGAGCTTGTCGATGTTCCTCTGGTCGGGGCGATACACAGGGCGCGGCGCTCACCAGGTGGTGAACCTGCCCGCGAAAGCGTCCTGGAGTGCGGCGGCCCTCCGCCGCTTTCGGGAGTCGCCAGGCCTGCGAAAAGCGCGGGAGGGCCCGCGCACTCCAGGACGCTGCCGCGCCGAAGCCATCTCCCGCTCCATGATCACGGCTCGGATGCCGCGAGGAGGTTTTCGAGGTTCCGTTGGGCGTGTGGCAGCCGTAGAAGGCCAGCGAACGGCGGGAAGGCTTGTGACGGAAGAACGCTTCTCACTCATCTCGACGGAGCGAGATGGCTACTCTGCTGACGCGGTTTTCAAACACCACTCACGAGAAGCGCCTTCTTCCGCCGCTCATTCCACGCTCCGAGAAGCCACGAGAACACGAACAGGCCGATGAAGAGGCCAAGGACACCGCTGACGGACTGCGTGGGGCCGATGAAGTGCTGCAAGGGCTGCCGTGGCAGCGGAACGGAGTGGATGAGCATGAGGTGGGCGACGTAGAGCAGCAGGGATTCACGTCCTGCGAGTCGCAGCCAGCCGGTGAAGCGGCTCACCGAGCCTGCCACGACGGCGACGAACACCGCGGCCATCATGACCCAGCCGAGACGTTCCAAAAAGAACGCCGGCAGGCCGTCCTGCCAGGGCAGCCTGGAATGCCCCCACGCAAACAGGGCACCAACGAGCATCACCGCCGTGGCGGAGCGGTTCGGGCATCCATCCCAGGCTCGTCGGGTGATGAAGCCTGCGAGCCCAAAGCCCACCCATGGAAACAGCGCGAACTGCGAGCCGTGGAGGCGGCTGAAGTATTGATCGAGCACCAAAATGCCGGTGTGCCATTCGCGAGCGGGCTTTTCCAATCCCACCAACACGACGAGCAGCACCAGCGCGGCCACTTCCCTGCTCTTTCCGAGCTTTTCCACGGCCAACAGGATCAAGCCGGAGATGGCCAGGCAGTGCAGCACATCCACTGTGGCCACTGCACGCATCGCCTGGGCATCGAGCAGCTGATCCCACGGCACATGCATGAGGCAGCCGATGAGCCACACGATCAGCAGGCGCTTCGCCACCGGCCATGCGGGCTTGGTTTTGTGCATGGTGACATGCGCCCGGGCATAGCCGGCGATCCAAAAGAACGCCGGGGCGATCAGCCCGTGATACGAGGTCAGCGTCTCAAACCAAGGCGTGGCCTTCAGCTCGGCGGTGAGGAAGGTGTTCGCCGCATGGGTCCACACCATGCCAAGCACCGCCAGACCTCGAAAGAGATCGAGCCATTCAAGGCGCTGAGAGGAAGGCGGCACGCGGCGAGCATGTCATAAACTCCTGCGAATGCGAAGGAGAGTGTTTCAAACACGAGTCCACCTGACGCCGCTCGTGAACGCTCACTCCGAGGCCCGCTTCCACTGCATGAGCCGTGCGGCGAGCTTCTCAACGGTGGCTTCTTCGGTGATGCCATCGACGAGGGTGAGCTTCTTGCCGAAGGTGGTCTCGGCGCGGACGCGGTAGAGGTGGGTGTTGCCGGAGCGCATGTAGTTGTCGTGCGTGAACTGCACGACGTGACGCGGCTCGAGGGTTTCCGTCTTTGACCAGAAGGGCCCGGCGCGATTCACGATGCGCAGCGACTCGGCGACATCGACGCGGCGATGGTGGATGAGCAGGTAAA
>Ga0075160_10002141_pt1 | contig 11852 bp, 5 predicted proteins | sample JI91814C2DNA_FD_70969 | JGI IMG/M metagenome (GOLD analysis project Ga0075160, IMG submission 70969) | Wastewater effluent complex algal communities from Wisconsin, to seasonally profile nutrient transformation and Carbon sequestration -... | ecosystem: Engineered > WWTP > Effluent > Algae...
GAGATGCTGTCGGTCGAGTTCAGGTACTGGCGGTACCAGCTCTTGCCGCTGTTGGTCGAGCGCCACAGCTGGCCGCCCGCGGCGAGGTAGACATCGCCCGCGCCGCTGCCCCACAGGGTGCTGACGCCGCCGGCCAGCGCGGGCGTCACGTCGGTCCAGGTGGCGCCGCTGTCGGTGGACCGGCTGACGCCGGAGTTGGCGGCGACGTAGACATCGCTCTTGCCGCTGCCCCAGACCTCGACGACGTAATCGTCGTGCTTGGTCTTGATGGTGGTGAAGGTGGCGCCGCCGTTGGTGGTGCGCAGCACGGCGCCGGTCTCGGTGCCGATGTACACGTCGCTGGCCGAGCTGCCCCACACGGAGGTAAGCTCCTTGGCCACAAACGCGGTGGGCACGCTCAGCTTCTGCCAGGTGGTCCCGCCATCGGTGCTGCGCACGACGGTGCCGCCGCTGCCGACCGCCCACAGATCGCTGCTGCTGCTGCCCCAGATCTGCTTCAGGGTCGCGGTGACCCCGGTGGTCAGCGTCGTCCAGGACGTACCGCCGTTTACGGTCTTCACGATCAGGCCCGAGTAGCCGGCCAGGTATAGCGTGCTCGTCCCGGTGCCCCACATGCTCATCGGCCCGTAGGGGACCGCGCCGGTGGCGGTCTTCCAGCTGGCGCCGCCATCGGTGGAGTTTACCAGGTAGAGCTCGGAGCCGAAGCCGCGGCCAAGGACGTAGACGTTGCTGGCGCCGCTGCCCCAGACGTCGACCGTGTAGGGCAGGGCGCTTATCGTCTGCCGCATGAAGGCGTTGCCGCAGTCGCCCTGGCTGCACTTCTTGTTGGTGCCGCAGCTGGTCCCGGAGCCCGCCTGGGTCCAGCCGTGGTCGTCGGACTTGGGCTTGCAGGCAAGGCAGATGCCGCGATCGGGATCGGGGCTGCTGGCGTCGGTCATGGTCAGCGCGCCATCGATGAAGCAGCCGGGCTTACAGAGGCCGGAGATGCACAGGTTGGCGCTGCCGCCGCTGCACCGGTCGCCCTGGGCCAGGCAGACGCCGTCACAGGCGTTCTTGCCGTTGCAGTGCAGGCGCAGGCTGAGCGACTGCGCGGTCTTGTGGCCCTGCATGTCGAAGAACTCGGCGATGAACGAGCGCATCTCTTCGCTGGCGAAGCCGATGGGCTGCGTCTGCTGGAGCAGCGACCACGAGAGGTCCAGCGTGTAGGAGCCCTGGTGGTCGGCCTGGAACGCGCCGTACTTGATCGCTCCGTCGGGGCTGGTGAGCTGGCCGCCGGCCAGGTTGTCCAGGCCATCGGGGTGGGTGATGACGGCGACGAAACGCGCGCTCTCGCCCTGGGTGAGCTGCTTCACGCTGGTCCCCAGGCTCAGGATGCGCGGCCCGTGGGGATCCATGAGCACCGCCAGATCCGGGCCGCCGGGTCCGCCGGTCCCGCCGTCGTTCTCGATGGCAGCGGGGCTCTGCGAAGAGCAGTTGAGGAAGAAAAGGAACGGGAGGACGCCGAGCAGCAGTGGACTTCGATCACGCATTTGGATTCACCCTGATTTGAGCCTGATTTGAGCCTGATTTGAGATGGAGACAACTTGGCCCCAGACGTAGACACCGACGTAGATACTGCCGTAGACACCGACGTAGATACTGCCGGACATGGCCGGGCGGAGGCGGAGCTGGAATTGGGAACTGGGAAGACCTGCCCGGTGCGGCGCAACATACTCGAAGCCGGGGGCGGTCTGTCAACAGGACCCCGGCAGGCGCTGCCGAAGCCGAAGCCGGAGCCGGAGCCGGAGCCGGAGCCTGCGGAGCGGCGCAGCGCGCGGCAAGTCCGCGGCAGCTTGCGCGGCAGTTGCTGTTGACCGGGCGCGGCCGGGCAACTAGGCTCCGCGGAAGAGCGAAGCTCGACCCTTCAGACGGAGACGAATATGGACTTGATTCGCAACTATATCGGCGGAACGTGGCAGGCGGCGGCCAGCGGGCGCACCCAGGACAACCTGAACCCGGCCAGCGGCGCGGTGCTCGGAAAGGTGGTGGCCTCGGGGGCGGACGAGGTCGCGGCGGCGGTGAGCGCGGCCAAGGCGGCGCTGCCCGAGTGGCGGTCGCTGCCGGCGCCGCGCCGGGGCGAGATCCTGTTCCGCGCCGCCGGCATCCTGCGCCGCCGCAAGGACGAGGTGGCGCGGGCGCTGACCCTGGAAGAGGGCAAGTCGCTCGCCGACGCCGGCGGCGAGGTCCAGCGCGCCATCAACTGCATGGAGTTCTCTGCCGGCGAGGGCCGCCGCAGCTTCGGCCAGGTCATCCCCTCGGAGCTGCCGAGCAACCTGATTTATACCCGGCGCATCCCGCTCGGCGTGGTGGCGCTGGTGACGCCGTGGAACTTCCCGGTGGCCATCCCGGTGTGGAAGGCGGCGGCGGCGCTGGTGTGCGGCAACACGATCGTGCTGAAGCCCGCCTCCAGTACGCCGTGGTGCGCGCAGCTCATTACCGAGATCTTCGCCGAGGCGGGCATGCCGGCCGGGGTGTGGAACGTGATCTTCGGGCCGGGCGGAGTCGTCGGCGACACCCTGGTCAATCACCCGGACGTGGCGGCGATCAGCTTCACCGGCAGTAACGACATCGGCCAGCGGCTCTATGGCCTGGGGGCGGAGAAGGGCAAGAAGGTCCAGTGCGAGATGGGCGGCAAGAACGCGCTCATCGTGCTCGACGACGCCGACCTCGAGCTGGCGGCGGCGGCGGCGGTGCAGGGGGCGTTCTATTCGAGCGGGCAGCGCTGCACCGCGACCTCGCGGGTGGTGGTCTGCAAGGAAGTGGCGGCGCGCTTCACCGAGCTCGTGCTTGCGCGGACGGCGGCGCTGAAGGTCGGCGACGGGCTGACCCCGGGAGTCCAGGTCGGGCCGCTGGTCGATGAGAAGCAGCTTGGGACGGTGCTCAAGTACATCGAGATCGGCAAGGGCGAGGCGCGCCTTCTGTGCGGCGGCGAGCGCCTGAAGGGCGAGCTGGCCAGCGGCAACTTCGTCGCGCCCACGGTGTTCGGCGAGGTGTCCCGCGACCACCGGCTGGCGCGCGAGGAGATCTTTGGCCCGGTGCTGTCGGTGCTGGCGGTGCCGGACGAGGCCGAGGCGTTCGCGGTCGCCAATGACTCGCGCTATGGCCTCTCGTCCTCGGTCTACACGCGCGATGTCGGGCGGGTGTTCCGCTACATCGACCAGATCGAGACCGGGATCCTGCACGTAAACTCGCCCACGGTCGGCGGCGAGGCCCAGGTCCCCTTCGGCGGCCTCAAAGAGACCGGCGTCGGCGGGCGCGAGCAGGGGACGACCGCGCTCGACTTCTTCACCGAGTGGCAGAGCATCTACATCGACTACACGGGAAGCCGCCGCACGGTGTCGTTCTACTAGATCTCCGCTCGCGGAGATCTAGTAGTCCGCCCTGCCCTGTCCCTACCCGAGCTGCCCGCCCTGCCCTGCAAGTCCGCGAAATCATGGGGCTGTAAAAGTCGCGGTCGGTTATGGCATAATCAGCTTCGTGTCCGATCGCCGCGCGGATCGCGTTCAGGGGGGGGCTGGTCGCTTGCCGATCACTGCCCCGGGGGCTCGCGTCGCGGGAGCGCGCGGGCGGCTCGGGCGGCTCGGAGTATTCGCCGGGCTGCTCGCCGGGCTGCTCGCCGGGTCTTCGGGCGGCTGCCTCGGGCCGGGCCTGCTCACCGATGGGACCTCGGTGGCGCTCGGGACCTTCAACCACGGCACGCTGCGGCGCGGCAAGCGGCTGCTCGCGCAGGGAGACGGGTACGTCATCCCGCAGCTGTGGCAGGACCGCGGCGCCAACTTCGGCACCGACGAGATGGTCAGCGCCATCCGGCGCGCCGCGCGGCGGGTCGCCAAGGAGTACCCGGGCAGTGTCCTCGGCGTCGCCGACATCTCGCGCAAGGGCGGCGGCGACAGCGAGCTGCACCGCTCCCACGAGAACGGGCACGACGCGGATCTTATCTGGTACGCGCTGGCCGAGGACGGCAAGCCGGCGGTCCCGGCCGACAGCATGCCGTGCTACGGCCCGGGGCTGTGGGCGACCCCGCCGCACGAGACGCCGGGGGTGACGTTCGGGGCGTTCTCGCCGCGGCGCTTCGATGTGCGGCGCAACTGGGCGCTCGTCCGGGCGCTGCTCCTCGACTCGGAGATCGAGGTCCAGTACCTGTTTGTCCACAGCCGCCTGCGCCGCCTGCTCCTTGACTACGCGCGCGATCACAAGGAAGACGAGGAGCTGCTCGACCGCGCCGAGGCGCTGCTCAAGCAGCCGGGCGACTCGCTGCCGCACGATGACCACCTGCACCTGCGCATCTACTGCTCGCCGAGCGACCGGGGCCTTGGCTGCCGCGATAACGGCCCGCTGCGCTGGTGGCGCAAGAGCTACAAGTACATGCCGCCGCTCGGGCCGAGCCGCCCGGCGCCGCTGCTCTCGCGCCTGACCGCCAGCCGCTACTTCGTGCCCGCGGTGCGGCTGCGCGACCATTAACAGCGGAGCGTGACGCTTCTTTGTGACCGCGCGCCCGCGGTCTCCTATCATCGGGAGCGGATGCGGGCACTGCCGACATGGGAAGCGAAGCGGACGCGCTGGCTGGCGCTGGTCGCAGTCGCGGCCACCATCGGGGCCGGCTGCGGCCAGGGGCATGACACGTTCCTGCTGCTGCCGCTGCCGGTGCAGCTCAAGGATCGCCTGGTGACCGCCATCGGGGACATGAAGCCGACGCGCGGACCGCGCTGCGGCCTGGCCCCCGATGACAGCGCGCCGGCCGGCTCGGGCTCGGCGGTGCTGCTCATCGACACGGCGACCCCGCTGTCGGCGTTCGTGACCGCCGAGCAGGTGGCGCCGCTGCCGTTCCGCCACGGCGAGGTCGCGCTATATACCCGGAGCCCGAGCGGCGCCGAGGGGGCCCTGCGGGTGCTGGTGTGCGACACCAACCTGGTCCGCACCGACCTCGCCCCCAGCGAGTTCCGCCTCGACCGCGGCACGGCCACCACCGGGCCGCTCGGCGGCGTCATCGGCGGCGACCTGCTCGGGCGGTTCGCGCTCGGGGTGCGCTTCGCCGGCACCGGGGCCGATACCCGGGTGAGCCTGTCGTTTACCCGCAGCGACATCGGCACCTCGTGCCAGCTCGATGACGCGGTGCTGCCGTTCCGGCCGCTCGGCGGGCAGCTGGCGGTGGCGGTCGGCGACGCGGTGCTCACCTACCCGGCGACCCGGATCACGGTCTCGGCGTGCGTCGAGCCGCTGGCCGATCCGCTGCGGCCGGGCGGCGAGCTGTCGTGCCTGGACCCGGGGGCGGTGACCGCCGCGCAGGCGAGGCTCATGGAGGCGCTCGCCAGCGCGAACCAGAGCTCGCAGGATCTGTCGGTCATCCAGAAGCAGCTCGACGCGCTGAACCAGCTCTCGGGCGAGCCTTCCATGTGCGGCGCCGATCTGGTCGAGCTGGGCAACGTAGTCGAGGACCAGAACCTGCTGCGGGCGCCGTATCAGCCCTCGGGGGTCGACATGCAGTTCCTGGTCAGCACGGCGCTGCCCGACCTTATCCTGTCGCAGACCGCGTGCGAGCGGCTGGCCGATCGCGACCGCTGCAAGTGCAGCGGACCCACGATCAAGCTGCGGCTGCCCGGCCTCCACCAGCGCGATGAAGATGCCGAGCAGGCCTGCCCGATCAAGCTCGGCAGCGCCAGCCGCACCGCGCTCGCCCTGGTGGCGCGGCAGCGCTACCTGTCGGCGTGCAGCGAGCTGGCGCGGTCGCGCCGCCAGCGCTCGGCGCTACCGAGCCTGGTGCTCGGTCCGCGCGGCGACTGCCGCAGCGAGGCGTGCCTTATCAACCTGCAGCGCGAGTCGAACATGACCTCGCGGCGCTGCGGCTACAGCGGACCCGACCCGCAGTACGCCTGCGACGACCACAGATCGCCGGTGGCGGCCGTGGTCGAGCTGGGCGGCCCGCAGTATGAGCCGGCGGCCCCGCCCATGGCCGGTCCCGACCTGCTCGACGCGCTGGTCGTCCCCGACACGGCGCGGGTGCTGCAGTCGGCCAACGCCGACATCCGCAGCGACGGTCCGCAGGTCGACGGCGTCATCGGCCTGTCGGTGCTGTCGCGGCTGGCGACGACCATCGACTACCCGCAGAGCCGGGTGGTGTGGTCGTGCCGCTGCGGCGATGAGCCGGGCCAGGTCTGCCGCGCCTACCGCGGCGTGACGTACAATCCGGCCGACAGCTGCAGCCAGGACAGCACCTTGCAGATTCCATCAAACTACGGCCGCGTGTTCTGCCGCTAGCGGCCAGGAACTCCGGCCCGTCAACCCCAGCCAATTCCGAGGTCCGCCTTGTCTCATCCACGGAGCTCCCACCGCTCGCTGCCCGCTCTGGCCGGTGCCCGATGAGCCGCGCGCGGCAGCGCCTGTGGGCCTTCACCACCGCCCGGCTGCGCCGCCTGGGCACCGAGCTGCGGCGGGTCTTTGACCCCCAGCTCGACGACGCGGCGGACCTGCGGGCGGCGCAGATCGCCGAGGCCGAGGAGCTGTCGCGCTCGGCGGCGGGGCTGCGCGGCGGGGTCGCCAAGATCGCCCAGCTGCGCGCCTACCTGCAGGGCGCGGCGGCGCTTGGGCCCGAGGCGCAGCTGCTGCTGTCGCGGCTGTGGGATCACGCCCCGGGAGACGAGCCGCAGGCGATCCGCCAGGTCATCCGCGACGAGCTCGGCGCGCCGCCCGAGCAGCTGTTCGCCCGCTTCGAGGAGGCACCGCTTGCCGCCGCGTCCCTGGGCCAGGTGCACGCGGCACAGGACAAGGACGGCCGCGAGCTGGCGGTCAAGGTCCAGTATCCCGGGGTCGCGGCGGCGCTCAAGGACGACCTCGACTCGCGCGGGGTGCTGCGGCAGCTCGTCGGCGGCGACCTGGGCGGGGCGCTGCCGGCAGAGTCGATCGCCGCCCTGCGCACGCACCTTTTGGCCGAGGTGGACTACGAGGCCGAGGCGGCGAACCTGCGCCGCTTCGCCAGCGCCTTCAGCGAGGACGACACCATCGTCATTCCCAAGGTCATAAAAGAGCGCTCGACGGCGCGCGTGCTGACCATGGAGCGCCTGCGCGGCCGCTCGCTCCCCGAGCTCATCCGCCACGGCGACCTGGCGACGCGCTCGGCGGTGGCGCGCACGATCTTCCGTTTCGCGTTCGCCAGCCCGCTCGTGCACGGCCTGGTCAACGCCGACCCCAACCCCGGCAACTACCTGATCCTCGACGAGGCGCCGGGTCCGCGCGGCGAGGCGCGGGTGGGCTTTGTCGACTTCGGCTGCACCGCCGAGATCCCCGACAAGCTGCGCGCGGCCGACCGCGACCTGTGGATGGCGATGATCCACCGCGACGGCGAGGCGCTGCGCTACGCGGCTTATCAGCAGGGCCTCATCCCGTCGATGACCTCGTTCAACAGCAGCACCTACCGCACCTGGGAGAACCTGCTCGGCTCGCCGTTTGTGCAGCGCGGCGAGGTCGAGCTGACCGCCGACTTCGTCAAGATCCTCGGCGAGACGACGTGGCTGCTGGTGCACAGCCACCAGCTGGAGCTGCCGCCGGCGGCGCTCCTTTTGTGGCGCCAGCGCCTGAGCGTGCTGGCGGTGCTCTCGGGCCTGCGCCCGCGCCTGGACTTCCGGCGCGCCCTCGCCACGGTGCTCGACGACCACAGCCACCCGACGCCGCTGCTGGAGCGCTACCCGTAAGCGCGGGCGGGCCTACCTGGGCGCCGGCGGCAGGATGAAATCGACCCGGCGGTTCTGCGCCCGGCCTTGCTTGGTCTTGTTGTCGGCGAGCGGCCGGCTCGGGCCGTAGCCGTGGGCGGTCAGCCGGCCTTCGGCGATGCCCTTCTTGATAAGGTAGCTGCGCACGCTGCGCGCCCGCCGCGCCGACAGCTCGGTGTTGGCGTCGGCCCGGCCGCGGTCGTCGGTGTGCCCTTCGATGGCGACCGGGCCGAGCTGCGGCAGCTGGACGAGCGCGGCGGCCACCGCGTCGAGGACGGGGAAGCTCTTTTTGAGGATCACGTCCTTCTTGGTCGCGAAGAACACCGGCTTCAGGGTGACCAGCCGGCCCGCCTTGATCTCGACCAGGCCGGGGCAGCCGTTGTTCTTCGCGGTCGATGACGGCGCGCCGGGTCGGTCCGGGCAGGCGTCGAGCCGGTCGGGCACCCGGTCGCCATCGCGATCGGCGAGCGGACAGCCGCGGCGGTCGGGATCGGGGAGCAGCCCCGCCGGCTCGCTCGGGCACCGATCGGCGCCGTCGAGGACCCCGTCCGCGTCGGCATCCTGATCCGGGCAGCCCGCCCGCTGCGCCGACGGAGCGGGCCCGGCCGGCACACTCACGCACTGATCCAGGGAGTCGACCACCCCATCGCCGTCCTGGTCGCGCAGCGGACAGCCCGGCTGGTCCGGGTCGGGTCGGTCGCCGGCCGGCTCGCTCGGGCACCGGTCCGCGCGGTCGAGGACGCGGTCGCCGTCCTGGTCGCGCAGCGGGCAGCCCGGCTGGTCCGGATCGGCAGCGGCGCCCGCCGGCTCGGTGGGGCAGCGGTCCTGCGGATCGACGATGCCGTCGCCGTCACGGTCGCGCAGCGGGCAGCCGTGCTGCTGCGGGGTCGGCGCGGCGACTCCGGGCTCGTCCGGGCAGGCGTCGGTCGCATCGTCGATGCCATCGCGGTCGCGGTCGCGGCGGGCGGGCTTGTCGGCGGGCCACGGCGCGTAGGCCACGCGCACGAGCAGCCGGGCCTCGGGGGTCCCCGGCTCGCGCAGCACGCCGACGCCGGCCCCGAGCCCGAGCTGGACGAGCCGGCGCACGTTGTAGTGTGCGCCGAGCAGCAGCTCCAGGCCGGTGTAGCTGGGGGTGAAGCCGTGGCCGCCGCTGACGATGGTCGACAGCACGGCCTCGGGGCCGATGGCGAGCCGCCGGTCGGGGCGGGCGTAGGCGACCGCGGCGCCCAGCTGGAGCTCCGAGCCCATGTTGTTGCCCGAGCCGTCGGGCAGGGTGCCGATGAGCTGCTCGGGGCGATAGTAGAAGCCGGCGGTGAGCGACCACAGGACGCTGCCGCCCAGGCCGCCGAGCAGCAGCTTGGGCAACAGGCGCACCCCGCTCTCCCCCACCTGGGCGGCGAACGGCGGCGCCTCGCCAAAGGAGTTGACCGGGAGCCACAGGTCGACGCCGAGGCTGAGCGACAGCGCGCTGCGGTACGGCTGGCCGAGCACGCGGACCCGGACGCCGAGCCGCGGGTCGCCCACCGCGGCCCCCTGCAGCGGGGCGATGCCGTACTGCTCCGCGCCGCGCTCCAGCAGGGTCACCGGCAGCGACAGGGTCAAGAGCACCCGATCGCGAAACGAGCCGGCGAGGTCCAGGTGCGCGAGCAGCTGGTCGGCGATCACCCCGCCCGCCTGCGAGAAGGTCCCATCCAGCGACCGATAGCCGAACACCAGCGGGTCGTGGCCGTAGTTCAGGGTCAGCCCGGCCGCGAAGCGGCGCGTCGCGCTGTACCACGGGTGCTCCACCGCCAGCGACCACTCGCCGGCGGCGGTCGGCTCGTAGCGGTTCACCTGGAAGCCGCGGTTCTGGGCGCGCGCCGGAAGGACGCTGGCGAGCCCCAGCAGGGTAAGGATCAGTGCGCAGAGGACCGGGCGCCGCACGCGAGGCTCCTGGCTAGCGGCCCAGGCTGCCGGCGGGTGACGGGCACCGGCGGCGCCGGCGGCGCACCAGCCGGCCGCCGAGCAGGGCGACCAGGAAGCTCAGGCTCGCCACCGCGGCAGGGGCCGTCCGCGGGGCGGCGCCGCCGAGCTGGCAGCCGAAGCCGCCGCCGCCGATCGCCGGGGTGCGGTAGGAGGCGCCGTCGAACACGATCGGGACGGTCACCGCCGCGGTGTTGTTCGCCGGGTCGGGATCCAGGTTGGTGGCGGTGGCCGCCGCGCTGGCCGCCAGGGTCTGGGCGCTGAAGTCGGGCAGCAGCGCCAGGAAGACCTCGGACACCGTGCCGTCCGCCAGCACGGGGTTTGTGCAGGTGAGGGTGCCGTCGGGGGCCACCGCGGTGCAGGTCCAGCCGGGGCCGCTCGGCGGGCGGTGGAGCTGCGCCCCGACCGGCAGCTTTAGCGCCAGCTGCAGCCCGCGGGCCGGCGACGGACCGGCGTTGCGCACGGTCGCGGTGAGGGTGATCGCCTCGCCGGACAGCGAGGGATTCGGGGCGGCGAGCAGCTGGACCTGCACGTCCGCCGGCTCGGTGACCTGCGTCGTGGCGCTGGCGCTGTTGTTGGCCGGCACCAGGTCCTGCAGGGACGGCGGGGCGCTGACGGAAGCCTTATAGGTCAGGGTCCCGGCGGCGCTGCGGTCGAGGAAGATGTACACGGTAAAGGTCACGGTGGCGAGCGCGGGGACAACGAGCGTCTTGTTGATGTCGCCCAGGCGCGCCGCCGCCGGGTCGGCGCAGTTGAGGGGGTCGAGGCTCGAGTCGCTGCTGAGGCAGGTCCAGGCGACGCTGGTCATGGCGGGGGTCAGCGCCGCCTGCAGGTGGGCCGCGGTCACGTCGCTGGGGCCGTGATTGGTGACGACGACGGTGAAGGTGAGGTTGCTGCCGGCGGTGATCGTGGCGGTCTCGGCGAGCACGGTGACGCTCAGGTCGGCGGGCAGGCACAGAGGCGCCGCGGCCGCGAGGCTCAGCGGCTGCTCCAGCCCAGCCCCGCCGCTGGTGGCGCCGTTGCTGGGGAAGCCGACCATCGCTCCCGAGGCGGTGGTGCCGCCGCTGCCGCCGCGCACCGCGCGCACCACCGAGCTGGCGGTGGCCGCCGGCACGGCGAGGAAGCCGCCGCCGCCGCCGCCGCCCGGTCCGTTGGCGTCGCTGATGCCGGCGCCGGCCGACTGGTGGCGACCGCCATCGCCGCCGAGCGCCTCGACCCGCAGGGTCCCCTGCAGCGAGTCGCTGTTGACGATGATCGCGCCGCCGCCGCCGCCGCCGCCCGCGCCCTGGGCGGCGCCGCTGCCGCTCGCGGTGTCGCCGCCGGGCGCGCCGCTGGCGGCGATGCGGCCGTCCCCCTGCACGGTGCCGGCCAGGACATAGACGAGCCCACCGCCGGCCCCGCCGCCGCCGCCCTGGGTGAGCTGGGCGCCGAGGCCGTTCTGGTCGCCGGCCCCGCCGCCGCCGCCGAAGAACAGCCGCGCGCCGGGGTCAGAGCTCATCGGGCGGCCGCCGCGCCCGCCGCGCTCGCGCCGCAGGTTCCCCTGCCAGCTCGGATCGCCGGGCGGCACCGTGAGCGGGCTGAGGTTGGTGGTCGAAGCGCTGTAGCCGCCGCGCCCGCCGCCGCTGGAGCTGGTGAGCTGGTTGTTGTTCGCCTTGTACGCCGGGTCCAGGGTCCACGCGGTGGCGCCGGTCACGCCGGCGGACATGACGCCCTGGCCGCTCCAGCCGGCCAGCAGGCCGGCGCCGCCGCCGCCGCCGCCGCCGGCCTTGAACGCGTTGCCGCCGCCGCCGCCGTTGGCCGGGGCGCCGCGGCCCTGGCCGCCGGGGACCTGGTACTCGGCGGTGAAGCCGGCGACGCTCTCGCCCTTGGCGCCGCCGCTGGTCGGCGCGGCGGTGACGTAGCCGGCGACATCGGGCGACTCATCGGCGGCGAGCTGTCCGGGCTGCTGGGCGGGGCCGCCGCGGAACCCCTGCCCGGAGGCGTCGATCTCGCCGTGCACGGTGAGCGCCTGCTGGGCCCGCACCGCCACCACGCCGCCGACCTGGCCGTCCCAGGGCAGCGCGACCACCGAGGCGCCGGCGTTGACGGTCAGGCTGCCGTACTGCGGCACCCGGATCACCTGCGTACGCGGGTCGTAGTCATTGCGCA
>Ga0075160_10002143_pt1 | contig 11847 bp, 7 predicted proteins | sample JI91814C2DNA_FD_70969 | JGI IMG/M metagenome (GOLD analysis project Ga0075160, IMG submission 70969) | Wastewater effluent complex algal communities from Wisconsin, to seasonally profile nutrient transformation and Carbon sequestration -... | ecosystem: Engineered > WWTP > Effluent > Algae...
AAGGATGGCACGCTGCAATGCCCGCTCATCGGCCAGGTCCGCATCGCCGGCCTGAGCCAGCAGGCGGCAGCACACGCGGTGCAGGCGGCCTATCAGAAGGACTACCTGGTGAACCCCGATGTGAACCTGTTTGTGTCCCAGTTCTCCGTGCAGCGCATCACCGTGCTCGGCCAGGTGATGCGGCCCGGATCACACGACCTGCCGGCGGAGAAGCAGCTCTCGATCCTGCAAGTGCTCGGCATGGCCGGTGGTCCCACACGCATCGCGAACCTCAAAAAGGTGACCGTGAAACGAACCATCAACGGACGGCCTGAAACCATCCGCGTCGATGTGCAGAGCATGGTCAGCGGTGACAGCACGCAGGTCTTCGTCGTGCGCGAAGACGATGTCATCACCGTCCCGGAAAGCCTCTTTTAACCTCCCACGCCCACCCACACCATGAACCCGCCAGTCTTTGACATCGAAAACGAGCAGGAAAGCTCCCTGCTAAAACCCGCCCAGATCGTGGACGGCATGAAGCGGCATTTCTGGATTCCGCTCACGCTCACCTTCCTCGGCCTCGTGCTAGGCTACTCCTATTACAAACGCCAGCGTCCGGTGTATGAAGCCACGAGCGTGGGCCAGTTCGGCAGCGAGCAGGGCTCCATCCTCGGCATTGACTCGATGAGCGGGCAGACGCTGCGCGATGAAAAAGCCATCAACACGCTCATCCAGGCCGCCAAGAGCCGCGATGTGCTCGGCCGCATCGTCACCGATCTGAACCTCGCCAGCCGGGCCGCCTTTGCCGGGCCGCATCCTGCAGGCTCCAAGGAGGCCCGTGAGGCCGCAGTGGCCATGCTGGGAGCGATGATCAAGATCTCGCTGCGGAAGGAGACGCGCCTCATCGACTTCGCCGTGGCCGGAGAGGACCCGGATCTGATCACCTCACTGGCCAATCAGGCCGTGATGAGCCTCGTCTCCGAGCTGGAGAACCAAAAATCGAAGACGCTGCAGACCGCCGTGCAATCTCTCGTGGCTGAAGGCCAGCGTTTGCAGGAGAAGCTGAAGCAGTCCGAGATCGCCATGCACGACTACAAGCGTCAAAACGAGGCCATCTCCCTCGATGAACGCAAAGACCTCGTGCTGACGAAGCTCAAAGAACTCGGGGCCGATCTCAACAGGCAGTCGAAGGAGCGGCTGATGCTCGAAACACATCTGCAAGCCTTCAAGGCGGGCCATCTGCCGCGTGATCAGCTCCTCAATCTGCCCACCATTGCCAATCATCCGAAGGTCTCCGGCATCCTCTCGCAGATCGGGTCCCAAAAAGCCGCCCTCGCGGTGCTCGCTGAACGCTACAAGCCCAAGCACCCCAAGTATCAGTCCGCCCAGGCGGTGATCGACAACCATGAAAAGCAGCTGGAGGTGCTCCTCGGCGACGCGGTGGGCCTGATCCAGTCGAGCTATGAAAACGCGGTCGAGCTCGAAAAGAAGCTGCAGGCCCAGCTCAAGCAGCAGGAGAGCGAGGTGCTCGATCTGGAGGCGCTCGCCGTGCAATACAACGTGCTGAAGCGAGAGATGGAATCCGACCAGGCGGTTTATGAATCCGTGCTGACACGCATCAAGCAGGTGGATGTGTCCAAGGGCATGGAAACACCGCCACTGTGGGTCCATCAACTGGCGATGACACCTACCGCGCCGGTTTCACCCGATGCGAAAAAGACGGTGAGCACCTCCGCCGCGGGCGGTTTCATGATGGGTCTGGCCATCATCGGCCTCATGGTGATGCGTGACCGCAGCATCCGCACCGTCGATGATGCGCGGATGAAGCTGCGCCTGCCGGTTTTCGGCATGGTGGGCAATCTGCGCACCTCCCCGCAAGACACCCGCGATCATGCCGCACCGATTGACGGCATCATCAGCACCCACAAGCAGGTGGCGGAGAACATGCGCGAGCTCCGCACCATCATCACGAGGAAGACACGCAACGAGAAGGCCTGCCTCCTGATCACCAGCGCCGTGCCGGAGGAGGGCAAGACCTTTGTCTCCACGCACCTGGCCATGAGCCTCGCCACCCAGGACCTGCGCACGCTGCTCATCGACATGGACATGCGCCGCTGCACGCTCGGGAAGGAGTTCGGACTGCCCGAAGACTGCAAAGGCCTGAGCGATCTCCTGCTCGGCACCGCCACGCTGCGCGAGACCTGCTTTGCCACCGGCATCCACAACCTCGCCATCATGCCCGCCGGCCACCGCATCCACAATCCGGCCGAGCTCCTCGCCACCTGTGGCATCGCCAGGCTCAAAGAGCTGGCCTTTGAGGCCGGATTCGACCGCATCGTCATCGACACCGCGCCCCTCATCCCGGTGAGTGACACGCTCGTGCTCGGCGACCTCGCTGACGAGCTCTTCATGGTCGTGCGCTGCAATCGCACACCCTCCGTCATCACCCTCGAAGCCATCCGGAAGCTCCAGCAGGCAGGCGTCGCCGTCTCCGGCCTCGTGCTCAACCGCCTCACCCAGCGCACCCGCGGCTACGACTACTACTTCTACAACTCCTACTACCGCACCGAGCAGACCGAAGACGTGCCCTTGGAGCCTGCGGGCGGAACTTCCAGCCGGCGGGACAACTCCACCCCATCGCCTTTCATCCAGTCTTGAACCTGTTTTCTCTTTTGTTGGTGTGGTTTAGTTAAGGCGGGTGCCCGGTCGTGTGGACCGGGCACCTTTTTTTGTGCCACGCCCAACAACAAAAAACCCAGTCTCTCGCGAGACTGGGTTCTGCACTTGCTGATGAGCCGGACCTTAGCAGGCGATGGCAAACGGGTGATCGGAGGCCAGAAGGCCGTGCTCGACGCAGTAGCGGGCAATCCGTGCGCCGGAATCAATGCCCGTTTTCTTCCAGATGTTGTGCTTGTGCACGGAGACCGTTTTCGCGGAGAGGTTCAGATCGAGCGAGATGGCCTTCAGCGACTTGCCCTGGGCGATCTGGAGGAAGATCTCGAGCTCGCGATTGCTCAATGCCCGGTGGATCTCCTTGCCATTGGCCGGGGCACGCACGGCGTTCTCGGCAAAGGCCTGCGCCACGCTGCGCGAAAGGTACTTTTTGCCCTGAAGGGCCTGCTCGATGGCCATGACGATCTCTTTGGGCGAGGAATCCTTCGCCACATAGCCGCGTGCGCCAGCCTTCAGGGCACGCTCGATCCACAGCGGCCCCATGTGCATGCTCACGATGATCGATGCAGGTGGTCGTGGCAGGGTGGCAAAATCCGCCAGCAGTGTCAGCCCCGTGCAGTCAGACATCTCGAGATCGAGCAGCACGACATCGATCGGACGCATGGAAGCCTCCTGACGGGCTCTCTCAGCGCTCGTGACGACTTTGACCTCATCATTGACGAACATGCTGCGGAGATACTGGCCGAGCGTCTCGGCAAACATGGCGTGGTCATCCACAATCAGAATGGTTTTTGGCTGTTTTAGGCTCATGGGGAGAGAGGAGTTGCTTGAATGAGTTTCTGATCTGTTCGCCCGAAAGTCGGAGAGAACCTGAAAAGCCCAGAAACTGTGACTCGCTAAAATTGCCAGAGTTTCAGGATTACTCGAATAAACAAAGCTTCAACTAACCCCTACGCCGAGCTTCAGGGAGACCTCATCGCCATGACCGTTGTTCATCTGCGTGAAGAAAGCCTCCGCAGCAGCTCCTCCTGCTTGGCTGGCATGATGAGGAATGATTTGGAATGCTGTCATGTTGCCTGTGAACACGTTCTGCTGAACTCATCAGACGGGTTTAAGACTGGCTGAGTTTTTCTCCCGCGTGAAGAGCGCTCAGGGAAGATGCCACGCCATTGCTCAATAGGTCAAAACCCGCGAGGCATGAGGTCATGCACGATGAAACGACGGTTCCTTCCACAAGTCTGATGCGCCGTTAAGCCATCTCTTAAGCCTATTGATTTGATGCTGCCGTGTCGGGCGCGACAATTCTGTCCCGTCATGAAAACATCATCACTCCTAGCAGCAACCCTACTCGCGCTCAGCGCCTTCGCCCGTGGCGACGTCATCACCCAAACGGTGGACTTCGGCACGATCACCGGGGACAAGCAGTTGTACTTCAACCAGTTCAACACTGCCCTCGGCACCCTCACCGGCGTCACACTCTCGTGGACGATCAACTCGAGCATCTCAACCGCCTCGATCACCAATCAAAACACCGGCACGGTCAATGTGAGCCGCATCACCTTCACCAACACGGTGGAAGGTTATGTGCCCTCCCTCGGCACGGATGGTGACCTGGTGGCCGAGATGGCTCGAAGCAGAAACCACACGCCATCCGGCGGAAGTGTGACCCTGACGCAGAACCAGACCTACACGGTGAACAACATCACCTTCACCGGCTTCACCCAGGAGGACAGCTACACCTCCGCGGATGGGAACTTTGGCTCGTTCCAGGGCGGTGGCAGCGTCCCCTTGTTCCTGACGAACACGTTCGGAGCCACGCCGACGGCGTCAGGATCTGGATCGACCACTTCGTGGCTCACCAGCATCACCGGAAGCTCCACGGGGAATCTCGTGGTGACTTACACCTATGATGCCGCGCCCATCGCTCCGGTGCCGGAGCCTCCCTCCATCATCCTCGGCATGGGGGGCATGCTCTTCCTCGGCGGATTCGCCCTGAAGCGCCGCCGCGCCCAGCCGGCGATGGAGGAACTGCCTCTGGAGGCTTGATCCAGCCTTTCACACCCAGCGCCAATGAACTCCGCCTCATCAAGCCGACTTCCAGCGGGCCTGCTCGCCTGGGCCTCACCGGTCGCCTGCCTCGCGTTTGCCTTGCAAGAGCTGTGGCTGCGTCATCCGGCGTATGGCTTTGTGCCGCTCCCGCTGCTGGCGCTGGGTTATTTGATGTTCAAAGACAGGAGCGGCCTCCCAAGCGGAGGCCGCGTCCCTGTTCTCGCGAAGGTTTTCATCTTCACGCACTTCACCCTGGCCATCACAGGCTTTGTGCTGGCGTCACCATTCTTCGCCGGGCTGGCCTTTGCCGCCGCGATGATGGCCTGCGCGGCAGCTCATGAACGCCGCCGGGATGATGATGCGCCGCGCTGGGTCTTCCCTGCCCTTTCGCTGTTCTTTGTGCCGCCTCCGCTGATGGCGGACCACGACCTGCATCAACTCCTCGCCGGCCTCGCCGCACGGCTGAGCCAGGGCTGGCTCGACATGATGCACCTCTTGCATGTGATCGAGGGAACGATCGTGGTGACGCCGCAGCGGCGCTTCTTTGTGGATGATGCGTGCAGCGGCACGAACTCTCTTCTCACCATCTCCTGCATCGCGCTGGTGATGAGCGCCCTACGGAGGCGCAGCGGCCTGCATGCGCTGATGCTGCTGGCCGTCTCCGCCGCGATGTCCGTGGCCACGAATGTGCTGCGCATCTGCGTCGTGATCGGCGGCGCTCACTTTTACGGCCTCGAACTGGAAAGCGGCATGCCGCACCAGTTGCTCGGCATCGGCTTCTTTGTGCTCGATCTGATGCTCGTGTGGAGCGCGGATCACGGGGTGGGCTTTTTGCTGCACAGGTCCTCGATCCCACGTCACATCCCGGCACGACCGGAGGCGGACCTGGCACGCCCAGGCGCTCTGCTGCCGGCAGGACTGAGTGTTTCTGTGGCGTTGATGGGCGGCGTCTTGCTCGCCGGGCCTTCCATGCTCGTCAGCCATCGCCCGTCAGACGGCCGAGTAGCACTCGATGCCTCGGTGCAGCAGTTTGAGATGCCCGCGCAGCTTGGCGGCTGGACCCGTGCGGGCGAGCAAACGGGGGAAAGCGCGCTCATCGGCAAGCTGGGCGTGCGTAATCAGGTGTGGCTTTACCGCCTTGGCACGCTGGAGGCCCATGTGGCGGTGAATTATCCCTTCACAGGCTTTCACGACACTCGGCTCTGCTATGTCGGCCAGGGCTGGCAGTTTCAGCGGCAGACGGACATCACGCCCCCGGGGGAAAACGGCAGCACCGTGAGGCATCTCGAGATGCAGCAGCCCGCCGACCTGCTCCAGGCCGACCTGTGGCTTTCCGTGTTCGACGAGCAGGGGGCGCCGCAAAAGTTTCCCTCCGAGGATTTCGTCAAACGCGTGAGCGACAGGCTGGTGGGCCGCTGGCTGCAACAAGAGCAGGAAGCAGACACCACCGTCGTGCTCCAGGTGCTCTGCGTGGAGCCTGGTGACTCCATGGAGGCTCGTGAAGCCTGCGCCGGACTGCTGGCCGCGGCACGCCAGAGCCTCTCGCGCACGCTTTGCCAATCCCCTCAACCCCGCTGAGCCCCTATTCCCGATGTTCCAAGACTCCTTTTACCGGCTGCGCCATCAGCTCACCCAGATGCTCGACGAACGCCGTCCGCTGGACGGCCTGATCGGGCTGCCGGCCTTGTTTGCACTCATCTTGCTGGGCTTCATCGTGTTTCACGCCAGCGGCGGCATCACGCCCGCGCAGCTCGATGCACTCGAAAAGAAAGCGAACGCGCATCTGGAGAGCCAGCGCTTCGTGGAGGCACGCATCATGGCCAAACGGCTGGCGCAACATCCTTCGCTGAGCCTGAAGGCCAGCCTGATCGAGGCGAAGGCTCTCCGCGGCCTCGGCAAGGTGAACGAAGCCGCGAGACTCCTGGCCCGCATCGCCCCGCTGGAGCAACCCGGCTATGCGCCGGCGCATGTGGCACAGGCGGCGGGCCTCCTCACCCAGGAGAAGCCCGATCCCGAGGCAGCGCTGCGCCACATCGATCATGCCCTGAACGCGGACCCGGCCAATCAGGACGCGCTGGAGCTGGCCGCACGTTTCGCCGCAGGTCAGAAGAGCTGGCGTGCCGTGCTCAAATACCTCGACCGGCTGCCGCTGGCCGAGCGGGCGGACCTCATGCTCATGAAGGCCACCGCCTTGCAACTCTCCGGCATGGCTGACGAGAGCATCAAATGCGCCCGCAGCGCGGAGATGAAGCTGCGTGACATGCAAAACGGCGTCACCAGCGGCTCCGACCGCATCCGCTACTCGATCGCGGTGAGCCTCAGCCTGCAGCGGCGCTTTGACCAGGCCATCCAGTGGCTCATGAACGCCACCGGAGGAAAGCTGAACAACGAAGACCGCCAGTTGCTGGGAGGCATCTACCTTTCGTGGAGCCGTCACCTCAAAGATCAGCCCGCGGTGGACAAGCTGAAGGTGCTGGAGCTGCTGCAAAAAGGCATCCAGGTCTCCCCCGAAAGCCAGGACATCATCATGGCCTTCCTAACGGATTGCGAGGAGCTGGAAACAACGCCGGAAGAGCGACGCCACCTTGTCGAGCGGGTGCTTGGAGATGGAGGCATCGCCACGTCCTTCCTGCACTACTACCTCGGCGTTCAAGACTGGAAGGCAGGTCGGCGGGATGATGCCCGCTCGCACTTCGAGCTCGCGTGCTCGTTGAACCCCGGCTTCAAAATCATCAGCAACAACCTCGCGATGGCGATTGCAGCCGTCTCCGAGCGTCCTGACGATCTGGAGAAGGCGCTGGCCATCATGGATGACCTCGTGCGCCAGGAGCCTGAGAACGTGCATTTCCTCGACACGCGCGGCCATGTGCTCTCGAAGCTCGGACGGCTGAAGGATGCCATTCGTGATTTCGAGCTGGCTTTGCCCAAAGCACCCGTGAAAGCCTCCACACACGCGAAGCTGGCGGAACTGTACCAGCAGATCGGCATGAGCGAACTGGCCAATGAGCACCGCACGGCCGCGATCACACCAGCGGGCAAGTCAGCTTCGGTGTTGAAGTGATCATCGAGCGCCAAAACGAATCAACCGGCGTTTCCGCCGGTTGATCGTCCAAGGACACAAACACTGCCACACAGGTCACCTCATCCATTCTGCAGAATGCGCTCCCAGAGGAGATCATTCATGAGCACGTTGGTGATGAATTCACGGCTGCTCGCGGCTGCCGCAGGTGCTTCCGCCGCATTGGCAGGCACTTCGATGTCGAGTTTGAAGCCATTCGCACCGCGAGGCACCTTTGCCACGCCACCGAGATGGCTGGCGAGCATCATGGCACCGAGAAGCGCCATGCCAGGAGCATCCACGCCGGGCTTTGCCTGCGTGAGCAGCGGGTCAAACACGGCACGCACGGCCTCAGGCGAGACGCCGCCGCTGTCATCGGCCACCGAGACGGTGATCGAGCTGCCATCCGCGGACGCGGCGGCATTGAGCGTGACCTTCTTGCCCACGCCGAGGAGTTCCAATTCAGCCTGAAGGACCAGTTGGAGCAGTTTTTCAAAGGCAGCCTTGTTCACCTCCATTGAAGGCAATGAGGCTCCGACCTCCAAAGTGATGCCTTTGGCGGCAAACGCGGCTTTTTGCGCTTCGGTGACGGATTGGATCAAAGCGGACGCGGAGCCTTTTTCACCACCGGATGAGGAGGCGAGCACTTCCGCCAGCGAATCGGCAAGCAGACCGGACTGCTGCGCCACATGACCGTGGAAATCACGCCAGAAGGTACCCTGACGCAGACGATCGAGGTCGAACACGGGACGACCACCACGCCCCGGAATGATCTCCAGGAAGCTGTGAAGGCCACGCAGCGGCTGGCGGAGCTGGCTGGCGAGTGTGCCCGCGGCCACGCCGAGGCCGAGCACGCGATCGGCGATGAGCACATTCTGCAACGTGGAGAGTTTTTCACGCAGCAGGTCATCACGCTCCTGCTGCAGGATGTAGAACTCCATGGCCCTCTGGAGCGTGTTACGCATGTCCTCGATCTGGATCGGCTTCGAGATGTAGCGGAAGATGTTGCCGAGGTTCACCGCGTCCACGGTGGCGCTGTAGTCCGCATACGCGGTGACCATCATGCGCACGAGCCGCGGGCGGATGTGGCGGGTTTTTTCCAGAAGCTGCACGCCTGTCTGCCCTGGCATGCGCTGGTCGGAGAGGAGCACGCCGATGTCGTCCCCATGCTCTTCGATGAGCTTGAGGCCGGCGTCAGCGCTGTTGGCCGTGAGAATCCGGAACTCGTCGCCGAAGGACTTCTCGAAGTACTTCAAAGCCTTCTCCTCGTCATCGACGTAGAGCACCGCGTATTTTTTGAGGTCGTATTGGTTTTGCATGGGATCGTTTGTGTTGGTGTGTGTGGATCAGTTGAAATCCGGACTTTCGGCGGACGGGAATTCGAGGGTGAACTCGGTGAACTGGCCTGGTTCACTGCGCACCTCGACACGGCCGCCATGGTCGGAAATGATTCGATTGCAGATGGAGAGGCCCAGCCCCATGCCCTTGCCCACGTCCTTGGTGGTGAAGAAGGGATCGAAGATCTTGTCCCTGATGGTGGCGGGAATGCCGGGGCCGTTGTCACGCAGGGTGAAGACCACTTTTTCCCGGCGCTTCTCACCGTGGATGCGGATGCAGGGCTGCACGCCCTCGGGATAGGTCTTGCCCTCCATGGCATCGATGGCGTTCTGCACGAGGTTGATGAAGACCTGGGTGAACTGGTTCGCATCGCCACGAATCTCCAGCCCCGGCGGGACCTCCACCTCGCGCTGCATGCCGCTTTTCCAGACATGGGAGAAGAAGCGCAGGCCGGTATCGACGACAGCTTTGAGGTCGAAGAAGGCGTTGTAGTCCTTTGTCTCGCGGGTGAAGCCGCGAAGGTCGGAAATGATCTGCGCCACGCGGGTGATGCCGTCCTCGATGTCCTTGAGAGTCTCGTTGAAGTCCGGTTTCTCCGGCTCCGGCAGATGCTTGACGGACTTGGAGAGCACATGCAGCCCCTGGCGTGCGTAGTTGAGCGGATTGTTGATCTCGTGGATGAGCCCTGCGCTGAGTCGGCCAAGGGCGGCCAGCTTCTCGTTCTGCACGAGCATGGACTCGGTCTCCTTGATCTGGTCCAGAGCGGCCTCGAGCTGCTGTTTCTGGCTGAAGATCTCCTTTTGATACAAACGCGAATCAACGAGGTTCTTGAGCCTGACGAGCACTTCCGTGAGGGAGAAGGGTTTTGGCAGGAAGTCACTGGCACCGGCCTCCAGGCAGTCGAGCTTCGTTTTTTCATCCGCACGCGCGGTGAGGAGCACGATGGGAATGTTCCGCGTGGAGGTGCGGTCACGCAGCTCGCGGCAGACCTGCAGGCCATCCTTCTCCGGCATCATCATGTCCGAAAGAATGATGTCCGGAAGGAATTGTGAGGCCTTGTCCACAGCCTGCTGTCCATCGACGGCCTCGAGCACCTCAAAATTGGCACTGAGCTGGCTCTTGAGGAAGCGGAGCATGTCCGGCTCGTCGTCGGCGATGAGGAGCTTCGGCTTGCGACTGCGGGAGACGCTGATCTCGACGGGCTTCAGCGTGGCCTGAAGCGAGGTCATGGCCGGGAAGAGCTCCGCACGGCGATACAAATCGGCGATCCAGTCCTTTTGCATGCCCTCGGGGTGCTCGGCAGGGTCGTGATGCTCGTCTTTCACCTCGGCCTCGGCCAAGTCTGCGGCTGTCGGACGCGTGAGCGGGAGCCTCACGGTCATGGTGGTGCCTTTGCCGACCTCACTCGTGGCAGAGACGCTGCCGCCCTGCGCCTCGGCGAGCTCTTTGACGAGCCCGAGGCCGATGCCCATCCCTTGGAATTTGCGCTGCGAGGAAGTATCCGCCTGCCAGAAACGGCCGAAGATGTGTGGCAACTGGTCTGCCGGAATGCCCATGCCTGTGTCTTTGACATCGACCACGAGCCACTCGTCCTCCGTGCGGGCATTGAAATCGACCCGCCCGTTCGCGGCGGTGAATTTGAGGGCGTTGAAGATGAGGTTCAGGGTGATGCGCTCGAGCTTTTCGGGGTCGGTCATCACCGTGCCAACATCCACGGTGACATGAGAGCTGAGCGTGATGCGCTTGTCCTTCGCCATGGCGCCGACCGCGTTGGCGATGCCGTGGACAAAATCGCCGATCTCCACGGGCTTCGGGTGGATCTTGATGGAGCCTGATTCCAGCCGCACCAGCTCGAGAAGGTCATTGATGAGCTTCAGCAGGCGCATGGCATTGCCGTGCATGGTCTTGATCAGATCATGCTCCTCGACCCCACGACCGGGAGGCGGATTGTGCAGCATCGTCTCCAGCGGAGCGATCATGAGAGTGAGCGGCGTGCGCAGCTCATGGCTGATATTGGCGAAGAAGCGGCTTTTGGCCTCGTCGAGCTCACGAAGCTTTTGATTGGACTCCTCAAGCTCGGCCCGGTTCGCATCGAGGCGGTAGCGCAGCTGGAACTCGGACTGGCGGATGATGTTGTAATACCAGCTGCCGGCCACGATGAAGATCCCGGTGACGAGCAGGAAATAGATATTGTTGAAGAAGAGCCCGCGGACCGAGAATCCGCCATGCATGGAGACCGCCAGGAAATAGGTGACCAGCGTGAGGACGAAGATCAGAAAGCTGTCCCACACGGTCCAGCGCAGCAGAATGGCGGCGCCCAGCATGATCAGATTCAGCCCCGCGTAATAAGGCGAGGTGGCTCCATCCTGGCAGTAGATCATCCATGAGATGGCAGCCAGTGGGATGAGGGCCACGAGACGGCCAAACTGCCTGTAGTAAGGCGAGTTTGGGAAATAGTGCAGAAGGAGCCACACGCCGCCGAGCGTCACGGCGGAGATGACACGGATGACAAAGAACTCTTTCGTGACCTCCATGCCATACATGAAGTAGTCCAGCGAGGCTCCCGCGGGCATGAAGATGCCCGCCAGGAAGGCCCCCAGCTTGTAATTGCGAATGCGGATGGGGCGTTCGTAGAACTCGAACGAACGCGCCATGCTCTCGCGAGCCTCTGGACTGTCGAAGATCATTGGGCAGGTTTGCGGACTTCGAGGAAAATGTTCACACCGGTCTCGTCAGCCCGGACGTTGATG